>Ga0179593_1504762_pt1 | contig 24507 bp, 27 predicted proteins | sample CZODoug2_1_08_16_FD_185931 | JGI IMG/M metagenome (GOLD analysis project Ga0179593, IMG submission 185931) | Vadose zone soil fungal communities from Angelo Coast Range Reserve, California, USA - CZODoug2_1_08_16fungal (PacBio error correction) | ecosystem: Environmental > Terrestrial > Soil >... | reverse complement strand
CGTTGGACTCTCCCACTTTACTTCCCGAAGCCCTTACCCTAGCGAACCAGCGTTCTCTTTTTGTCCTCCCGCGTTGGGGTTTCACCTTTCCCATTACCGAATAGGGATTGGCGTTTCACATTCCCTCCTTCTTTGCCAAGAAGGCTATCTGCAGCGAGGAACAATCGGGGAAAAATCCCTCATTTTTCTATTTCCCTTACCTCCCGGGGATTTTCCAAGGCGCCCACTTTGGCATCGAGCAATACCGTCCTGGATTTTTCATGACACGGAGAGGTGAGCGTTTCCCCCCAGGTTCGTCTTTGTTTTGAGTTTCTTTTTGAGTGTTGCGGCTGCCATTGAGGTTGGTCCACGTTCTTTACAGTGCGGGCAAAATTCTTTCTTCCCTGACCTTCGCGCCACGGCCACAATGAATGCATTCTATTTTTTTTATTTGAGGTTCCACTCTCACGGTTTGTCTTTTACAGTTCACTACTCTGGGTTGGAGAGAGTGCCTTTGCCGCTTTTCCCCGGTCGCGCGTGGTGAGAGGGTGGCAGTCTTTGAACGTTTTTTTTTTCCCTCGACGATCTTCCGCCTGATGTGATTAGTTGGCGGAGGAAAGCGGGAAATTTCCTTTTTTTTCCTTCTTGTCCCGCCCCTTTTTCATATGGGACGGTCCCTACCTTCTGGCTCTTTTTTTTTTTCGTTACGTTTTCTTCTGTTTGCCCCCGACATGCGCCGGTTGCAAGGCGATTGGAGTTGCCATTTGTTCCTTTTTTTTTTTTCCTCACCTATTGGCGTCGGGGTTTGTTGCAACGGTTTGGAGCAAGTTGGGTATTCGTCCTTTTCTGGCATCTTTACCCGTTAAGAGAGATTCGCGGTTTCGGTTTTATTTGTGCGGCCTCCGGGGGCTACACCCTTTGACTTTTTTTTGGGGGTTTTTTTTTGGGCAAATGACGCGGAGCAGCTGATCGTTTTTTTCCCTCCGTTTTTTCCTCCCCCCGCTACGACTGCAACCTCCCGACGGCAAAACCCTTTTTTTTGCGATATTCCGCCCCTCTACGGGACAATGATGTACTTTGTATGCTTCCGCCTTCCTTCCGGGTTTTTTTTTTGCTCCAAAAGCTTACGCTGTAAGCATTTCCCCGCGTTTGTCTTGCCCCGATTCATCTACTTTTTTTTCGACGTCGACGTGCAGGCCATTTGCAATTTAAAAGGTTCAATGCGCGTAAACCCCTGGACTTACCTGTGCCAGGTAGGCGTGTCGGGCTTGCTGCCTTTTCGTCCCCTGTTTACCCCTGGAATTAGGATTTTTTTCTTCCTTTCTTTAACGGGCCGTTCTGAGTCATGCTGCGGGCGGTCTTTTGGAGCGTGCGCACGTCCCCTTGCCCCCGACTTTTTCGAAGGTATCTTCCCCGGTATCTTAGGATTGTGGACCCCTCTTGACGCCATGGATCAAGAGAGGACCGAGGGATTCTCTACGTTCTTTTCACGTTGCGTCCCCCCCAATCCTCCCCTTGGTCCCATCTCTTTTTTTTATTTTTTTTTTGGCCGGTATCGCCAGCTGCGTTCTTTAGAAGGAAATCGAACCTTTTTTTCATTCAAGAACAATGTTCTTTTCTCGACTGAAACCACATCGTTTCCTTCTTTATTCCAACTTTCTAGCTCGCTGGTTAAGGGTTTCCCGTAAGCCACTTTGCCAGGCGTCGGTTACCTTTAACCCATCAACCGCGCGTCGCTCGTAGCTGGCCAAGGCCCCTATGTTTTTTTTTCCTTCCACCAATTTTTCCCCTTTCATTGTCAGGAACGACTCACATCGCGTAGATAAAGATTTTTGGCCGTGGCCCCCCTTCCCATTTTCTCTTCTCTACCCCTTTTTGCCAGAAAGCTGGGAAGGCCTCTAACCCCCCTTTTTCTTTTTTTTTGCTAACATTCTTTTTTGTTAATAAAAGAGGGTACCCGCGAGACCAGACTAATCTCCACGCTTTGCGCTTTGGTTCTTCCCCCCTCGAAGTTCCCTTCTTTTTTTCCCGGCGTCATGAGCAGGTTTTTTTTTTCCCGAGTGTTTTATTTTCCCAGTGGGAGAGCGTCGGATTTGCAAACACTCCAAGGTCGATCGGCGTTTTTTTTCCCCTCTTGCAGGCATCCCCCCCGTTCCATATATTGGCAACTGCCCCCCCCGGAAAAATTTTTTCTCCTCCCCTCCGAGTGTGACGTCATCCCGGGTCGGAGTTTCAGCAGGAGGTCTTGTACTTTTTTCCCCCTCCCTGACTCCGACCCCGGGAATAAGGACGTTACTTTTGAACTTCCTTTTTTAATTTGGGGAGTTAAGCAGGATCCCTAAACCTTAGAGTTTTTCCGAAAGTGGAGGGCAACCTCGTTTAGTTTTCCTCTCTCCCTGGTTCCTCTTCGCGAGCTGGATACAGCGGCGAGCTCGACAGATATTTTCATGGCCCACCCTACCCCAGATGACGCCGTGGATCCAGGGAACAAGAAAGCAAACGTCGACGAGGTGAGTTCGAGCCTCCGAGAAAGACTTGTTCCCTGTGGGAGACTTGTTGCACCGACCCCGCGGCTTGTCGTGCTAGACCCCCCCGGTTTTCGTTCTTTCAAGCGTTATGTGCGCAGTAGTGAGTAATCCGCGTTCCCCCTTTCTTTGTGTGGTCAAAGTCCTCGTTCAGAAATCCGTTGCCGAAGAAGTCAGGTCTTTCCCCCTTCTATTTCCCTTTCTCTCTTGTTGTTTTTTGAGAAGAGTGCCTCATGGACTATCACCCCATGACTTCTTCTGCCACTCCTCCCCCGAGGACTTGGACCCCCCCCCATTTTTTCCCGAGTCTCCTCCAACTGCGCGCCTATTAGCCTTCCTGGATGGACCCTCATTCAGAAAAGTTTTCCCTCCCAAAGTTTCCCCCCCCCGCCGAGGCTCTGGCTCGTGCATGAACCCCCGTCTTTCTGGTGGGGGTGGGGCTGGGCCTTGTTCCCTCCGGGAGTTTTTTTTTCCTTGATGGTATTTTTTTTCCCTGTAGATCACGTGAGAATGACTCCCCGCCCCCCCCCCCCCCAATTTTTTTCTTCAAGATCGGTCGTCATGATCGAACCCACCTGCTAGACCGCGTTAACCCCCCCATACTCGTTACTCCCTTTACCTTCCTTTTCCTGTGATACACCCTCCTTCCCTCCCCGCTCACCGACTTCAAATTTTCTGCGAGGCTTCCCAGGATTCCCTGTTTTAATGGTTCCTTTTTTTTCCTCATGTGTCCGCTCCGACCGCCGCCCATTTCTACGTCACACTCGGCTTTTTCAAAAATTTTTTCGTACTTTCCTTTTTTTCTTCCCAATTGGCATATTGAACGGGGTGGCTGGAGGCTTTCGGAGCCCTTCGACTTTGATTTCAGCGACGATTTCGCCTCACGTGATCTCATTTTCAACAACCTACCCCCCTTTATGAAGATCTTTCCCCCTCTCCTCTTTTGGCCTGACCTCAAGACCAAAGAGCAAAGTCTTTTTATTTTTTTTTGCTTTTCCGATTCCTGGCCCATTTATGGAACTCTCGATTTTCCGCTTTGCCCACAGCCAGTCTTGCCCCCTCGGGTATCGCCGTCACCTTTTTTCAACCTTTTCTTTTCTTCAGGTATTTGCTCTTTATCCGCAGATGTGGATTATGGTCGTTTTATTTCCCTTTTCTTTTCCATTCCCCATCGCTTGGACGGCAGCAAATGTAGCGACGCCTTCTTGTTTCAAGCGGTCACCCTCAACGCTCCTCTCTGGCATTTTCTCAGTCCACGTAACCTCGCCGCTCCACATACTCCCAATGTTTTTTTTTTTTTTCTTTTGCAGAGCAGAGTTTTCCTTTTAATGCATCCTTTTGGCTTCACCTTCTTTTTCGAGAGCGAACTCTTTTGCTTTTTTTTTCTCCACAAATCAAGATAGATGCTACGTTTTGTCTATCTGAATGGAAGCATCTTCATGCGTGACCTCTTTTTAGGACTTCCTCCCGTTCCGTCTTTTCTTTGAAATGGGCGGCCCCGCACTGGGCAAAAACATCTTCTTATTTTCTTACTCCCCGGTGAGTTAGGCGTGCGAAAGCTTTTTCTCCGCCCGCAGGATCTCGAGTCCAAAACTTCTTTCCTCCGTTCCACCTTTTCATTGAACCAAAGGCAGTCAAGTTCCCCCTCCTAACTTCCTCTTTGGAATTCAGATCTCCAGTGCCTTGTTCCTTGCAAGGGCCTGCCACGGTTTTCCTTCCCCGTTCCTATCTCTTTCTTCGCCCGCGGGAAACAGTGGAAAGACCCCAAGATTGTTTTTCCCCTTTTGAATTTTCAGCTTGGCCCCCGCCCCAGCGCACCCCCAAGCTTAGTTTCCTCCCCCCTTCTCAACAAATCATGACGTTCTTCAGTTTTTTCCCCGATTCTAGAATGGCATCCCGGGTTGCCGTTTTTTAGTTTCTTCCTTTAGTCTTTGCGAAACCCCCGGAAATCACACTTTTTTTTTGATTCGCGCCGCTTCCCTTCGTGCCAAATGCCCTTTCTTAGACCCGTTTTACTCCCCCCCGTCACCCCCCCTTCTCTCTCCTTACCTATACACCAGACGAATCCCTTTAGCCCCCTACTTCAACGCCTTTCCCTTTAGAAATCCCCCATAGAGCGCACCAATCCCTTCTCCAATCGACGTTGCAACGGCCGCGACTCCCCATCTCTTCCACCCTTCCCCTCCCCCCCCCCCTCGCGAATCCCAGAACCGTCGAGCGTTCTTGACCTTGCCAGCAGGATCCCCTCCTGCCGAGAAAGTAACGCTTCCTCCCTTTTCCTGCATCAAGGGAGGTGAACGTTCGCCTGCTCCGTCGCATTTTTTTCACTGAATTTTCCACGCCCTGCTTTCCCCATTCCCCCTTCGTACTATTCATCCCAACCAGAGTCTTTATTTCCTTTGTCCCCCCTGGATTTCTTCCGCCGCCAGGACTCCCGACATAAATTTTGCCGTGTCATGCGCGGCGTCCCCGAGAAAGCGGATTCCCTTTCCCCGTGATCCCTTCATCGCGCCGCAAACCATTTTGACTCCCCCCCCCCCAACACCTTGTGCCGGCTCAACAGGCTTAGGCTGCCACCTCAATCCCCTTGAGTAAGATATTTTCCCTTCCGAAATTCGCCTGCCAGCGTAACTTTCAGAGTGCGACTGGCCGGTATTTTCCTTCTCTGCTGCAGCTTTTATCACACCCGGGAGGGAATCAGGTTCCAACAGCTATCGGGAAATCTAGTCCTCGGCGCAGCCTTCTTTGTCTTCTTCTTTCGTACGTACCGGCGACTTCAACGACCACAGCATTCTTTATTTTACTCCGTTGTTTCTGATGATAATGTGGATAAGCCTCACCTAGCGTTTTCACCGGACCCCTTACCCTCGGCTCGGTTCCTCCCTTGACGGCACCCCCCTCCGTTGGAAAGATTTCCTGGCTTTGGTTCCCCCTTCGATTTTTAGCATTCAGCCTTTAGCTTCCTTCTCCCATTCGGGCAACCCTCCCGGCACGACTTCTTTTCACTATGAACTATCCATTTTTTCACTTTTACGTGCATCGTCAATCTGAACGGGAAATTGTTTTTCAGGCCAAGCCTCTTGTGGAGCTTTCCCGTTGTTTTTCTTTTTTAGTCCGCGTTGATGGTGAGGCCCCCCGACCCCCCCTTCACGCACGCTTTCTTGTTATTTGTGCCGAGCATGACACTTCCCAAAATCAATTGAAGGGATTTCTTGCAGTCTCCTCCCCCTTTCATTTCTGGAAAGTCACTCACTTTTTGGAGATGATGTTGCTCGGACGACTTGATGGCCGATAGCCGGTGAGAGTGTCGTTGCCCCTCAACCCAATCTCCGTTTATGGAGTCGTTGGCGGAGAACTTCGGCCTTTCCCATGTTTGTCGTCTTTCGCGGTGGCGATTTCTTTCCCGCTGCGTTATTGCTGGCTTTTTTTCGTTAGTATTATCTTTTTTCCTTTTGGCTTGAGCCGCCGAACCCCTGGCCGGTTCGGCTTTTCTTTTTCCGTGCTGGTGGAGTCTCTATTGTTTTTCTTCAAAGTATGGCTTTTTATCTTTTTTCTTTTGAGCACTTGAGGGAATTTTTTCGTGCGGTGTTGTGGTCTTTTGAAGACTCTTCTTGAGTTTCGGGTGGTCGTTGTGCGGCTCCGGGACTCTAATTTTTTCCCTCAGCGGCGCTGTCCTCAGATTATTCAACCCCTTTTCCCCCCTTTTCCTTCAACGAACGACTGCCAACAAAGGCAAACCGGGCGGCCCTCTGAACCCGGAAGATAAGGGCACTGATGGTAGTTTCGATATTGCATGAGCTTAGCAAGCTTTTTGCGCTTTTTCCTTCGAAGGGATAAAAGATTTCCGCGTCCAAACCCCTCCCTTCCTCACTCAGTCCTGATTCCTGTGCGAAGGGGGAGTTCTGGCCTTTCCTCTTCCCTTTTGGCATTATCCCCCTGTAATTCTATTGCCACCCTGGCTTAAGTGCTTAGGAGTCGGCGTGTCTTCATTTTATCAAAGGTACTCGAGTTTCGGCGCGATTTTTTATGGGTCGATCATGTGTCGCTTGCGGGGAGCTTTAGACACGCCTGTTACCCCCCCCTTTTCGAAGTCCATGATCGCACCTGGTTATAGTCTAGATTGTGTGCCACCCCCTTCGCCGCCCCCCCTAGCGGCCCGTCTTAGGCTTTCTAGGAACGTTCTTTAGTTCCCCGCAGGATGTTTTCCATTCAGATACCTCTTTTTAATCCTCTCTTGAAATCTCGTCGGCGCTATCAGGACGGCCCCCATGTGAAGCCCCTCCCTCTTGAATTCCTTGCCATCGCGGAACACCATCGAGGAACAGTGCCTGTAGTACACTGTCTAGCGGCCCTCGTTCCCTATCCCCCCCCCAAAGTAATGCCCGCGCCCTTCTTTTTGCTTTCTTAATCCCGCGGCGGTGCTTCAGATTAGTAGCCCCTTCAATCGCATTGCGGCTGCGGATCCTCCCCTGCCCCCCCTTTGTCCGTCTGAATTACACATAGCGTCCCCAGAAGCTTCCTTGCCTTTTGAAAAGGGGCGATCACAGCTGAAAGACTTGCTGGTGTCTGATGCCAAAGCTTCCGAGTTTCTTTTTTCATGATTTTTCTCCAGAGCGGGACGCTCGTAAGGACCCCCCTCCTGACTGCTCTTTCGATCACCCAACACTGAGCGTGCTCTGTCATGAGCAGTTAGTGAGAGGATTTTATATGTGTTTCCTCCTTTGTTCTCCTTTCGGCCTGAACACTCCAAGTTCCGCTTTTGTGGGTAGTTCAGTCGCAGGCCCCCCCCTATTCATTGGCAACCGCAGGCGCTGAAGAAAGAACACTTTTTTTGCCGCGAGCCGAGTGTCTGATCAATTTGCGGACTGTCGGAGCGGCCTGAGTGCGACCCCACGGCCCCCCGATGAAAATGACTCCCCAACTCCCTCCTGGACAATTGCCCTTCGGTTAGCGGACTCCCGGGGGGTCTTTCTATTCATCCCGAACGCAGGGTTCCCGTTAACGCGTTTAAGGTTGTGCGTGTTAATCTCTCTTTTGCCTTTCCTCTTTCCCCCTTTCGATTTTCGGCGCACGATGATGCAGGGCCCCCCCCTTCCCTCCCCAGAACCACCCTTCTCCAGGAACAGCCCCAGGTCCAGTTCTTTCCCTACTGTGTGAGCTAGCACGAGCCCTCTTTTGTTTTTCTTCCCCCGGATGGATCCCTTTTTCACCCGACTTCCGCGGCTGGTCTTACAGAATGCACAGGTTCCATGCCTTCCTCTTTTCTCTCCCCCCCCCCTTTATTAAGAACCGCTTTTCTTTGTGGGCCAAGTCGGGAGGAAACCGGGATGGGGAAGAAGAAGTCGCGCCTCTAAATGGCTTTTTTCAGATCTTCCTCTTTGTTGTTTTTCCTAATGGCACTTTCAACAGCGAGACTTCTTCCAGGTCTCCCCCCTCCGTCCTTCACCACCCCCCCCCGCTATTTACTCACTCTGATCTGCCCCTTCTTCCTGGCTGGGAACGGTGCATTCTTCGACCAGACGAGAACCTTCTAAAACTTTTTCCACGACGGCCTCTGGCTTGTGCGCTCGACCACGGTAGTGCGCCCCCCTTGTTTTGTTTTCCTTTTTTCCTTTCGGGCGGGTCTGGGTTGTGAGCATGGGCAATGGCGCTGGATCCTGCCCATCGACGGCTGTCTCGGCACGCTCTTTCCTTCTTTCCCCTGATAGTAAAACCTTTTCCTCTTAGGAAACTTTCTTTATATGGATCCTGTCTCCCTTTCCGCACTCTCTACCCATCAATTTTCCGAGCCTAATTCTCCCCTGGGTAGGAGTTCCTGTGCCTGTTTTGAATTAGGTTCCTCCAGACCCCCAGCAAATGGATCGTAAATGAGTAGATTACCCCCCCCTTTTTTGTCCCTTGTGTGATCATGCCCCGCGGAAAATTTTCTGGACATGCCTTTACCCCCCCCCCTTCCTCCCTTGGAGGTTCCCCCCCAGCTAGAATCCCACACTGTGACCCTCTCAGCTCTTCCCCACCCTCCTCCATACGCTCATTGAAGGGACACCGCTCAGCGTGTTGTTCTTGTTAAGAGAAAAGACCCCATCTCTTTTTGTCGTCGTATTCCGGCCTTTTCCCCCCCCCCTCTTTTTATTACCTCATCGCACCCCCCATTTATGTGATTCACATCTCTCCCTCTTGGTCCTCCTTTCCTTCCCCCAGACAGTCGCCGACTGCCACCACTACGCTTGGAATGTGACCCGGCTGTCTTTATATGATTATGGTCTGTAATTTCCCCGCAGCGGCGTTGATTCCCTCCCTCGTCTCCATACTGAGCGCGCGTAGGTGTAAGCGGAACCGAACGCCTGTTCCCCCCCCTGACGCTTGCATTTTTCTTTCCTAAAACCCCTCGCCTCTACACGGGAAGAAATGAACATGGCCCTCCCCCCCCCCGCTTTTTCCCCCGCGTCTAAGTCGTGTTCTGGAAGTACGTGGGCTTCACATGAGACGTGGTCTTTTTCTTCCCCCCCCTCAGCGGGCGTTTAAGGCTCAACCAAAATTCCTCTTCTCAGTTGGAAGCACGCACTCTGACTTACAGAACGATCTCCGAAGACGGTTCCGCTTCTTTTTTCCCCCGGGGAACACAATTCTGACGAGTCCTTTGCTGCTCTTCCCCGAAAAGCCGAGATCCTTTTATCCTAACGCCCTTGATCTCGGCCGTCCGCCACATTCCGAGCCGGCCTAGAAGTCCGTCACTTCCCCAATCCCCCCCCCCCCAGACGACCCCATGGTCAAACGCCTCAAGGGTGCAGCCCTATTAGTAAAAGTTCTTTTTCCCGTTAAAGTCCTGTCCCGTCTCCTCCTCCTCGGCGCAAGAGCAGTGCCTTTCTTTTTGACCCTCTTTTCCCCATCGCGTGTCAGACAAACGCGTAATCTTGGAATCCGCTTTCCAGGCCCCCACCCACAAAAAATGCAGCTTGGCTAGTGCTTCACCTTTACCCTTGCCCGTATCGCCGGGCCGTCCGACTGTGCCCTTCCCCAGCTTTTTTGCCGTCGTTAGGTTGCCCCGCTTGAGTCGCTTGTGGAAACAACTTTCCAACCCCATGAGCTGCTAAGCGACGCTCGAAACCTTTTCATCCCCCCCGATGCGAAACGTCACCGAAAAGCCCCCCTCTCTCTCTTTTTTACCCTCACCTCAACTTCGCCACCCGGCCCCCAAACGACCCCGCAAATAATTGAACTAAAAAGTCTCTCTCCCCAACCCCCCCTTCCCTCTTCCCTTTCGGCCTCCCCAATGAGAGAGCCCGAACGACCAAACAACCCCTCAGACAGAACGGATGTTTCCCAGTCCCTTTCCCTCTTGTAAAGTCCCCGGCGAGACTCAAGTCCACGTTTCCCAATCTTCCCCCGCCAATCCCTCCTGCTTTTGAAGTGATCGAATCAGTGTCGCAAAGGAAATATTTTTCCCCGATAAAAGGTTTGACCCCTCCCCTCCCAGTAATATTCCCCCAAACAGCTAGTGAATTGCCTTGCCTCTGCTTCAGCCTGCCTATCCATCGATTTGCCGTGTTATTTGCTCGGCAGACAAATAGCTCCTCGGATGCAGCATCTGGCCCCCACCATACTTATCATTCAAGAAAAATACACCTCTTCTGAAGACCCCTCAAACCCCCTTGCCCCTCGAACCCCCATTCCACCGCAACCCCGGTGAGTCATCATTCTTTTTCCGATCTCTGCCTCACAGCCCCTTCGTCAGTGAGAACTCTTCCTTTTTACTTTTTTTCCTTTGTTTTTTCCCCCCCCCTCCCCCCATGGAAGGATGTGTCTTTCCGTTTTCCTCTTCCTGATGGAATTCCTCACACCACCTGGAGGGTTTTCGGCAAAATCCAGTTTTCCCTCCTTCCCCCACGCGGGCCTCACTCCGTTCCTTGTCCTGGTACTTCTTGTGAAATCTCTTGCTTCACTCTCACCCCCTTAATTACTTTTTTTTTTTTTTTGAGAGAGCCCTGCTGGATAGGTTAGCAATTTTTCCGACGCTCGGTTACCAGCGAGTACGAGCGCGGCCGCCCGCGTTGTATTGATCTGCTTCAGCCCTTTCTTTTTTCCCCCTCGGTTTTTTTCGTCATGCAGCAGGCCTATATGCCAGAGAGGTCTTATTTTCCCCCCTTCACCTCTGGACTACGTTACGGATAGCGAAATGGCGCCTCGTTCAACTCTTTTTCCCGTTCCTCCCCTTTTTGAAGGACGTTAAAGCGTTGAGCCTGCCCACCGGTTGCGCTGGCGTTTGAGGAGGTGTCCGCGGTTCTGTTTTTTTTTTGAGCTCCCTTTTATTTACTGTTTCCGCTTCCTTCATCGCTTTCTCGTCTTCGAACGCGACCTTCCCCATCCCCTCTTGATATGTGGCTTGCCTTGCAAGTCCCTAACGCCGATCAAAGGTTTTCTGGAAATCCCTAATTGGATCGATCTTCCTCCTGGTTGATTGAGGACGTTAAGTTTCTCTTTTATCATTTCCTTTGACCGTTCCACTTCGTTGATGGCGAGTGTTGGCGAGAGCGGCGGTTCTCTTTCTTCTCGGCCGATGTCTGGCGAGGCTCCCGAAACGCGTTTCCCAACTTGGTGTTTTTTCGTATTTCCTGTATCTTGGGAGGGGGGGGCCAGTTTGCCGAAATGTCTTTCCCCCCTCCTCTCAGGCGTGAAGTTCGCTCTATGGGGAAAAGTATTGAGGCTTTGTAGTTTGGGGGCCCCGTTTGGCGAATAGGGTATTTACGGTTGGAAGAGGAATTCCTTCGAGAGATCGCTTTTTTCTTTTTCACTTCCCGCCGTCCATTGGGCACTTTGATTCAGCCCCCCCGCCTACGCGCGCTCTTCAGTTTCCTCACATTTCCGCCCGCACCCCCCTCAATTGCAACCTCCCCGACGGCCGGGCTTCTTTCTTTCCGATATATTCCGTGGGCATTTCTCCTTTTAGTTTGCGACAGATTTTCCTAGATAGAAACAGATGCGGTTGTCCAGATGTTTCTTTCACCCATCCTTTCCCTGAAGCATCCAGATTTCCGCGTTGTATTGAACAGCTCAATTCATCTGCCCTCTCTTTCTTTTTTCCCAGGAGACTTGGCAGGCCATTTTCCATTCCAACGGGGATCACTTTTTCTCCTCTTCCCTTCCCGGCTTGCGTCGGGGTCTCTGGGTGGTCTTTCAATGAAACAACTCTAGAGGGGTGACGATGGTTCTTTTTTTTAGGCCCGTCCCTCATGTAGCGTGCGCCCCCTGAATGCTACAACGTAGATCCCTTGATTTCCCTTCCAGACGCTGCTCCATTTCCTTTCTTCTTCTTTCCCCCCCTGCGTGCCGCCCCTTCTTTTAACGAGAGGATTTCCTGATTCCTTTCTTTTCTTTTCTTTCCCCTTCCAGGCTCCTGCCAATCATGTTTCAATCTATCTTGTTTCATTTCCGGTCCCCCTTCCCCTCGGTTCTCTCTCGTCCGTCAAAGTAATGTGAAGCACTCCTGGTTCCCTCCCCCATCCTGAGTCCCCCCCCCATCGCGCGCACAACATCGGTGCAGTGAAGTCACTTCTCTTTAGGTGGTCCGTCGTATAACCCAACGTAATGTCACTGTTTCGTCGAGTTCCTGAAACCCCCGTAAACGCTGAGTCGATAAGCAGCTGAGCCACTTCCTACTCTCTTTGCTTGACAACCCTCGGCTTGGGAACCTTTTTTCAATTTTTTTCCCTGGTATCCCCACCTTCCCGTAAAGAGGGACCGTGGTCATTCTCTCCCGTTGGGAAACCAGTTCTTATCACTTGCGTTTCCCTCCCTTGAGAAAGGCCAACCAACCAAGCTCGAGGATGTGATCACACCTGTTCCTTCTTTCTTTTTCCGGGTACCCGCTACGACAAACGCTTTGTTGGTTGTTTCCCAACCGATGAGCGGTTCTGGCGTCTTTCCCTTTTTAGGGTTATTTGAGAGTGTTGAAGAAGGATCACAGGAGGGAGCTTTTAGGCTCCCTCCAATCCCTGCCGCTTGGGGGTCGCCTCTTAGGCCAGCCACCATCCCCCAATTCTTCCCCCAAGGGCAATGGTTGCCTAAGAAGAGTTTAAGTCCCCCACCTTTTTCTTCGTGAGCGCATCAGGTCCCGGCGTCAAAAAACAGATCCTGAATAAGCCCACCTTTTTTCTGGGAAGAACCACTGTCGTTAGAGCGGTGAGAAGGGGAGTGTTTCAAATCCAGTCGAGTTTTAATCTGTCAGCAGGTTGAGTGTTCCTTCCGAGGTCCCCGTGAAGATCCAGTTTTTTTCCCTTTCCCCCCAGCCCTTCCACCTGATTTCCCTCAAAGAAAACCAGATCCAATCCCTGGTCTCCTTTAACTTCACAAGTCGACGACGTGTGAGAGATCCCGTTTTTCACCTAGCCAGAGGCTCCCGCGTTAGGGAAACCATTGCGAGCTTTTCCGACTTTCGCGGCCTGGTCGCTAAGATGACCCCCCGGTTCCAAGAAAGAAGGCGTTATGTCTCGTCCTTAGTGTTGTGATGTTTCGAGTGCCAGTTGGTGTGTCCTTTACATAGGGAGGAAAGCAGGATTTCTCCTGCGCTCTCCCCCCCTCCATGAGGACCCTTTTACTCCCATTATAGTTGTTTGTCAGAGAGATGTCCCCCTTTTTTTTCTCATCCATCCCGGATTCACCGAGGACGGGCCCCAAACAAGGGCACTCTCCACCCGCGTTATTACTCACTACGGTTCTCCATTCGCCTTCTTCTGGATTTGGCTTTTTCCTCCGGCAACAAGTTCCCCCTTTTCATAATGGGCATATGGATAGTGATTACCGTTTTTTCTCCCTGCCTGTTTTTCCCCCCCCCCCCCCCCCCCCCAATGGATCCAGGTATGAGGTAATAGTGGTTATTTTTATCATTCCCTGGGCGCTGCCTCGCCGTGGATAGTCAAGCTAGACCTTTATCGACACTCCCCCCTACCCCTTTCGTTTGAAAATCTAATAGAATGTCTCACTCCACAGGCCACTCAAAGATCCCCTCTTTTCCCTTTTCTCTCGGTAAGTCCTTTCCCTTGTCGGCTTCATTTGCAACGTTTGATTCGGAAGAATTTCGATCCCTCCTCGATCGTCCGGTAACATTGTTCGTAGCCTTTTGTCCCAATGATATTGCCAGGGTGGATGGCCTTACGGATCCCCCCCTAAGCGCTTGAGTGTTTCCGCCAGCAGATTATAAAAACTTCTCCATTCTCCCCCCATCTCACCCTTTTTCCTCTGCCTCATGCGCTCGGGCCCACCGTTTTAATCTTTGGACTGATCGACAAGGAACAACTTCCCAGAGGTTTGATTGCTATTATTATGTCATAGTTCTTTTTCCCGCTCTTTATACCTCATCCCCCTTCCGTGATTAATTTTCGTTTTCATTTCACAATCCCCCCCCCCCCACATGTTTTTTTTTTGTCTTTGGGCAAGGTCGTTTTTCTCCTACCCCCCGCCCTTTCCCCTTGATATGTAAAATGCCTGCTATTGATCCTGATGTTTATTTTCTGGTCTCTTCAATATGGTTTATGGACTCGAAGCCGCCATTCGCGATTGATCTGGATAAGATATGATCAGGTTCAGCCCTGAAAGCGACTGACGATTTTTCTTGAATCCTGTTCTCTCCCCCCCTAGACGGTAAAGTGTCCCTTCCTTCCCTCTGGTGGTTTTCTTTGGAAGTTCCAGTTTTTCTTTCACCTCGGACTCACCATTTGACGTGGCCGTCTGATTGCGGCAGCGGGGACCTTCTAAACAAACCCCCTTGATGCAATCATCTTGGGCCCCTATGCCCTTCAATCCTTTTCCCCCTAACGTAGCCTCCTCCGAAGGACGGATCGTGATCGGCGAACTGTGCAAACAATATAGTCAGAGACCTTTTAGTCCCGACCTCCCTCTCTAGGGGAGGCAGTTATTTTTAACCTCTTCTGCTCCCGCTGATTAAGACGCAGCCTCCCCAAATCGAGCCTCCTCTCCGTCGGGCTTTTCCCCCTTGACAATCCCAAATTTCAAAGCCCGTATTCTCCCTCCCACTATCCCCCCTACCTTTGTTCACGGTTTGTTCCTCTTCGTAACCACATACAGTTTTGCCTTCCCTTTCACGTCTCCTTCGTAAACTCCAAGTCCTAAGGTCCGAGCGGAAATCGCGTTTGCTGACAAACGCGGCAACTTTTTCGACTCCTCTCCTAAGCTTTCCCCCCTCTCACCCTTTGTGGCTAGCGGGCCTCCCTTCTCCAACCTCCCCCCTTTTTTTTCAAAGATACGTCCCTTTGCAATCCCCGGGGTGCCGAGGTTCCGTCAGTTCTAATTTTCCTTTCCCCCCGGACCTCGCGCTTCAGGACTCGCTTGGACCCCTGGCTCCCTTTCTTTACCGTGTTTCCCCGTCAACCGCGCCTCCTTCTTCCTCTCCACCCTTTCCAACTTCGCCACCCCCCTTCCCCCCCCCAGATTTCCTCATCCCAACCAGCTCCCAGCCCACTCCCACCCCCAATCGCCGTTGTCACTTCCGTCCCCAACTTTTGACCAGAGAAATCCGCCCCAAAACAACCCGCCTCGCCATTTTTCTTGACCCCCATGCCAGCCTCGTCGACACGGCCGCGTAACAGCAGTCGCCGCTTCCTCCTCAACTCGCCCCCTTCTTTTTCCTTGTCAACTTTCTTTAACGGGGTGACTTGGTCGTCCCAATTCCATCAATCGGATCTTCTTTCAACACACCCAAAAGTATCTATAAATCTCTCCCCAATCTTTATATCAGATTCTCGTGATTCTGGGCACCCATCATTCCTTTTCCGAATATCCATCATTTTCCCGTGTAATGAGCGGCCTTCTCTCAAGTTTTTTTTTTCCTCCGGAACCCAAAAGTGGACAACATTATATCCGTGCGACCCGGTCACCATACCCTCCTCCCCTCAAAACGCCCGCGCGAGTTGTAATTTTCTCCCCCGATCTTAAGGCCAAAGACCATTACTCGTTGGAGTGGACTTCCTCCCATTAGGTGATCCCTTAGCTGTTCCCTGCTTCTCTTTTTCCGGATGTCCCAGCATTGATCGCTTCCTCTCCAGACACTTGTTTTCTGAAAACCCGATCGGAACTATAGGGAAATCTAGTCCCCAGCTGGGCGCCTCCCCCGAGTTTTTTTTTTTTTTTTCGGTGAAAACGTACTGTTCTACCCCCTCTTCGCTATCTTTTTCCTCCTCTCCTTTTTTTTTTTTTGTAGTTGGGATCCCCTCTTTTTCGACGCCTTACCCGGACACCAGCTGCCTTTAAGCTTTCCCGCGTTGGTAGATTTTTCTCTGGCTTTGTGACCTGATTTCCCCTTCCGGTTGGTGAGAAGTCCAAGGTTCGAACATCGGAAAAATCGATTGACCCTCGGCCAGAGATTAGCAACCTTCTTCCCCCTGTTAAGCATCAGGCGATTTTCCTTCCTAGTAAGAAAATCGATCACCTTGACTTCTTTTCATTCACTTAAGAGACGTTGAAAGCCACCTTATGCTCCTCGTTTTGAGTTCCCGTTGTTTGTGAGGATCACTTCCAGTGGAGTGGTCCTGTTTCAGCTTTCTCCTTTTTTTCCGTTTGTCTGCGTCCTTCCACGGTCCTCAGAATGGATATTTCGGGGGATTTGCCGTTTACTTTGGCAAGTTTCTCACGATGGTGGTCTGAGCGATCAGTCTTTTTTTTCGTCCGCGCGTTTTACGGATTTTAGTTGTCCCCCCCCTTTTGAGGAAGGCGACCGACTTCCCGCCCCCGTTTTTTTTTACGGTTCCAGGCGTGCCCTGGCCTTTTTCCGTTTCTGACTCCCCTGTGCCTGGCATTGGGACGTTTACGCTCGCGTTTCTGTCCCCCTGGTCGTTTTTTCTTCTCTGTTGGAGCCGACCATCACCCTGGCCGGTCGCCCCAGGGATATTCGATCCGATTGTTTATGTGGTTCTTTCATATTGGGGATCTTCCCCCAGTATTGGCGGGCGGGATTTTTTTGCGCAAGGTTGGCTACGTTCTTTGTTTCTTCTTTTTCCTCGGCAGCCTGAGAGTTTATTTTTCTTTTGTGTGCGGACAGCCTTTTCTCAAAGCCCCTTCCCCTATGTGGAGGCTCTTTCCCTTTTCGCATAAACCTTGGTTTAAAATCCGTCCCCGAAACTCCTCCCCCTACCGCAACCCGTAAACGACGTCACCAGTTTCCTTTCCGATAGTCTTCCCCTTCCTTTATACTTAAAATTTTGTTATTTAGTCAATATTTGTCTGAGACCCTTTCTTTATCTTTGTATTTCCAAAAGCTTTACGAATGATTTCCAAGATTCCGCGTTTTACGAGATTTTTCCCTATTAGCCTAAGAATGATACTTGAGCCTGGGAAATTTGATTCCCCCCTTTCCCCCCCCACTTTCCACTTGACAAGGTACGAACCTCCCCCCCTCCTTTTTTTCCAAAATGTTGAGGTTATGACTTTGGTTCAATTGAACCGTGACATTTTGCCGGTCCTCTTTGTTAGCTCCGGCTGCCCCGGTTTAATCATTCCTTCGGAGGCTTGGAGCAAGACCCTTTGCTTTAACCCGGTTCGAAGTTCTCTCTCCAATGTCTAGTATTAGGATGTGCCACTTCCTGCAACTTCCCCGTATTATTTTTTTGAGGTTACTTTTTTCCTTTAGTTCCCCTAGAATTGCGTGCTTCCCTTCGATCGCCCCCCACTATGAGTTTTCGTTGCGGACCCATCGCCCGATGCGTGGATCTGACGGCCCCACGTCCTTCCCAGCCGTGTAGCTTCCCCCCTCCCACTTACGACATCGCGCTAAACCACAATTCAGGAACTTTTCCCTGTACCTGTCGCTGCCGAGGGGTGTTCCCTTATGCATCTCGATGTAAGGCCCCTTAGGTCTTGAAACCCTGCGTCGATTTTCCCTGCTTTGGCTTTCGGAACTCATTCCCCACATGAATGCACCCCTGATCATCGCAAGAACCACCTGCCTAGATCCGCATTTTCCAATATCGCGGCTTGTTGGCCGGTCGGCGATCATTCCGGCAAAATCTTTTTCATCTTCCCCCCCCCCCCCACGCGTTTTCACTCCCCCCTCGAGGGCGTCCCACATTAAATGTTGCCTGCTCCCTAAAAGATCCGCGACCCCTCTAGAAGATCCTGACTCAAACCGCATTTGACCTTTTCTTGTCGAACAGGCCCCCGTCCCCCCCTGAGTCTAATGTTTTATGAGCATTTAGTTGGATTCTGAGTTTTAGTGTGTTCCCTTCTTCCCCTTTTGAGCTTTCGCGGCTTTGAAACACTCTCGGCCCTCTTCAGTCCAGCAACCCCTTTCCATATGAATTGTTTTTAAACAGCAGACGCCCCCCACCGTGGTTTGCCTCAAGCCGATACCCCCCGTTGCGGCTTTCGGGCTGTAGGATTCTCCTTCCCCCCCAACCGATGCACCTCAGACCCAGCCGGACCTTTACCAGCCCGTTAGAAAATTGAAACTTTTCAGAGTGAGCGTTTGCGGCCGGGTTAGTGTCCCTCCAAGGAGTTTTCCGAACACGAGGAGGGGGTTTCCCCGCCATTTGCTTGGATACATGACGATGGGAGCGCCGGTGCCGATCCGCGGCCTCACAGATTTTAGCGCCATGGCCCCCCTATCCAGACAAGACCTTGACCTCCCTTTAGGTGAACCAAAACCAGGTTTCCCCTTCGAAGACTTTGTTCGAGCATGACACGATATGCCGCGCGTTCATTTGGCTCCTTTTAGACTTGTTGCCCATTTAAAAGAGGTGGTCTCTTTCATGTCTTTTCCTGAATATGGGCTGACGTCCCCGAATATCCTTCGGGCTTTCCCTGTTTGTTTGTTTGCCAAGTCATCGGGAGGATTTCTGGATCTTTTTCCTTGTGTGATCCAGTGTTCCTTTGAATCTTCATAATAGTTGTGTTGTTTTCTTGGACTGGCCACTGACCCACGCGCGACTTCTTCTGATCCCCGGATCTTCCTTTCCCACAAAACTTTGCACTCTTCATCACCCGCGTTCTTCCCTCCTGCGAGCCCATATCGCCTTTGATTAACACTTCCCCCCTCCTCGGAAAGTTTCCACCTCCTTTTTCTCACGCTCTTCCCTGGATCGGCTGCTCGATCCCGTCCTTTCAGGCCCAGGGCGGCGTCATTTTTCGGGGCTGGGAGATCTGGATCTCATCTTTTCGTGTGGATCTTAACGCAGGCCCCTCTTTAATTTGATAGCCACTAAAAACATGCTAGACCCGTTAACCCTACTCTCCACCCTACTTTTTTCCTTTCAAACCTCCCGGCCCGCATTCCGCTCACCGACCCTTTCAATTTTCTGCGAGTTTCCCCTTTCCCTTTTATCGGTTGCTCCGTCTCCTCTGTCGCTCCGACCAGCCCTCAACTGGCTAGGCACCTCGGCTTCGTCATGTCACTGACCCTTCCCGAACAACGGTGATGGGGGGGGGGGTCCTTTTGGGACTTTTTAGGCTACCAGCTCCGCCGGCCCTTGGATTTTCAGCCGCCCTTCCTTACCCTATTCCCATTCCCCCCCCAATCATACACCTCTCAATACATGATCTGACGTTAGTTCCTTAACCCTTTCCCCCAGCCAACGCGCCCATCTTGTTGCTTCGATCCTTCTGTTTCGGCCGAGGCCGCTATTTTATTACCTCATGACTTATGTGATTAACATCCTCTTTGTTTAAAAGTCCAGTCTTTGCCCCCGGCTCGGTGCGCCGGACTTTGCCCCCTCCCTCTTTTTCTTCACAAGTCCTTACATTATTCTAGACGATTGGATTCTGGTTTTCTGAAATTCTCAATTGACCTCAGATTCTGTTAACCACCTCCTTTAAGTCAAGCTACTATTGATCGAAGAGAGTAGCAATTACTTCTGAGCAGATGAGTTGGTTATTACTAAATTCCACCTTCCTCCCCGAGTTTCCCATTGCACTCTGTGTTCTGCGATTGGCAGGATTCCAGTGTTCGGTGGCCTTTTCCTTCCCGGAGTCGTCTGAGAGAGAACCGACTGGGCTTTCTTCTAAAACAACTCTTCTCTGCCCTATAGTGATAAGATATGATGGGCCTTCCCCACATTTTTCCTTTTCCAGACACGTATCAACCTCCGCCCGACTTCTCTTCTTTTTACACCCTGGCCACAATCTAGCGAGAACTTTTCTTTCTCAAGCGATATTGGGCATTTTGCACCCCTCTCTCCGCAGCGACCTTCGATCCCCTACGAATCGACCCTGCCTCGAGCCAAGTTCATGTTTTTCAACCCTCTTTTCGCCCCCTTTAATTTCTCCCCTTTTGTGATGCAGCTTTTAGTACCAGTGACCACTTTCCATTCCCCCCAATTTCCACTCTCTCGAACTCCCCACTTGGCTTTTTTCTTCCTTCTGAGCGTGAGTCCCTCCGTGGCGACAAACGCGGCCCCTTACTCCTTGCCTTAAAGCTTTTGCCCTCACCCTCCCCTGACAGTTGGCTACCCAATACTTCAAAACTAACTCATCCCGTACTTGCAACGTGTCAAGCCCCATCCCGGTTGCCCTATTTATTTTTCCTTTTCTTAAAACGTAAATTCGTACAAAAGTGAATCTTTTCCCTCTTCCATGCCGGTCCTCGTGCCCATCACCGGGCTTTAGCCCTTCTGCCGCCAAACCCACCGACCCCCCGATGACCTCTCCACGGACTCCCCTCAAGGCCAACCGTTCCCCCCACACCCTCACATACCCAACTAAACTATCGAGCACTTCACCAGCCCCACTTTCCCCCCCCCCCTCCATTCCTTTTTACGGCCAAGAAAGAGAACTTACGTCCGCCCAAACCCCAGACTCTCAGTTACGCCTCTTATTTCCCGTCCGCACAGGTTACATTTCTGGCCTAGCCAGTCGTTCCCGCGCCCTCGAAAGAACGCATGTTGCTTCGTCGCTCAGTTTTTTTCACCCGTCCTGTTTTTGAATCCGCGGCGCTCCGGAAAAAAAACCCTTAGTCCTTCCCTATCTCGCGTGAGTGACTCCCCTCCCCCCCATTGACTCGGCGTGAGGCGGAAGAAACGCCCCCCTCGACCTCCCTAATATCCCTCATCGTGTCATTGCGTCCTCCTCCCCAAGAGAAACCTGGAGTCGCACTTTTCCTTACCTGTGCGAACCCCACATGAGCCAAACCCTTTCTCCCCCTTCCCTCAAAACGCACTTCGCAGAAGTTTTGTCCCGCGTCTGCCCTCCCAACCCACAGTGTTTCTTGGACCCAGATGAAGCAATTCGAATGCCTTCCCCGTTCAAGTCTCTGTTTTTTCCTCTTGTACCCATTTGTCTAGATGCCAAGCCTGCGTTTACTTCCACCACCGGAGGCTGCGGCCAAGCCCTATCGGGAAATATCTTACAAAAAAGCCGTGGGACGCCCACGCTTTTCTCGTTTTAAGGTGTCGCGTGGAACCTAGACTTGATTCTCACATCATTATCTCTTCACCCAGTAAGAGAGAATGCATGTGGATACCCGTCAAGTTTCGACTTTTTTTGGACGCCCCCCCTTCCCCCCCGGACCACCAGCGTCTTTGTCCTTACGGCCCCCTTCCTCCCACTCGGGACTAAGATGTATAGGGCCGCACCTGATTCCTCCTTTTTTTGAGACTCACTCCTTAGTTATTCGACAAATGAGGGACACACCTTTCACGATCTCTCTCTGCCTACGGAGGGATACGGGCGAATTCGGCATCGTAAGCAAATCGGACTCCCCTTGCCTTCCGGCCTTTCCTCCTTGGTGAGACGGCTATGATGAGTCCTTTTTTGTGTTTTTGGTCCCGCTTGATTTTTGCTTGCGCAAGGAAGTGATTGTGGTCCCTTTTTCGGACCGTTGCCCTGATTTTCCTCCCTGCTTTCTGACACGGCAAATCATGGATATCGGGAATTGCCCCGTCCCTCCCTCCTCCCCACTTTTTTTTCTGGCCAGTCTCACTCTTTTTGGATCTCTGTTGAAGATGAAGACGTTTTTGGTTTCTGTGATTCAGGTTTTGAGACGAATTTGGACGATTCACTCTCTTTTAGCGTCTTTTTTGGTCGGGACAGCGGCGGAACTTTCCTGGCTTGGCCGAGTTTTATGGATTAATGGCCACGGTCCAGCTGTTCTTGAGCCGGTGGTGTATTTTCTCTATTGGGAGCCGATACTTTCCTGTTTTACCGCTTGGTTCCCCTAGTGCTTTCGTGCGATATAATTTCTTCTTCAAAGTTATTCTCTGGTATTTGGTTCACTTGCTCACTTTGAGGGATTATTCTGATGTTCGGTGGAAGATTTCTTTGTTTATGGTGACGTTGTGCGGCCTCCACGGTTCACTTTCTCCTTTCACGCGACGAGGAGATGATTTCCTCTATCCCCCCTTTTCAGAAATTTTTTTCCCTCCTTTCTTATCCTCCCCCACCTCATCCCCCGGGCGGCTGCCATTCAATCTCTTCGGCCTACTTCCCTTTGATTTCGACCTATTTCTTTGCAGATAGCCACCGGCAGGGTGCCGTTTTTTTTCAACCGCGGATTCCCCTACTCTTTTTTTCCACGCGCTCCTTTTTCTCCTTACATTCCCTCTATTGCTCCGGTGAGCGCGTTTCTTCCTTTCTTTTTGGGCCCTTTCCCTTTATCATTTTCGAATATGAATGCCCTGGCTGAAGTGGACCCTTCGGTCCCTTCTTTTCTTCTTTTTGAGGCACCCGTTTCTTCTCCTGGTCTCACGGTTGAAGTCCCCTTCTCTAGATCTTTTCTGCGTGAGCGTGCACAGCCTTGCTCTCTTCTTTTTTCTGAGTCCTCTCCCCGGAATTCTCTATTGTTTTCCCCCACAGTGCGGGCATCCCCCTCGCTCCTAGGATTATCCCTTTCTGTAGTTCACGCAGGATGCTTTCCTTCATTCCCCAATACCCCCCCCCCTCTTTTCAGTTTTCTCTGGGACCTCTAACTCCTAGGTCGTCCTCTTCGGCCCCCCCCCCTTACCTTTCCGCATTGATTGCATACAGAAACTTTCACTGCCATTATTTCCCACCCCCCCAGAGGTCCCTTTCCCTTCTTCCACTTTAGAGTGAAGTTTTCCGTCCCTTAATTTTTTCGTAAGTTGTTCGGTTTCCGCTACCGAAAGGCGCTTCTCCTGACTCTTCTGTTATCCCCTTTTCCCCCCTTCTTTCCGGCGCGGAATTCCATAAACCCCATCTGCTTTTCCCCACGCTCCTTCCCCGAATTCCCTCGTAGATCAGAGCAGGCCGTTTATAACGCGGCGTTTCAACTTCTTCATCTATCCTTCTTGGACCTTCCAAACTCCCACGATCGAGAGGCTTTCCTCCATAACTCCCCCCAGAGCTGTCAGCCACCAGACCTGAATACGACTCCGCTTTGCGCTTTGTTCTTTCTCAGGTCCCCAGTTTTTGAGCGGTTTGGCGTATAGCAGGTAGTGGATCCCTTTTTATTGAGATTTTCCTTGAGCTTCGGATCTCGTCGGCTGAACAATTTTTGCGGCTTTTTTAAGGGACTCTCCCCTTTTTCGCATTGAGGCACTTATTCTCCCGTGGTTGTCCCCCCCTCCTCCGATGTGTGAAGATATTTGAGGAGACCCTCAGCGGAGGCTGTCCGACTTCCCCAAAAGCATGCACATTGGGACCTTACGTTTTTAAATGGGATCTCCCCCGAAGTCCTTTTCCCCCCTTTTCTGTGAAATGCGGCAGGTGGTCTTCGCTTTAATCTCTTCTCACGAGTAGGTGTTAACGCTTTCTAGCATGGTTCCCGATAATTGAGTTCCTGGTGCAGGCGCCGATTAGCCGCCCTTTCCTTTTTCCCCCCAGATGACCGCCCTGTCTCCCGGGAACCCAGGCCAACGTCCTATACTAGTTCAGAACTCCGAGCTTTTTGGAAATGTTGAGAATGTTTCCTTTCTTTTTTTAAGCCCCCAGGACTGCGGAATCCTTTCGCGCCAGTAGTCTTTTGTCATATTCTTCCTTTTGGGTTTTTTGGTTCCATCCGTCTTTCCTCCTGAAGTCGAGCGTTTTGTCCTTCCTGATAGTCCCCCCTCTAGTTTCTGTTGTTGTCTATCTCTTTACTCATGTGATCACAACGCGAGACTTCTTTGCCCCCCCTTCTGCCCCACCACGGTCCCATCCGTTATTACCGCGCCCCATTCGACCTTGGATGGAAAAGGTTGACATTCTTCTTCCCCAAAGCCGCCTGGCTCCTTAACAACCTTTTCCCCCCCCTTCTCTTCCTATTTCGTTGCTGATAGAAATCACAAGCGCTGTTGATTCCCCTTCCGTCGTCCTTGTTTTTTTCTTGGCTCATTTTGGCACTGCTCTCCTTCGTGCTCCCCCATCTCAGAGATTCCCTCCTTCATAGTACATTTTTCACTTAAACCCACCCTCAGTTAACCCACTCCTCTTCTGACCACGATATGGATCTTGCTCCAAACCCCCGGAAGACTAACGATCAACTCCCAGGTTTTTTCACTATGGTTTCCTGATTAACTTTTTTCCTCGGCATGTCCTCCTGTTTTGCCTTATACTACTCCTACCCCTCCATTGTCTCTCCAATAGGTCGCCTTCACCCCCTGTCCTTGAGTTTTTCCCTTCATATGAAACAGGGTGTGGTTGTCCCTGGGTAAACACCTGTGACCCCTTTTCAGTCCCCTATCCCCGATCTTCACCTCCCAAAACTCTCACTACCTGATAGCCTCTGCCTAATTGTTGTTGCTCTCGACAATTCCCCAGCCCCCCAAAGCGCTCTTTCTAGGGTTTTCCCGCCTTTTATACTCGACATTTCATGTGATTCACCCTCCTTTCTTTTTCCTTCCCAACTTCCGGTTCTGTGCTTCCTAAGACTTTCGCGGCTCCCGCTCTTTATTTTCTTCTTTGGTTTTCGTGCCTTCAAGCCTGATTGTTATGGAATTCCGCAGCCGTTGCTCTTCTCGGAATTTTTTTTTGATCGACGCCCGCGTTCGGTTAAAGCGGAACACTGCACATTATTCCTTAAAAGTACCATAGCTAAAGTGGACATACAAATTTCCCTTCCCCCTCTATA
>Ga0179593_1476235_pt1 | contig 24508 bp, 10 predicted proteins | sample CZODoug2_1_08_16_FD_185931 | JGI IMG/M metagenome (GOLD analysis project Ga0179593, IMG submission 185931) | Vadose zone soil fungal communities from Angelo Coast Range Reserve, California, USA - CZODoug2_1_08_16fungal (PacBio error correction) | ecosystem: Environmental > Terrestrial > Soil >... | reverse complement strand
CACTCCTTTCCATCGAGGTCCTCCGTGCTTAACGGGAGGCATCACTTTTGTCTACGACTAAGGCTGACCGCGAACGCGACTTTCCGCGACCGCCGGTTCCCCTCTAGTTCGATAAAGCGGCATCTGTTTTTATCGAGTCCTTCGAAGAAAACGCGCCTATTCTTGGCCGTTAAGTCCCTTTTTTTTTTGCTGCGTAAGACTCCTCAGGTCTAGAATCGTGACGAGGAAATGTCACCATGTTTCGAAACACATAAATCTTTATGAGATTGCTTACAACCTAGCTGCGTCCAGCGATAAGGCGAAGTAATGACATACCCACTGGACCTGAATCTGTGCATATTTATTACTGTGTTCTTGGCTCGAACGGCTTTCGCAGCCCGACCACATAGGACCGCCGTCCCGAAGAAAGTGCGCCCTTACTGTCCCCCCACTTTAGTTGGTACTGAAGCTGCGCGTGCTCTGTGAAGTAGTCCTCAGAACTCCTCACTTCCCTCTCAAGGAGAATCACGTCCCTTTCCCGTCAAGTAGGAGAGTAAATTAAGTGATGGAACAGCGCACTCTCTGTGAGTACGCGAATCCCAGACCTCCCATCTACCCCCCCCCCCACCCCCCCCCCACACCCCCCCCCCCCCCCCCCCCCCCCCCCCCCCCCTTCCTTCTGAACGTCGGTGGCATTTCACCCTTGATCTCGCGTCCTCCCGGAGGCGCCTTATGCCCCCCGTTCAGTTTCTGCGTCTACCCGTGCCGTCTTCTGCTGAATCTGGCAGCCCGCGAGAAGCCCTACCCTTTTTGCCTCGAGCTTCGTCAGATGGTAGATGGCAGGAGAAATACCCCGTCCCTGCGACTTTTAGATACGTAGCACCCAGTGCGCCGTGGGAGGTTTCTAACCCCTTTCCACCTTTCCCCCCCTTAGTGCCTGGGCGGTCACTTTTGAACACAATCAGGACCTTCGTGCTTGGCGCGACCTCGTGTCAGAAAAAGAGAGGTTGATAGAGACGCGGCACCGTCGAGAGCGAGCAGTCCTTTCGCGGCTAATTTCCGTTCCCTACGACGGACACCTGATAAGGCCACTTCCCCTTTCCTCTCTTCCTAAATGTTTTTTTTTTGAGATATATTTGGTCCCTATAATGCACTCTAGCGAAGGTGGATGCCCGAACTCAAGGAGTACGAATGTTTGACTGCAGGAGCAGATCCAGAGCGCGGATGTAGAAGGTTGCCCTTAGAGAGTCAAGGGGATTTTCTAGGGGTCGGATGAGCATGAATACCCGATCTCCAGCGACCCTGGTCCAAGAATATTTATACTCTAGCATTTAGCCCCTCTCGCTTTTAGGCGTAGACACCCCTCCCGCGGAGTCCCCTTTTTAGCCTCCTCCTTGTTCCAGCCGAAGACGATCTAGGCGAGACGGCGAGTTGAATGGTTCAGCAAATCCCTTCCCGAAAGAGAGGTTGGCCTCTTTCGCCGAACCTCACCTACTCCCCCTCCCGATTGCAGAGTTTCAGCCGGTTCCTTGCTCATTTTACAGACGAGACTTCTTAGCGCCTTGTCCCGCGGGAGTCGTCGCGGACCCAACACGACCAAGCTTGTTCTCAGCGCTATATATTTTTTTGACACCATTCCTTCCCCGAGTCCAATGAAGAGGCCGCCCAATAGACGGTAGCTGATTTCCTGAATCCAAAAAGTCCTGCATATTAGAGGTCAGTACACTGCATTTTAAGGAAGCTTTCTAGTGGGCTGAGGTCCACTAGTTATTTAATTGGAGGAGGAAGCGTCTTTAGCTAAATTCTTGTAGCCTTTTCCATAAATGACCATTTCCCTTCTCCAGGAGCCCAATACAGTTTTTAGTAGATCAATTTTCGACTTAGAGATGTTTGTCCATTAAGAGGTAGTGCATTACAGCAGAGGGAGATTCAGAGTGAACGGGAATCGGTCCCCTCTCCGGCCATATTAACGTACCCTGAGAACAGACTGTATGCCGCGAAGTTCAATCCCCCCCTTCCCAGTGAAGTTCGGGACTAAAAATCAGGCAGCAGAGTGATCGTCGGACTGAGCCCGATGGCGTCAGCGAGGGATCTATGACAACGAGGCCGATTGACGCTTAAAGTTCAAGAGAGAGATGTTGAGTCGGCCAGTCCGGCTAGCGAGAACGCGTGATCCCTTTAGACGGAACTTAGAACTTATTTATCTTTGCCGGGCCCTTATGGAGACCTCACACTCTATCGCCTGCGATCGACTCAGCCCACGGGTGGATTCGAACAGTCCGCAGTAGGGTGGTGGCCCGCCTTTTTGATCCGGGGGCTGTTTTCAGCCGGTTAGACACCCCTTGTTACGGCTTGCTTCGGCCCTAGGATCACAGGATTCAGAACGTCCCCCTTGAGGAGTTCGGCGAAGCAGTAATAGGCCCCTGTAAATGTTCATAAGAAAGAGTATCGGCTCCCCCCGCTGAGCGTCTCTGCGTGTAATACTGGTTCCTCCCGAAGACTCGGCATCTGAGAGATGTGCCTTTCCCGGCGGCGGAGGTCGATTGAAAGCCCACATTACCTCTGATGTTGTCATTCTCCCCGTGCTCAACCTTTCTGTTACCTTTGACCCCCCTTTTTTCCCGAGCATGTATTCCCGATCCGCCCATGACAACTTCTTTGCTTTATCTACAGGAGATGACTTGCGGATAGGAGGTATACTGAGACACAAGCTGCCGTCCATCGGAGCCGGTCTCCTCTTAGGCTGATTGACATTGACCACGGTGGTGCATGCTTCTGATGGAAGGGATCTTTTCTTGCCCAGGAAAGTCCTCCCTGCCCCCAATCAAATCAGCCCCTTCCCGGTTTTTTATTGTGAGAGCGGGTGCCAGGAAGGACTTACCCCCCGTGTACGGCCATCCACCTTTCTTCGCCCCGACTTCATCGTCAGCTGGTTTGTCCGGCCGCGAGGTGTAGGTAGCTGTTGTGGTGAGACCTGCCGATCCCGGTTTGGCGGAACCTATTAAGCGCATAATAGGTGCCTCTAGACACGCTGACATTGCCCTCGACTTAGTCAAATTCACTCGCAGAAGCTGACTTTTGCTTCTCTTGTCTCGTCATGAGAGATCCTTAGCTGTTAGACCTTTTCTGAAGCCTTTCCCAAGGGTTAGAATTTTTCTGCTAATCAGATAATCATGATCTGTTCTTGGTAGATCGATGTACTGAGTCACCTTCCCCGCCTTTTTCTTCCCGGCCACACACAATTCATAACCGAGCTAGACGCACTTATCGGGTAGTATTTACAGTCTCGTCCCATCTACAAAAAGTGCATAGACCTTAGAACTGAGAAGGACCCTGCTGGAGGTTCTTTTTCCCCTGCCTACAGCAGCGGCCCCATTACATTTGTTCTTAATATGTTTTTAAAAAGGATAAGAAAAGAAACACTTGCGAGTCGAGGAGCGTGCTCGATTTTTCCTTCTTCCCCCCTTTTCCTTTTCCGTGAGGACTTTGAGCTATCCTTAGCCGCTTAGGACTCATATTTCGGGCGTCTTTGCTCCTAAATGTTCTCTCTGTGATCCTCGGGGTCATTCCCCCGTTCCAAAGTCCACGACGCAGGTTTAAGAAGGGGGGGCTTACCGGCCACGGGTAATCTTTTTTTTTAATATACTGGTAATCATCCTTGTGGTTTTATTTGGAGAACGACTTTTGATGTTTTCATCTTTCCCCCTTTACGTATTAGAGGAGGATAAAGGATGGACTGAGTACGACTCCCTAGCTCCTCACCCCTCGAAAGTTGGGATTGGGGGTCCCCCCCCCCTAGGACCGGAATGTGTTCTTGACTTCCCCTCGCGGTGCGAAGTAGTTCCCTCTTCCACGTCCCAAGCTTTATCACCCATCTTCCGCGCCTCCCCCTCAACCGCTCTTTGTTCGCATATTGACCTTCCACGGTCCCATTGTCCATGGACGCCGGGAGGCCTCGGTCCACACCATCGTCCCTTAGATCCGATAAGAGTGTCTTCCTTCCCTGTTACATAACTATGACATCCCCTCCCGTTTATATCGATCCGCTGCTGAATGGGAATGACTCCCCCCTTTTTTCTTTTCTGCGGTCCCCCTGACTAAAGCGCTACTTCCATCAGGAAGGATTATTGCGTTGATCAGCTTTAACAAACTTGTTAATTCTTTGAGTGACTTGAACCCCCTATATTTCTCTTGGGATTGCGCGCCGGTCAAGTAAGAGAAAAGGCTCGATGAGATGCGCTTACTAATTCCCCCCGGAGGACCCTTATGGTCTCTACGAGTGAAGAGATTTTGAGATTAATATTTAATCTGATTTCAGAACAGGTTTTATAGGCTTGTCTAGCACACCCCCCCATTAAATTCTACCTCGCCCGGATAGGATGCGGATTTTCCCACTCGCTGACAAGAATACGCTCCTACATAGTTGAGTACGCTGGTTTTGAAATGTTCCCAACTTCATACCCTTCGGGATGATTTTTTTGATTTTCCGATTTCTGGAAGTGTCTGTCTTCTCTGCCCTTTCCACCTGATTCATGATACGTCAAAGCCTTCCCTGAAGTTCAACAACGGCCGCGATTCTAATGCAGTGTCTTCCAGACCTTTTTCTGTCGAAGCTCTTGCGTGTGTCTCGTAAATCCAATCTCCTGATTGCTTTCCCCTACATATGCGAGTAAGGAAGTTCCTTCTTAGGAAGTCGTTAGGCCATTCCTTCTTTAAGGACTTAATCTCCCCTACAGAGCGTCGCGAGGTCTCTTACATTCGAATCGGCAGGGTTAAGGCTACCCCCTCCTACCTCCTGCTTACGATCCTATCCGCGGGCGATGTGTTTTCGACTCCCAAATGGACCCTGCAGACTCGTCCCAAAGGCGAAGCCGCCCACCTTGCCCCCCCGTTTACTTCCCCTGGTTGCTCCCGGGCTTGTGCTCCCGCTGTAGACTTTGCTTTCGCGGTGTAGGTTCGGTTTTTTTATCCTTCCGAAGACGTGGGAAAGATGACTTTTTTTTCTAAAATCCCCTTTTTTCCCTGGAAAAACCCACAGGACATAAAGAGAGTTCCTTCATTTGAGTCAAATACGTTTCGACCGATAGTTTCTTTCGGATAGAGGGGATAAGTATACATTCTTGTTAAGAGCCGAGACTTCTCCCGTGACTTCGGCGGACCAGGATCACATTTTTTTTTCTGCAGACCGCTACTTGAAACCGAGACTTCTTGCGAGCTTCCGTCCCCCCGAGAGGTGAGTCAAGGATGCCATTGGAATGTAGCGCTTTCTCTTTCCAGAGCCGCGCCTGGTTAAGGAAAAGGGCCTTTTCTTGAGGAGTCCTCCGTACTCTATACCTGTATAAGAGATGATCGCCCCTGTTGAGAATAGTTAAACCCCACGCCAGCTCTGAGTTAGTACCCCTAGTAGACTGAGACCCCTCTAGGCCCATTTCTTCTTTCCCCAACAGTGTTGATCCCGCCTGGCCGTTTGGCAGTATTTCAGAGGTCCGCCCGTCAGAATTCTCGAAGCAAGTAAAGCACTCTTTCCATCCCCCCCGCACACACGCTGCACGAAGAGTTCCGATTTACTCACGGTCCCCCTCGCCCCCTGAATCGCTCCCTGGTCGCAGGCGCGCACATCGCCCCGGCGATCGGCTCTTCAAGTGTGGACATTCGCCTCGTTTAGAGATCCTTGGCAACGTCCCCCGTAAGTTTTTTCTTGTGTTCTCCCCTCTGACGAAACAGAGGCGCGACTGAAAGGAAGCTAACGTTCGTCTGGTGTCGCCCTGGGAAGATAGTCTTCCCTCCTTTCCCGACGTCTCCCTTCCCTCCATTAGGAGAATTGCTCGCGAGGAGAGTTCTGTCCTTTCCCATAAGGCTGCGAGAGCAGCTTTTAGACTCTCTCCGCTCCGTCGTCGGGCGGGAACTGATCTTTAGACTCAAAGCCGGTGTAGAAAGCGAGACTCTTCAGCCCAACGACTACATTTTGAATGGGAAGGCGAGGCACCGAGTAAAGGAAGTTCTCCCGGATGATTATGGGAGAAGACAAAAGCCAACACTTATTGATTCTCTCTCACCGCGTTTGAGAAGCCGGCGGGATTGACTGGGAGGAACACTTTTTTTCCTAGCTTTTTTAAATTTTGAGCCACCGGCCGACGAAGGACCCCCACGGACTTACCCTCTATTTCCCCTTTGTTTGTTGTTCCGTCTCTGATTTGGTTTTAAGAACTTAATTTCAGGCCTTGGTTCTCTGTACCCTGGCGGCCCCTTCTCCTCATTTGACCGAGGTAATACAAGAGAGTGATTCTCCTCCCGTGATAGGTAGAACTGACCCAAAGAATGATTTATGGCCCTTGCCCACGAATAAAAGTCATCCCCTTGAGAGAACGACCCCCTTACGAAGTTTTATCGGTAGAAAACCTGTATCTGAAGGAAGTATAGAACTAAATTCCTTACTTTTTTCTCTTCCTTTTTCTCGCCGCGTCAGCGTAAAGAAGTAGAGATAGGCGTCGTACTATTCCATTCGACCGGTGATTCATCATTGCAAATAGACCCCTCTAAATTCCAGGAATGAAAGGATGCCGTTACTTAGAATGACCAGCGGAGCTTTTCTTCCCGTTGCTAAGGGCAAGAGAGACTTATAGAGTCGTTAAGAGGCTTTTCGTTAGAGGCTTCTCTTCCCACCGAAACGGCGTGCTGTAGTTGACAAGACAGGATTTGTCCCCTCCTCTCTGTATTTGTCCCAGAAGTCCGGAGATACCCTATCCCAGGAGGACCTTTTTCTTTGTAGAAGAACGCAACCGTAAGTTATGAAGAAGCGGATACAATCATGACCCTTTTTAGCTTTCCTTCCTCTTGTGGAGGATGTACCCTCTCGGTTTTGCATTTCCGTAGGACCTTATTCCTCTGTCAAAAGGGACGCGCTAAAAGGCTTCAGGCACGATTGAAGTATGCCCCCCCCCCAGTTGTCTTTTTAGATAACTTGTGCCTTCGACGGTATCCCGAGTGGTTAATCCTATTTAAGCGTCTAGGGTGGTCCCTCGGTTCATTGCGACGGACGACAGGTAGAAGATTGCAATGATACGAGAAGGAGAGAATCCAGAGGCAGGCTTTTCAAAGATGACAGAGCTCCTTCCCTCTTCGCGGCTTATGACCTTACTCTTTTTTACCGGAGCGGAAGACATTCTCTTGGTAGGGACAGCTCCCCCAGAGAAAACGTAGCCCGTCCCTCCTTTAAGTGCTCGAGAATTTATATTCCGTCCGGTTAGGGCCTCTAGAGGCTATGAGACCAAGAGTCCACTATGATGAGATCGAGGCCAAGGGGGTGGGGACAAGTGGACGCTTTATGCACGCCGCAGTAGACCCTTTTCTGATTTAGAGAGATTGAGTGGGAGTTCCCCCCCCTGCGTCCCCTTCCCGTTTACGCCGAACTGTGGTAATAGTTAAATTACCTTTTTCCGTCGGCGGGCCGTACTTTCTGCACTGACAAGCCGTCCGCGGGAAAGTCATTTTCCTTACTTCGAGTCTCGCAAGAGATATTTTTTCTTTCTTTTTGTTTCTCCCCTGTGCTTATCCCATCGTTTTTTAGCCGGCCATGGATATTTTCACCGGAGGCGTCATAGGGTTCCGATTATCTGGCCCTATTGTGTCTCGTAAAATACGTCTATCCCCCCGTCTCTTTTTCCCCCGTTTCAGAAACAGCCTCTCTCCTCCCCGGGCTCCGTCAGAATGCAGTTGATTTTTAGCCTCAGGCGCGCAGGATTTCTTCGCTCCTCGGCCAATATGGCAGTATAGCTCACCCCCCCCAAGCCCCAATACGCCGCCGTCATCAGAGAGCAGCTATTATACTCTCATGTTCCACTCTCCCCATTGGTTTCATGGAATTACTTGTTCCCCCTCTCAAGTTGATTGCGTTAGAGCCAGCTCTCCTGCCCTTTTCCTTTTCTGTCAATAAACTCTCCCGCCGTCTGACCTGAGGTGACATGATTTAAGGTTGACGAAAGACGTACCTTCAAAGCTTCGTAGAGATTTACTCTAGTCCGAATAATGACTAGACCTTCACCTCCCTCTGCGGTGTCTACCCAAGCGCGATGTTGATCGGTATATTGTTTTTTTGCGACCCCGTCTTGTCTCTGAGGGCAGGTCCCCCTCGGGAGGCGTCGAGCTACTAGTTTTCTTGATCTCCTCTCGCTCATGGGACGCTTTCGAAAATATGAATCGCAAGCCGAAGAGGAATAGAGGAGGATAGCTCTTTCATCCCTCCGGTCTTCGCAAGATTGACTAAACTACGGAAGCTAAAGGGTCTTACTTCGTTTTTTTTTTTTTTTTTTGTTTGTTTGGTTGTGTTGGTTTCGTGGGTGTGTGGGTTTTCTTCTGGGTGTGTTTTTTTTTTTTTTTTTTCTTTTCTTTTTGTGGGTTTTGTGGTTGTGTTTGGTTTGCATGCGCAGATCAGATTGCTCATATTAGATGCTCCGCGTCTTCCTTTTCCCTCGGCCGCCTGGGGGCTCCCGCAATCATAAAAGTCTTCGCTCTCGTCTTTCGCTGCCGTTTCTATCTGCGATTTTGTTCTTCGTAAATTTCCAGACACCCTAGGTTTCAGAAGACTCGTCCTGTCTAAAACATGGAAGATGGGGGGGACCAGAGCCGTGCTTTTTATTTCAAATGGACTCCCCTCTGTGAAACGTCCCTTAAAGCGTCTTTTTCCTACGACCAAAATGCGTCTTTTGTAGATTTCATTCGTAAACGACCTCGTTTTCCCTTTTCGGCCGATGGACTTGCAGCTCCAGAGAGCAATACCCCAGAAGATAAGGATAGTTAGAAATCGTCCACCCTTTTTTCCCGATTGTTCCTTCTCGTTTTATCTCGCTATGAGGCGACCTCGCTCCCTTTAAAATCGCCTGGAAGGCAGTGAGACCCCCTTCTCTTTATTCCTTTCATAATACTACTTTGTGATTTTTAAATCCTGATGGAAGGTCCTATGAAGTAGTAAGGGGAACTGAAAGAGTAGAACTTTTCCCCCCTCTCCCCTCCTTACAATTGCGCGTACCCGCGCCGGAGCTTTCAGGGATCAGCACTTCTGGTTATATAAGCATTCTTCCCCCCGCAGTTCTTTTGTCTTCTAGTGCCGCCCCCCCTCAAGTAGTTTGGTCGTGCTGGAGATCCGTGCCCGCCAACGTATTTCCATCAGGAAAATTGCGCCGGCTCCTCGTTTTCCCCCCACGTCCGGTAGGTCCCCCTACTAGAGTGCACGGGTTATTGATCACGAAGTCCTTGAAGACTCTCCCGCCTGCGCCCTCTAGGCGTTGTGAGGAATTTCTTACGACAATTCGTCTATGTTCCTTGACGGAGACGGGAGAAACGGTCATTATTCTCCCTTGCTTCGATCTGCCTTTATCTCTTCACATTAGTCCCCTGACCCCGACTTTGCTTTCGAACTTTTTTAGATCTACGGGTTGCAGGCCCAGCGTCTAAATATCCCCCACCAGACTTCTATTCAGCTGTAAAGAAGGAGGAGGGCATGGCTCGTCTCTCGATCTGAGATAGGAGAAGCGTATCTTCTAACATATAGCTGGGATTTCCTTTCGCCCCAAAAGTCGAACTCTAATCGCGGAGGGAAAATTTGTCAATGACTTTGAAAGGCGATTGCGATAGAAGATCTCTATCTCTAATTAGTTGGGCTACCCGGCAGGCCTTCAACGTTCTACGTAAACTACCGGAAACTTGCGGTCTTTTAATTGCTTTGCTGATGTCTGCCTGCTGCTCGTCGTATCGTAAAATGTTTAATGAGAGTTCCTTCCCTCGACCAGACAGTACGTTACGGGCCCACAAAATGTTGGAATCCGGTCGATCATACAGGCTGCCAATCGACCTTACGTTCCGTAAGCGTAGGCTGTTATAAAAGAAACTGTGTCGCTTGTCCTTCCCTTCTCTCGGCGAGGGTACCGTATTCCTGCTTGAAGGTAGTAGGCTCATTAGTCAGGTTTAACAAATAAAATTTGAATTCGAGCGAGAGTTATCTCCCCCTGCCTAGCGGGCTTGAATTTTCCATAACTACCAAGCTCCTCTGAAAGATCACGATTCAGGCTTTCTCTGTGTGTTAGTGACGCCCCCAGTGAGGCCACTCCTAAACTGTCAATGAGTAACGAGTACTGATACGTGGCACGGTATGACATAGCAGACTGTAAGTCTCCCCTCAGACCTTAAGACGAACTTTGCTTTTCGATGCGATCCCCATTTTTACGGAAGGTCATGTGACGGAGAACAAAACGCCTCGCGATCCCCTCCCAATCGGTTCGAACCTGCTTTCGTGAGCCTCACTCACTGCGGCCTTCGCCACCTCCCGTGTGGTGCCCGATCTCGATTCTGCGGTCCCCGTGATATAACTAGAGGGAGCAAAGAGCACTCTTCTCTATTCTCGAGTCTCGGTAGTCCTATCTACAGAGGGTACTCAGAGCTACCCACGAGAAACACTCTTCTTTACTCCTTTAGCAGGCCTTCCTTCAATGCCTTCCCCCTACGGAGATTATTTGAGATAAGTAAACCCGGCGGTTGAGGGACCCTCTCTCACGTGCGGCTCCTCTCGATCTATTTTACTCCCAATATGACGAGTGATGTAGCAATCTCCCATCGAATCGATGCCCCGATACCAATCGTGAATGTGAAAATGCTCAGGAAGAAAGCTTAAAACAGATCGGTCCCTTACCTTATATATTGCCCGGTCATGATTTCAGCGATCTTGGCCCTTCTTCCCCGCGGAATGCCTCCAGTAAACATCGAGGGACAGAGACACGCTCTGCAATCTCTTTTGACCTTAAGATGTCTATAGAAGATATTCAAGCATTAGATCTTTAGAGTCGGCTACGTCCCCCTCATAGAACATCCCGATCTCCAGGACTGGAGAGTGTCTTCTTCGTTTGCGGAGCAGTGGTTTGAAGCAGACCCCATGCGCTCGTTGGTCCGCTCCGAATCAGTCGCCTCGGAACCAGGTTAGAATCTCTCTATCGTCTGTTGCCCTTATTTTGTCACCTGTGCCTTCCTAGCGGGCGTCATGAGGCACTGATTTCCGCTCTTCATTCGCGGCTTCTCCCAGTCCTTGTCTTCCTGGACCGGAAGGGTGCCTCCGAATAAAACAAAAAACACGGAAGAGGGAAGGTCGTTGCAGTTATTTCGAAGACTTCTTTAGTACCCAGATCGAGGCCAAGGAGCTTCTCCCACCGACCTCTCCTTTTGGAGAGGCCGAGACGCGTAGACCCTGAAGTTGCTTTAAGCGGCCTTCCAGTATTGGATCAAGTTTTTAGTACGACCGTTAGATGATTCTTTTAGCATTGGACTGCAGACCGTCCCCCTATAACCTAAGCACTCCTGGCTGCGCCTGTTGTGGGGAAAAAGTTCGGCGGGACGAACGCCGGTAGTCTCCGGCCCCCGGAACCGTTCCGCTCGTGAGACGTAAGAGGGTAAGAGAACAGGACTAGCCGGATCCCCTTTATCCTTCAAACCCATATCTTTTCATTTCCTTCCCACGTTGTTTTTTTATCTGGAGCTGTGGATCTGTATTAGTTCGTCCTTGGATGACTGACGTGGTATTAACTTGAGAAAGGAGGACGTGCTGATCCCTCCCTTTGAGGCCTCTCGGCCGCCCGAAGTTTTCTTGTTCTATGCCAGGAGTCTCCCATCTACAAGGCATCCGCGGCGCGGGATTACTCGGGTCTCGCCGGAAACTTCTACTTCATTAGAGGTCCCTTACGTCTTCCGTACACCCGTCCAAGTTCTCGTTAGGTTAGCCTGACCTCCATCTTCCCCCGCTCTAAGCAGATATGATTGAGAGCATTGCTCAGCGGCCTAGCTTGATTCCCTTGCCACCATTAAATCGCAACAGATCTTCCCGCTCGAAATGTCCGGTTTTATGTTCACCCTCTCGTAATGATCCTGGCGATCAGTTTCCACTTTTCCTAATGCGCCACCTCCTCTAGGTATTCTTCGCGCGCATGGAAGCGGCGATGTAGGGGTACTAGCGACCCAACAACACGCTGCTTCTTTCGTGTCCCACATTAAGATATTTTCTCGCCTTTACTCGAGATCAATCTCTGAGCTCCCCGTCATTGATCGGCGTGCTTCGCCTGCCTTCTGCCCCCCGTTAGTCGCATGCTGAATCCTCGAGTCCGAAGTGGGTACCTCTGACCCCTTTCGTCCTCGTGTGCGCGACGGGAGCGATTCACGGATGCTTTGGAGGAATTTGCAGGAAGGACGGCTCTCTCCCTGGTACCCGCCTTTAAATCTTTGAACTAGTTACATTACACCCTCCGTCGTCGTCTACCCTGGAAGGCTAGCTGGACATTTCCTCATTTCTCTTACTGATCAAATGCGGCTCTGGTATGTCGCCCTTGCGTTCTTAGCCCCCTCTAAGCTGAAAGGAAGCTAAGACCTAGTCGATCCTTTCCCGTAACCCTCTTGTCAGGCACAGTAGTACGCATATCGACGACTGCCAGTCTGCGCATTGTCCCAATCGGTCCGCCGTCCGTTCGGATGACTAAGTCGAGCTGGCGTCTCTGTCAGACCCGGCGGGAGTCCCTCGCCTCTGATTCCCCCTCTACGGTCCTGCCGTACGAGCGGTTAGCGGACCGTCGGTGGCCCCCGCTCTAGACGATAAAAGACCTAACGCCGCTACGATTTTTCGGGCCCGGTCTTTTTTCGTCGAAAGGGGTATCCTAGAGGGTGCCCGCAGTTAGAACGACTTGCTTGATAGCGATCCGTTTTTTCTTCTCTCCACCCCGAGTAAAGGCCCTTCAGGAGACACAGAGATAAAGTCTACCGTTTCTCTCGGGCGTCTCTTTCCCCCTGCGTTACTCATCCGTCGAGAAAAGTCCCGGTTACTTAAGCTACCGTCCGAAGTCGCTCGTCACTTCGCGTTTGGTGTCAAGCTTGTTGTCTCCCGCATGCACCTTCAGAGAGATTTTGGACGTTTGAGTTAGAGGTATTCGGAAGGGCGGGAGTCCGATGGTTTTTAAGAATGGACTATGGCTTTTGACTAGGACAATTGCTCCTCTCCCCTTTTCTTTTTAGTCGTTAAGCTTGACCCTGGACTTGTACGTCAGACCTCCTGAATTCTTCCTGCCTACTGCCGGACCTTATGGGTAGCCATATTCAGCCGACTGTCGTAAGCTGCCGTTTTACCGGATCTCGACAAACGCCCCGCTCTTCCTAACTCCTAGCCCTTTACTCAGCTCGATTGCTCCCGCACCCCCCTTGCCCCAGTTTTCTGTGCGCCCTTGGTTTTCCGTCTTTTTTGAGTCGCCCGTCCTTACCGGGAGCGACTAGCTCATTGTCCGCCTAGAAACGGAATCAAACCCTGTTAGGTTTCTTTCCTTCGCCCGGGTTCATGACCGTAGTACAGGCCCCAAGAGAGGTTGGATAGATTCTCGAAGTGAGCTCTAGATTTACCGCATAATAAGCATATCGGTACGTCGGCGAGGTTTCTTCTTCACTGTTTTTCTTGGTACGGCTTGCGATACAGGTCTGTTGAACTTCGTCATCGGAATAGCTCGATTCTTCCTCTTGCGGCCCTTCTCTAGCGAGAAATTGCCCAGTAAGGATCTTGTCCCTATGCGCTTATACCTGCCCGCTCCTCGGACCCTCTTGTCCGTCTCGAGGAAGAAAGACACGGTAGATCCTACCGTATGTGCGACACTAGATGCATTTTCCATTTGTTTCGTTACAACATAGAGCGCGAGATACTTCGATTCTCTAGTCTCTTTCTATGCTCTCGCGTTTCGGACCCGGCGAAAAGACAGCTGGGGCCCTTAACGGACACATTAATAAAAGAGCCGTATAGACGCTTTTCCCCAATGCTCTGTTTAGATAGTAAGTGTTACGAACCCTTCGAGCACTCGACGATCCTTGTCCCTACCGGACCCTGTCTGGGGTGGACCTCGAAGGGATTTAAGGAAGGGTATAATTGGACCGTTTTCCAGTCTCAGACCTTCCGCCCCGCCCCCCCAAACTGAGGAGGTGATTATCCCTACCGATTTCGTTTCTCCAATCACGGGCTTGTTCGTGCTGAGTGAGGAGAATAATTTCCCGAGGACCCCGCAGTTTTTTGTCAGGGGGTCGACGGACAACGTTCAAGCTGCTCTTCGTTTTCGACATGATGTGGCTGACTCGTTCCCAGCACGTTCTTCCCCCCCCCCCGCCGATACCCAGTGACGGGCAGCCCCAGGCCCTCCTTCTATAGCTCTTTTAATAATCACTCCGTTTGTTTTTTTCTATAGCATGTTGCGGTCATGCAGTAGTACTCTTTGCCGTGGACCCCTTGATGGGAACGATTCTCCCGCTGTTCTCCCCCCTACCCCCTGACAATGATTAACAGACTTCTTTCGAGGGGGGAACCCGTGACAGCCTCTTCTGAAGCCCTCGCCGCCCTTTGACGTAGATACCTCATCCGCCCCCCCACGGACCCGGTTTTGAGGAAACTGAGGCCGCGCCTGACCCAACCCTTCAGGTGTTCGTTCTTAATAATGAACCTGGACGGTCAATAGGAGTCCTTCCAGGGCCAATTGCCGCTGCGTTCCGGGAAACCACACAAAACACCCCCACCCCCCCACCCCCCCACCAACACCCCCCCCCCCCCCCCCACACCCCCCCCCAACCCCCCCCCACAAACCAAAGCACCCCCACCAACAAAACAACCCCCCCCCCCCAACCCCAACCCCACACCCCCCCCCCCCACCCCCCCCCCCCACCCACCCCCCCACCCCCCCACCCACACCATCCCCTTTCGCTGTTTTCCACACACAACCTAACAAAACCACCCAAACCCCCAACAAAACCCACCACCCCCACCACAACCACTGCCCCCCCCCACCCACAACCCCACCCCCCCCACCACCCACAACAAACCAACCACCAAAACAACCAAAAACACCCAAAAAAAAAAAAAAAACCCCACCCCCCCCCCCCTCCCCCCCCAAACCCCCCCCCCCCCCCCCACCACCCACCCCCCACCCCCCCCCAACAAACCATCACCACAACCAAACAACAAACCCCCCCCAACTCCCCCCCCCCCCCCCCCCCCCCCCCCCCCCCACCCCACCCCCCCAACCCCCCCCCCCCCGATCCACCCAAAAAACACCAACCAAAAACCAAAAACCAAACACCCACCCCAACCACAACCCCCCAACAACAAACCCCCCCCACACCCCCACCCCCCCCCACCCCACAAAACCAAACCCCCCCCCAAACCCACAACAAAACCCCCAAACAACAAACCCCACCAAACCCCCCCCCCCCACACACAACCACCACAACCCCAACCCAACCCCACACCCCAACACAACACCCAAACCCACACCACAAACCACCCCACCCACACCCCCAAACCCCCACCCAACCCCCGCCCCCCCAAAACACAAACCAACCACCCCCACACAGACAAAACAAACACCCCACACCCCCGACTCCCCAACAACCAACACCCCCAAACCCCCCCCAACCAACCAACAACACAAAAAACCCACTCCCCACACACACTTGCCCGCTCCCCGCCCCCCCCCCCACCCCCCCCCCCCCCCCCCCCCCAATCGTCCGGTATTATACAGTGATCGTCGTGGCCGCTCCCAGGTGGTTCCCTTCACCCCTCCTCCTACTGAATCTAAGAAGGCAGGAGATACGCGCGGATGAACTTTTGCCTTTGGAAGCCCCCTGGGTCTTTGCGTTTAAACTTTCGAGCTCCACTCCTCAATATGAGAACAGAAGATCTTTTTTTTAGCAGATATAGGGAATATAAACTGTTAGACACTAGCGTTTTGGTTTTTTACTTTTACTCAAATCTATCTTTTCCTTGCTTTGCTTTCCCCTTTATCCCTGTTCTACCCAGGGGCCTAGTGATGGTATAGGTAACGCGTAGGCCGGTCAATTGTATCTGAGCTCTATCTGCCGCCCTTATTGAGATTATCTCTTATCTCAAGTCGAGTCAGAAGACCGGATCGCCAGTAGAGAGCAACAACAGTCGCCTTGCCATAACTCTGATGAGAGAAACACGGCCAGGATTACTGAAGGAGATCTAGGCCTTCCTGCTAGAAACGACTCCGCCGATCCCCCTTTGGAATGTACGGCATGCTAATGCACTGGTGTCACCCCTGCACCTCCAGGGCTTCGAATTGTTGCCATATGAGATGTAGGTTTTCATAGAGCCAGGAATATAGGACCCACTCTCGAACTCCCGGCGGGCAAAGGGCAAAAAACTGTGACTTTGCAGAGCCATATAGACGGTAGACCCCGAACTGCTCTTAGTACCCTCTAGTAGGGGGGTTCGATAACTCCATCTGTTGTTAATAGGGATACCCCTCACTATGATTCTCAGTGAGTTTAACTCATGGTTTTCACTTTCCTTCCGTTAGGAAGGTAGTAGGCTTCTCGTAGTTCCTCTTTTTCCACTTACGAACTCAACGAAGCGTTGAGACGGAGGGGTAGTATTTTCCGAAAAGAGCACCCCTCTTTCTGCTTCACTAGCAAGAAATAAATTCATAAGAGTGAACGATCCACACTATTAGAGACCTTGCTTCTATCTTATTGGAGACTCTAAATCGACCAGACGCATTGACTCAAGGAGATCTCCTCGATACCCGCTGGACCGTCTGAAAATGGACTTTTTCATACTCTTTGGATTGATTACTTCGAATCTCCTGTACCTCGTCCAGTCTTAATTCAGGATGCCCAAGGTAGGAGTGCCGGGGAGTACTTGACTCAGTCGCTAACTGCCCCTCATTAGAGATAAGCCCAGAGGTCTACCTGCTAGGAGAAGAGCGGCGGCGTACTTTTGAACTCCCACATTCCCTTTTTTTTTCCTGACCCTATCTAGCATCGCGCTGGATTTAGTTGGAAGCATATCATCGAGCGGCCATCTGCATAGACTTCGACTCGAGGATTCTAGATCTTCTTTCGGCCAGTCCCGAAGAGCTGGGTTTCGCACGCGATGGACCTAGCATTTCAGTATTCTTTACGAGAGCTGGCCCTTTCGGAAATATGAGTCTTTTCCGATACAGCCGCGAACTCTTCAAGTCGCCTCTCTCGAGTGAGAAGCCGAACTCTCTAATTGTATTTCACAGGAGAGGAGGGAGGATCCTGAAGAGTGCTCAAGTTTGACCCTCAGCCCTTCTCACGCTTCCAATGGCGCCTCTACCTCTGCTAGGGTCTAAACATGCTGTCATGTGTCCCCCCAGAGATACGGCCCCTGTATCCTTACTACCCCTATGTGTATCGATATCTTCCTTCTGATTTTCATTTCACTTCGCTTCAGTGGGCTCTAGCCTGCATTTTCACTCGAAGACCAAGACCAAAGCCACCCGCAGGGACCCCGCCACCTCTCCGAACGTCCTCCGGTCCCCCCCCCGTTCCTTCCGACAGATATTAGCACCGGGCTCTAGCCCAGATTCAACGCCCTAATCTGACCTGCACGATTTCTCTCCGATCAGGTAGAATGTAGCATTTTGAGAGAGCATCCTTTGGGAACCATCAAGTTTTTTAGGGTTTTTCCACTGACGTAAACTCCCAGAGACTAGGCCCTTCCGCATCTCATTCAGTTTCTGGTGGCCACCATGAGCCCCCGGGACTGCTCGCGGCCTCCCTGACGCAGGCTCCGGCTACTCCCTTACCGTTCCCGAGCCTGACTTGCTTCACCGAGTGAGCTTATGGGGTGCCGAAACTTCGATTGGAAGCTTCACTCTAGCTCGCTGCGCTTATTTCCTCGAGAGTGAAGAAGCGGGCTAACCCCGCAACTCCCTCGGCGTTCTCTCTCGCTACGCTTTTTTGAACCCTACCTCAGTGCGACTTCAGATTCAACACTTTTTTTCGTCCCGTTCTCCTCCCCCTTTCTTTCCTTTCAGGAATGGGAGTCAACTTCCCAGCATCGAGCGAGTGAGGAGAACAGTCTCCCCTCCTCTATCCGCCCTACGAGGTCTCTAGCCTTCCGGCAAAGTAGAGGCGTGCATTCAACGTTATTTTTTTTCAGCTCCCCTTCCGAAGAGTCTTCCACCATTCGAATTGCAAAATTCTTTTTATCAAATAAGTTTTTTGTTTGGAGAGATATGATTTCTGTCTGATACCTTTTAATTGCGTAAGTTGGGGCTGCCCTCTCGAGTGGCGGATCGTAGATCCTGGTTTCCCTGCCCTTCAGAGATCCACTCATCGGGAGGATCTAAGCTTGATTGCGACTGAAAAGCGGTTGATTTATAGGGTGGTCCCGTAGGCTCCCCCTTCCCCAACAGGCATTCCCTGAAGGAGAACTTTGCCGTCCAACTTTTGATGCCGGCCGTCTCAATTCTTCCTTCGTTCGACTTAGTAGCAAGACCGCGGCAAGTTGTTCGAGATCATTTACGAGCGACCGAAGAAGAGCCTCCGGTCTGCATTGATTCTTACTCGTCCGGTGATTAAGGCTGGCACATAGCACCAATCGGCTCCCTTTCCCCCCCTCCGCCAGATGAAGTTTAACTCCCGTAGCCTTATGTTTTTTTTTTTCCTTTGGTGGGGTTTTGTTTGGTGGGTTGTTGTTTGGGGGGGTTGGTTTGTGGTTTGTTTTTTTTTGGTGGGTTGTGTTTTTAGGGTGGTTGGGGGGTTTGTTGGTGGTTTGTTGGGTGGGGGTGTTGGCGGTTTTGGGGGTTTTGGTGTTTGTTGTTTTCGTGGTTGGTTTGTGGGGGGGTGGGGGGTTTGTGGGTTGCTCTTTTGGTGTGTGTTGTGGTGTTGGGTGTTTTCTTTTTTTCTTTTTTCTTGTTCTTTTTTTTTTTTTTTTTTTGTTTTTTTTTTTTTTTTGGGGTTTTTTGGTTTTGTTTTTTTTTTTTTTTTTTTTTTTTGTTTTTTTTTTTTTTTTTTTTTTTTTTGTTTTTTTGTTTCTTTTCTTTGTTTTTTTTTCTTTTTCTTTTTTTTTTTTTTTTTTTTTTTTTGTATTTTTTTTTTTTTTTTTTTTTTTTTTTTTTTTTTTCTTTTTTTTTTTTTTTTTTTTTTTTTTTTTTTTTTTTTTTTTATTTTTTTTTTTTTTCTTTTTTTTTTTTTTTCTTTTTTTACAGGGGACGCCTTGATTTTCCAGTTCTCCATGGGCCCCCCCTTCCGTCTGAAGATCTAGGACTGCAGCAGACGAGGGCGGGGGAGAGATTCACCAACCACCCTAAAAGAGAGCAGGAAGGAGGTCCCCAAGGTCATTACTATGACAATAATTAGTTTCGTTCACACATTTCATCTTCCGTAGACTCGATAGAATGTAGAGTCTTGAGTCTCCTCTTCCTCCACCCGATAGGCATGCCGAAGACGATGGTAAGTACCTCAGCTGACCGCTGACCGGATTCGTTAGAGTGTTCCCTGGAGGTCCCGAAGCTTTCTTTCTTCTGGTATGATAAGGAAGGCTCTCTTGCACAAGGAGCGACTGGAAATAAATTTCACTACATTCCATGCTAAGTAGAAAACAGCGGTTTGCTCAAGGAAGGCTCCTGGCACAGAGTATTTTTTCTGCGACGCTCCCAGATAGTGAGCGCTGCGAGTCGATGGCTCAGGTTCATCTTCGGAGTCTCACCTGTTAGGAAAGATGTTCAGTCTCCCTGACTGAGCGACCTGTCCGAAAATTATTGAGCGACGAGATCTTTCCACGTCTTCCCGCGTCTATAAGGAAGCTGTCGTCGGTATATTTTCACACACTAACTCTCTGAGTGCCGAAGGAACGAGCGTGCAGAATTGATTTTTGGTTACTCGTTGCCTCTCTTGAGCGCGCTAACCTTTTTAACACATCCCCGGTACGAACGCCTCCATCAGCCTTCCTCTAGGATCTGTGCCGGTCCGCTCGATAGATCTCTTACTTCGGATCCCTGCCCTAGCTTAGATACGTAGCCACGGTATGGTTCTTCTCTCCACATGGTGCAGAAGCGTCGGGCTTGCCTCTAATGCCGTGATTTGAGAAAGAATCGTCGTTATCTCTCGCGTTCCTCTGCGCCACAAATCGTCCACAACCCCAGTGCTTCCCTCTGCCCGACCACTGGAGCGTCGAGGAGATAAAGCCCCTCTAGCGGTTACGGTCTCGGAGTCCTTTAAAGCAGTTCGCTTTGGCTCCTGACCGTCTAAGTCCGGCTACTAGGATCTCAGTCGATCTACTTTCTCTCTTAAGATTTTCGTGTAAATTTGGTTATCCGGCCAAGCTCGGAAGTCCCCGTCCTTTAATAGTGATAGTCTTCCCTCGGCTGGCTGAAGTGCTCGGGGCCATTCCTCGGAAGCCTCTTTCACGATTGTGTTTTGTTTCAGAAACGTTCTCTATTTTTCAATTCTTCTTGGCTTTTTTTTCATATTAAAAAAGGGATTTAGCGAAATGTCATGCGCTCTCAGGCCGCTGACGTAAATTCCTCTGCGCCGTCAGGCATAATGATTCTTAGCCACCGCTTCAAGCAGATATGGCAGGTAGCTTAACACACTCAGAAGAGGACCGGCATTCCTTCTTCTCCTACTCATACAGCGTTCTCAGCTCTCTCTCTAAACCCAAGGTTGCCCTGGACGGGCGTCTGTTAGCTTCAGGTATCTAGTCCTTGAAAAATGGGCTACTTTCCGAACCCCCTTACCATCGAATAGTTCAAACTTAGGACCGCCACTTAGGTCCCCAGTAGTACATGGTGAAATGACCCCTAAGATCCTTTCCCGCGCTTCTGAGACTCATCTATATTCCTTATCAGAGATCCACCTCCTTCGCCTTACAGCCCTCTGAGTTAATCCGAGCCTCTTTTTTTATGGTAGCTGTTTCCTGGGACCCGGAACGACCCGGTTTCCGTTAAAGGTCTATGCACTCTGACGCTATAATTAGTCATTCTATCCTCTTGTCTGCAAGATCATCGATAGAGCCCCCCCTGACCGATTTCTTGCCACACCTTTGCCTCTCGCGGCAGTCACGATGTGCTTCGTGCACCCTGTCCTCGTGCGCGGAGTCCCTGCCCATCCCTTGAGAGCGACAGATTTTCTCCCAAGCGAGAATTGATACCAGGGGTTAGGATTTCTCCTCCCGCACGCCGTCCCACGATAATGACGAGCCTCTATTCTCTATGGCTCTCCATCGAGGTGCGGCCTTGGAGAACCATAGACTCCTGGTGTCTTCACATGGGCCCCCAAACCTGACCGTTCAAGCTGGCTGACGATCTCTTCGCGGAGATTATTCCGTCTGTCTTGCAATTCCCCGGACCCCTAGTATTCTGCACTTCCTATTCTCTTTCACGTATCCCTCCTTGGCCTTTTGGTCTTTGACCTATGGAGGCAGGCAGATGCGGTCATTTCTTTCCCGGGTACTCATATTTTGACAGTTCCCTCCAGTTCTGTCGCAACTACAACAATGAGGCACTTCCTGTCTAGTCTCGGACTCCGACTTTTTTTTTCGTTCAAATCTTCTTGTCACTTGTCTGCACGATTCGCTCCATCTTAAAGTGTCCCGAGTCCTCTCCCCTTGCTTAACGGAGTCAGTTGGTATCTGCCAACGTCCAAGTATTTTTCCCTCTCTGGATTTTGATCCAATGTCGTCTCACTCCTTTCCTTCCGTGTAAAACCTCTTCTCTGACTTACCACTGCGCGGTTGGAAACGGAAATAGTCGATCTCATCTTCCCTCACTTAAGGCGGTTGTTGTTTGGATCGATCCCTTGGCCGGCCTTGCCCTCGTACTTCTTGCCCCTATTGCAAACGTTGTAAAGATTTCTTCCAGAGCGCGACCCCAACCGACTCGTAACATCTGATTGAGCTTGCGAAACCCACCGACGCCTTAGAGCTGACTCTGAGCAGCGGACGCTGTTTTCTTCCCGGACACGGGACTAAGTTCTTTCTCGACATCGGAGTGCGTTCCCCGACCCTCTAGTGTGGTCTCGGACGCTCTCAGGCCTTTACATTAGGAGTACCCAGTAAAGACCACTCTAGTAGGATAATAGTCCCCCCCCCCCCCCCATGGAGGCTTCCGGCTCATGACTAGTGCTCTCCTCTTTGGTATTGACCTTCACCTCAGACTCCGAATCTCATCCTTCTTACAGATCTACGAGAGGTTCTGTTAATGTGTGGTTTTGAAGCCCGGCAGTCGCATTTATTGACCTGCCCCGCACACCAGTTGAGCGCGCCAGCGGCGTCTAGCAAACGGAAGGGTCGCCGTTCATTGCTCCTCTGAGGAGCTTGTTTCTCAACCGTAGAAAGCCGCGGCCTGTCTCCCATCCTTCCCCTATCTTTTGCTTCCAGAGCTAGTTAGCGTTCCGAGGACCGGCTGAGAGGCGCGCCATCTTTTAACTCTTTAGGTCTTGGCACCTTCAGAAGCTCAGCTCTACCGAGTCTATTCTTGATCATTAATCGTCCTGAGTCCTCACTCCAAACGGTCAGGCAGGTGCCTTTCTCCCCAACCCCCCCCGGACTCCCCACCTCTCTTCTTCCACTTCTCATGGCTGCATGAATAAGTCCTAGAGATCTGAATGAATCAATAGATGTCTTTAGTCGGATGGCCTTTTTCCGCGTTCTTTCTCAGCACACTTGGACAATTTTCCACCTAGGCCCCCGTAACCCAGGGCTGCTTTGCCGTTGGTCTTGAAGATTCTTTCCCCCACACACCCCCCCCCCCCCCTTCCTATTGAGTCTCCACTTTGCAATACCTCGTTGATCCTGCCCGACCCTCCTCCAGGCACGCGGACCCACCACGTTTCGTGAATAGGGGATGTATACACCGAGTAGATCAAGATTCTGCGACGCGCGATCGAGAGAGGTCGTGGGTAGCGATACTGACAGCGCTTTGTTACTTTTAAGAACATTGAAGCCACCGCTGCGTCTGTGACAGCACGTGATATCGTCTTGTTTCCGTTGACGGATTCCCAGCGATGGAGTCTGTTTGTCGCGTCGCCCCCCGTTCTGGAATCGAAAGACGATCCGCAGCCTGTTTGCGGCCCGTAGACGTTCTATTGTGACCTTACTATGTCGTATCCTATAACCCCAGGGACCTTTTTAACCTCACGGTCATCACATCACTTCGCTCCTTCTTGCAACTATACCCCCCTATCCGAGAGCAGTCTTCGATGAAGATTAGATCCACATGTCTCCCACGACCTTAGGCTGTATTTAACGACATTTTCTTGATCTACTTCGAAGATGTAATTGCTTAAAACCTTTTCCTTTCCCTTTTTTCATTCCTCATTCGTCACTAAGTCCCGCCGATTTTGAAGTGTGAGATTTCCCCCTCCGACTCTGACCTCGTTTCTTTTTCCGTCTTTAAGGCATTTTCCGATTTGGTGACTCCCTCAAGATAGAACCCATAATTCGAGTACGCAACCGATTCTTTTCTCCCCTCCCTCCGTTCCGGACCATTTTCTACTACAAAGACCCCTTTGATGAAAGATCTCGTTTTTTCGCTTTTGATCGTTTTAGTCTTCCTAGAGAGTGCCGATCACTATCTCTTCCCTTAGTTTGTTTCTATTCTCGGGCTCCCCCTCGAATGGTTCGCGCCCTCTGAACAGCCACGTTCTCACCCTTATCCTTCGGACGCGGTCACTGATCTGGTTCTCCCAGCAGAAGAGCCGTAGCGGCCTGCCTAAGCCGCTTTCTCCTTTTTCCCTTCCTTATGTTTCTTGGTGCTGTGAGCTGCCTCTTGATCACTTATTGTCCGTCTTCCTGCCCACGAGCGCAGCCCTCGGAACTTTTACACGATGATTCGTCTTCCTCTTAACCCCCTCGACATTTTAGCGTCTTCCATTTTCGCAGCCTACAAAGGTGGTCGAGATATGGATGATTTCTTTCTTTTCAATTTTTTACCGTTTCCGCTAGACGAAGGAATGACTATAACGAATCAGCAAAGATTAAGAGCAAACAGCTTGACTCCTATCCCCCCCTCCTTTTCCCCTCTTCTCCGACGCCCTTTTTCAGATCTCTTAGAAGACGTGAGACAACTCACTACTGTCTAAGATTATTATTAAGTAAGAGTAGAGTAGTTCCTAGATATACTCTTTACCTCTTCCAGCCCCTGCAGTGTCTTGTGTTACCCTATATACCCGCCAGGTTTCCTTAAGGTCCTCTAACTTTATAGTGCTTTTCAATGGAAACCTTTTACTATCCTCTGCTTCCTACGTTCAAGGAGACTTTCTTGAAAGGAGAGGTTTTTTAAAGGCCCTCAGTTCCCGCATTCGAAACCGATCCCCTTTGTGAGTTCTGGTCATGTCCACAGGAATTCACACTGCCCCAAGACGGTTTTGTAGTACCCTTATGAACGCCCGTCAACCCCCCCCAGAGCTGAGATACCTATCCCGTAGATGGGACCCCACAGCCTTCCCCCCCTACCAACCGTCTACAGGGGCGAGAGAGGTACCTCCCTTGCCACCACGCGTGATTACGTCCCCCATTAGCAAAACAGTTACTACATGGAGCTATTCGCGGCCTGGCTTGAAATTTTTTAGATAAAACATTACTAAATGGTTTGCGGGAGACGACCCTTCAAAGCTTAGAGCCCTTTTTCGATGATATAGCAATTACAAAGATCGCTCATCAAACGCGAGGGTTCCATCGTCTTGTCTATCTGGATAGCCCTTTCAA
>Ga0179593_1437412_pt1 | contig 24509 bp, 25 predicted proteins | sample CZODoug2_1_08_16_FD_185931 | JGI IMG/M metagenome (GOLD analysis project Ga0179593, IMG submission 185931) | Vadose zone soil fungal communities from Angelo Coast Range Reserve, California, USA - CZODoug2_1_08_16fungal (PacBio error correction) | ecosystem: Environmental > Terrestrial > Soil >... | reverse complement strand
TATAGTTTGCAGGGAGTGCTACTTCTTCTTTTTTTGGTGCCCCTCTTTTTGAAGTATTTTCGTCGTCACTGCTTTTTTGCGACACCTTTCAGTGACCACCCTCTTCGGACATTGACCACCTCTTCGCGAAGGTCCTTCAGACGTGCCCCCTAAGTTTTTCTTTTTTTTTCGGTCGGGCACGCCCCCTTGCGTTCCCTTTTTTGTTTTCCCATCGAACCTATCGGGCCACATTTGTAGTTGACGGTTCTCTTCTTGTTAAGTAACCCCCTCTCTTGTAACGGGTTCTTGACCGTTATATCATGAATTACTCTGTTTTTGTTTCGAAGCACCCCTTTCTTTCCCTTCATTTTATCGACCCCTAGGGTAGCCCTCTCTTGAGCCATCGGTTGGCTCCTATCACCCTAACGAAACGAGATTCGATTTTCTGGCTCCGGTCTTGCCTTTCCCTCTACTCACCTCTACTTTTTAACTACGCCCCTTCTCTTTTCCCTTCAAGGATACGCCCCCTTAACGGAGATCCCTAGTAAGTTTTTTTCATTTTCATTCACCTTCTCACATGGTAGGTGGGGGCCAAGTAGACGTCAGCCCTCCGGAGGAGTGTCTTTTGTTTGCGTCTGAGTGTAGGTTCTTTCCCCAGCCCCACAGCGGCACCCCCAATTTATTGGGTGAGCCCATGCTGAACGACGTAATCGAGTTTCCTCCCTTTCCCCGTGGCGTCACCAATTTTCTGGTCTTCCTTAGTCCAAGAGACGTTTCCTCGGCCGCTGTCCATTTCATGCTTCTCTAGCACTTTCTCTTTCAAACGTAAATCGGAACACGTGATCCCCAGGGTTCTCTCCTCTGTCTCTTGGTTGCAGTTCTTGACGCGGACTGCCAACCTATGCTACCTTTTTTCGGTGAACGTGGTAGTTGGCTTCCTCGATCCTTCTTTCGTAAAGCTTTCCCCGTAATAACCTTTTTCCAACTACTTCTTTTCCTCCTTCAGGGGATCCGTTGGCCAGACTTCATGGTCTCTATTTACGCTGTTTTAAATTACATGGGCCCTAATCCTTTTGGCCCTTTGTGTGCCCTTGCTGGGGCTCGCAGTTCCCTCCTCCCCTGAGAAACCTCGCCGGAATTTTAATATGTCCCACGGCAAACCGTCATTGTTTCTCGTGCACTCTCCCCCCTTTTATCTTCAAAAGGTGCACCGTGTGCGTTTTTTCCCTTGATGACTTTTCCCCCCCTTAGCATAGAAAACAATTTTCCATCGGCTCGATATTACCCGCGTTTTTGCTTTCCCCCCTTTACGTTTTTTTTTTTCCTTGTCACCTTCGGTCCAGAGCAATCCTTTTCCTTCCTCTGCGGCCATTCACTGACCAACCTACGATTTTTGCATGATTTGCGACCTCTACCCTCAATCGTTCCCACTTATTTTTTCGTAGTGCCATCCCCATTGTGTGCCCCAAGAATATCGGTCAACGTTACCTACGCTGGCTCCCGCTTTCGGTTTGGACAAATTTCGACACAAGGGCGCCGGACCTCCCTTTAGTTTAATAGGTCTCTAGAAGCGCGCACCCCCAATACGAGCACTCCTTCGTTTTTCCCTCTCGCGGGACGGGTTCTTCAGACCGACCTCCCCCGGTTGTGGTCGTTACTGTTCTCTCGGCCTCGTATTACTTGTGGTTTCCCCCTTTCTTCTGCTCCGTAACCCCTTCGCCCCTTAGCCCCGACCCAAATCCTTCTGCTTAGGTCGATTGCTCGGGAACCACCAATATTTTGTTTTTTTTTTTTTTCTCCGGACTTTTCCCGCAAACCATCGGGGTTCCCGTCGCTCGTCCTTTTCCGAGAAATAAGCCTCTTTTCCATCCGCCAAGTCCTTTTCTTCCATAACATCCCCTTTTTTTCCAACTCTTTTCCTTCCACACCCAACACGCCACCACATGTGAAAGACTTGGCCAAGGAGTTGTAGGCACAATCTGTAGTCCTTCGTAGGCTTCTCCGGGTTCCCTTCCCCTTCGTCCCTTCCTTGTCACCAGAATCACGGACCCGCAGACTCATACTTTTACCCCCCCTCCAGAGAAGATATATATTTCCTCTCCTTTGTTTTTGTTCTTGATCGATCTTTCTTTTGGGACTGATTCTCATGGTTTCCCTGTGATGTCTTTTGACAAAGTGTCAACCCGCCGTCGCAGGGCCGCCGACCTATCCTTTGCAGCTTGGCTCCAGGCCTTTTGCCACACTCTCTTTTTTTCTTCAGTTCCGATCCGTTGGGATTATGACTCTGGGTTCACCACACGTGCCTCGCGGCTTTCTTCGCCGATTCGTTTCGATTCTTCGCTCAGCCCTTCCAAAGGTTTTGGCTTCGCTGTTCGCTTACCCCTCCCCGTTGTTTTTCCCAAGGTAAATTCGGACTCATCTATCATGCTCTCTCCCTTTTTCTCCCCTTTGTTTCCACCATTTTCCGCCACCCCCCTTGACACCCTTTCCGATGAGTATCCCACGTCTTTCCCACCCGGGAGTATTCGAGGTGAGCGCTGGTCGGGTTTTTCCCTTTGCGTTTCTTTAGCAACCAGACAGGAGGAAACCAGTCTACTTATTTTTGACCTCTTCCTTCCAGCGATAAAAAACTCCTAGTTCCCACTTTTCCCCTTCCTTTCTCCCTGGCTTTTGTAGTGGACTCCTCTGGGGTTTTGATCTTTTTACCTTTCCTTTCGTGTACTGACCTCGTATTATCCCTCCTAAGACAGTGCTAAAATCACGTCCCCAGACCAGTTTTTCAATGAGATCTGAATGGGCCGTTTTTCCCGGTCCTTGTCCTTCCAATCTTCGAATGTGCTCTGTTCGAACTTACCGTAAACGACTCTCGCAGCCGACCAGTGCCCTTTAGCTTTCTTTGGACAGGAGTGTTCGCTTTTGAATTCGTTTTAAGTTCCTGAGGCCCACCGAACACGTGTGGTTGCCTCTCACATTGAAGGAATTTGCGCTGCGGTCCGACCAGAGTCCCCCAAATTGTTCTTGCCCACAGATTCGAGCATTTATTTTTCCTGTCGTCAATAGGCGTTATGAGGTTTATGTCGGCTAACATTAAAGCCCACCACTGTTAGGCGTGATTGCTAATCTCTACCCATTTGCCTTTTTCTTTTCCCGTCAATTCTTTTCCCCCTTCCATGGCGGAATCCCATTAGCCAGACTTAAGAGGGACATTACTTTACCGCCCTAGCCATACTCCTACCCCCCCTATCCCGGCCCGCCGGGCCTCCTCCCCCCTCCCCGATTTTTTTTTAAAGTCCGCGGAAATTGTGGCACAGTCTCTTCTGTTTTCCGTCAGTTGTCCCCTCCTCTTCTTTTTCTCCTTTCGTAGAAATATCTCCTGATTCGATGGGAATGTTCTCTTCCCCCTGTTTCTTGGATATTTATTTTGAATTTGTACACTCCTAGGAACTCCTTCGTTCAATCCTTTCTCTCCCCCTCCCCTGTGAATTCCGTTTTGTTTTCGGTGGTAACATACTATCCTGACACTCCTTCAAGGAAACCCGCCCCCTTCCTTCAGTTTTTCTAAGTTCGATCCATCAACGAGACCCATTTTCTGATGTGATGTGTAACCTCCCGGCATCCTTTTTCTGTTTTTTCATCTCCGGTTTGAAAGTTTCGGGGAGCGCGTTGCGAAAGACAGTTTGCGTAGTTTTGCTTACGGTTTTGTTAAAGACACCTTTTTTTCCGGATGACCTCGGAGCAGGCACCGCTCCGATCAGTTTTTTTTTTTTTTTTAAGTCTACCCCCTCTTTTTTTTTGGGTGTCGCCAAGGCGGGATCTCTTGTTCGATCTTTTTTCAATGTGATCGTTCCACTGCACTGTTTTTTTCCCCCTTTAAGAGACGTTTCTTCTGACTGTTTACTTTTTTTGATCCTGCGGGCGGGGTGTTCCACCCTTTTTCCCCACGTCTTTAGGTTAAGGATAGACCCGCGCTCTCCCCCCGTTCTTCGAATTGTAAATGTGCCTTTTTTTTTTGTTTGAGCCCTGACTATTTGTCCTTTTCCCCCGCTTCTCCCACTGATGCGGGGAACTTTTCTCAATCCGGTTCCTCAGATGTTGTTCCCCACGTACCCTTTTTTTTTTTCATAATTTTCTTCTCGTGGGCAAGCAGTACTGAATGCCATCTTTTTAGCGGAATCCCCCCCCACCCCACTGCCGGTCCTATGCGCCCCCTGCCTAACGGTAGGATTCCCCTTTTTTACCGACCCCCATCTCCCCTCAAATTCTTTCTAATTGCGCGTGTCTTCCTTTTGCAGATTCTTCCCCCCGTTTCCCGTTTAATACTTGCCTTGGGGGGCTCGGTGCCCTCCTTCGCTTCCATTACTCTTTACACGTCACTTCTTTTAAACCATGACTCCCCTTCTCTGTTTGACGCACACACCTTTGGGACACCTCTCACTCTAGCATCGTTGCTTCTTTCCTGGCCTTCCCAGTCGTCAACGTTTCCCCGGATTTTCCCTGATCGTTTTCCTGCCTGATGACCCTTTTCAAAACGCCGTTTGCTGAGTAGATGAGATTTACGCGTGGTTCCCCACCACAAGGTCCCTTCTCCCCCCCCCCCTTCTTCCAAAAGTTCCCCCCAGTGGGCGTACTCTCACACCTCTTTTGACTTAGACAAGAACTAAAGGCGTCTAACGACGCTAGTTCCGGCCGATTCCCTAGTTGAAGAGCTGGGCCCTTTCTGAATATTGTAGCGGCTGAACACCTTTTATTTTTAGTAACATGTGCGGTCCGTTTCCCACCCACCTCCCACTTATTTCATCTCGTACGCCCACTTTTCAGACGACCGGCGAAACAAAATTTCTTGTCGTCCCCTCTATTTTTGCTTCTCAGAAGGGTGATTCTCTCCGGTTCGGTAACTCTTTTTTTTGCGGTTCCCAGGAACCATCCTTCCTTTCCCCCCCCGGCTTGATGCCCTTTCCCTAAAGGGGACCCCCCCCCCGTTGGATATACTCTTTCCCTCAGAAGTTTTTTTGTAGATTTATATACCCCTTGCCGTTCTTTTCGGTTAGTTCTTTTTTCCTAGTTTCATTCGTTCCGTCCCCCCTCTCCCTTGCAGCTTCCTGCTACACTCAAAAAAACCCTCCCTCTCTTCCTTAGCATAGGCTTATATAATATGTATTGTGGTCGCCGAAGTCTGAGTTTTTTTAACTGTTTTTTATCTAGCCTTTCGGTTTTGTTGGGTCAGTGCTTCAAATGTTCCTTACCACACCATCGGCGATGGTTGGAAGGCTCCCCCAAGAACCCACCTGGACTTTTTAGACTTTGTGAACTTCTGAGCGGATATCGTCGTGCACAATTCCCTGATATTCCCCCTTTTTTGATGTCGAGTCTTACAACGCCCCTCGTGTTCCCCGGGTTTGTTCCTGGTCCTGGTTAACCTGTACATAATGCGAAGGGACGACGTTCCCGTTTAATCTCATCCCCCTAAGTATGACAAAAAATTCCCTTTTTGGTCTACTCGGGTCACCTCGGTTATTTGCACTCAACCACCCCCCTTGAGTGTGCGAGTGATTTGTTCCCCCCACGTTCGGATTCACCTCTCCGAGCTGTTGCGTCTTTCCTCCCGGTATGTTCCCACTTTTACACACCCTCCCGGAAAGAACGTCAATCTCGGCAACACTCCCCTTCCACCCCTGCAGGAAATTTGAGCGGGGGAATTCTGCCATAGGTCTTCCATCGAGTTAGGGATTGATAACCCCATCCCTTAGTTTTGTTCTTCTTGTTACCCTTTGAGGCCGTTTTTTCTTTTACCACTTTAAGAAGCTTAAGTAGTCATTTCCCTCGCCCCCTTTAAGGCTTGACCGAGGACGGTGTTCACCTTTTAGGCGCACTTCCTTCGGACCTTGCCCCCCTTTTTTAAGTGGCTAATCCTTTAGGAACCTCTTTTCTATAGTTTCTTTTTTCCTAAGCAGAGGGACACATTGTCCTATTCGGTTTCTCTACGTTTGTTACGATCCCTTAACCTCTTCGTTTACAACTTTTTCTAAGAGATCCCTAGTACGTGCGATCGTTTTTTGTCTAAGACCACTTATTTTCCCCTGCTGTGTAAACCGTAACCGATTAATCTGAGATTTTCTCTCCCACCCCCCTTCTTGGTTGCGCCTGAACAATCGGAAAGAACGATGTCGGTCGCTCGTTCCTTTTGGAGCTTTAACCCCCCCCTCCTTTTCTAACTACGAAAATGGGGCAGACTCAGGGCCCCCTCCCCACTTTCCTGAGGATGCCCGGTCTCTTGCCACCATCCAGGGTGATAGGCTGAATTTTTTCACCCGGCCCCTGAACGGTGCGTGGGTCCCTCCGCCGACGTCAGCCTTTTTCCGTCTTTAGTGCTTTCCTTTTTCTTTTGGCATTGAGGAAGAGCTGTGGGCGGTACCAGAAACCCCCTATTGAGGGTCAACCCCTTCTATTTTTCTACCCGATACGAAAGACTTTGATGCCGGTCCAACTGCCTTTTGACAACCCTTGGTCGGCCACAGATCCTTAGACCGCCCCCTCCCTCTCTCCCCTGCTTTCCCTCTTTCGTAATCCTGCTATCGTGTGAAGCTTCTTTTCTCCAACGATTTCAGCGGTACCTTACTCTAAGAGTTGCCTCGACGAGCTTGGTGTTCCGCGAGATCCCCTCCTCTCCCAATGCCTAGTGTCCGATTTTTTTTGTTCCTTGCTTTTTTCCCAGCATCTTCGTCACATTAAGGGCTCACGTCCCCCTTTTTCTCCACACCCGACTGATTAGGATGTCCGTGTCTAGGCTCGGGACAACGCCCCAGCTTTGCGTTCATCCCTCCTAGTCAAATTCGGGAACAATCATTGGGCCCCAGGAGTGTCCCTTTTTCGAAATGCCCCGTTTTTTCTCGAAGAACTCCTATTTGAGACCATCGCCGCGCCATCCCATGCTTCCCAGCACTCTTTTTCTCCTTGTTAAGTGAAACCCGATCTCCCTCAATAGCGATTCGGTTTCCCCTTTGTCACCCCGTTTTAGGTGATGAGTCATCCCACCCAATGATCAGTCTCCCCCACCTTCCTATCTTCCCCAATCCTAGAGGAGTTTTTTTTAACCTGCGACGGTCCTTGCCGGTATTACTTCCTAGGCACCTCTTTTTTCCAGCCCTAGTTTCTCAACCAAGCCAATACCCCGTTAAACGAGGTCTCCTCCTCCTCGCTGACCCGACTCACATCTTTTCGACCGCTCTTAGCTTTCTCCTAGAGTTTTACAAGCGGATCGAATTTTTCACCTCGGGTTAACCCGCCCCTCTTGTTGGCCCCCCAATGTAGAAACGGGTTGCAGTCACCCTTTACCTTTGAATCGGATTAACGTCCTCCCAACCAATACCTTGATTTTTGCTCTTTCTCGGTACATATCAAGGGGTCTCCCTTCACCCTGTAACGCCCCGGTAGGTCGACGCGGACGCGTTGCTTCTTGTTCCGTATCGGCGAACTCCTCGTACCTCCCAAAGTAGCTGCCGCCCTTTCGGATCTTCCTCTTGTACGCGTTTTTTCCAAAAAAAAGTTGGTGCGCCGACCAAGAAAACCCCCCTTTTCTTCCTGATAAAGCATCTGCATATTCCTAAGCCCCATCCTTTCCTAATGTAAAGCAAAGTTTACCCACCGAATCTTCCCCACCGTTTTTGACCCCAGATAATACCCCGGACCTTGGGCTTCAACTGGTGTGACCAATTTCTTTTCTCTGATAGTTTCGGTAAGAAGGTCGACGCCTCCCCCCATTTCCAAACCTCAATTCCCTACAGCCTCCTTTCCCCCCCAAGCCGGAACCGATATGTCCCTTGGGTCCTGAATTTCGCGCCTGTTTGTTTTTGGGGCTTTCTCCCGCTGTTGCTTCTTCTGTTTTCTGAGGCATAGAAGGCCCCTCTGTAGTTCCCTTTCCCTAGTTTATTCATTTCTTGTAGGACCACGCTGTCGGCCCCTTTCTTGATGACGATTTGTTGGTCGTTCTGACATGTTGGTGCGCTTCCTTTCTTATGTTCAGTTTCGTTTATGGATGGCCGTGGACTGCGCTCCCGCAAGTGATTTTTGTTTTTAGGTCGCGTACCAACCGGAATTTGTTTCACGAGCTAGACACGTGTTTTCAGACCTTTTCACGGTTTTAACGTACTATTTTGTTTTTCGCCTTAATCCCCTCCCCTTCTGAGCTCTTTAGCACCGTACCCCAAGTTCTCTTCCCGAGGGAAGTACTGTCAGCGCGGCTCTCAGTTATTAATATTTCGTCTTCCTTTGTTGTTAGATAAATCTAAGCATTGCTGTGCACTTCCATCCTTTTTGAGGAAACTTTCCCCAACTCGCTTGCCCCCTATGGGTGATTTAACCTTTTCCATTCCGTATGTGCCTCCACACGTGCTAACCCCGGAACGGTGGTCCCCCCTCCCAGAATTTACGAGACGGTCCGATTCATTGCTCTTATTTTTTTCTTGTTTGTTTGGTCTTTCCTGTGCTTATCTCGAGCTTTTCCTGTACCGCCTTGTCGACCGACCTGGCACCACGCCCTTTCGTTTCCCCCCACTCTCCACTTATTTTTGTTAAGGTATCTCTCTGTAAAACCTTTAGGTTCGAGTTCGTAATGGTGGGAGAGCCTTCCCTCTCCCCTTTGCGCGACCTTCCCACGTGCGCTCTCTCGGCGCTTGTGGCTTCTACCTCGGAACTTCAGTCTTGTTTTGTCCCCCCACAACTGGAATTCCCCCCCTTCTCTGCCTCCAAATAGGCGTTACCTTCGCCGAGCAGAATGTCCTCCCCTTCATGAATGGCACTTATGGGCCGCATTTAACCCCCCCCCCTCTCCTCGCCAGCTTATGGAATCCTGTTTAACCCATTCCCTGCGAAGCTTATTCTTCCCCAACCTCTCCTCTGGTAAGTACTTGACCCTGATCTGTCCCCATACACCCTACACGTAGGGCTTCCATTTTCCACTATTGGTTTTTCACCCCTTACCCTTTCCCCCCCAACCTAAGGGACGTCTCTCACCCTGATCTTCACTTTCCCCCCTTGTCTCTTTTGAGTCGTCGAATCCCGACTAGATTCTTTTCCGCCCTTTCCGGATTGAGGAAGTTCTGTATATTTCCTTTTTAGAAGATTCAATGTCCCCTCTGATTAATCATTGAGTCCAAGTAGCCAGTCACACCACACATTTTTTGCCTGCCTTTTTTTCTTCGTTTTTTTGGTACACGCCCTCAGCTCCCTTCCCCTTCCAATGGCCAAGTCTCTCCCGCCTTCGTCCTTTTAGACTTCCTGTTCTTCCAACAAACGCCCTTTCCCTCCTTTTTTGTGCATGAACCCTCCCATCTTTTTCCTCTCGTTGTAATTAGCATCGAGATCTTCGCGAGGACCGAGTAGTAGTGTACGCCCCCGGTGTTTGGACGGGCCCCCCTGTCATGACCGCTGCCAGCTCCTTTGCTGGCTCTTTTTTTTTCCCCCGATTTTTTTTTTGACCCTGCCTTAGTGTTCTTCCCTGTCCCTCCTCGTTGGTCCCTTCCCCGGATAGTCCCCCCACGACTTCCTTTGACTCACGTCCGACGATCCTTTTCATACACCCCTTGAACTCCCCACCGTCTCCGTTCACGCTCCGAGGCCGCTTCCCTCCTCTGTGCCATTTTGCTTCTTTTCGGTAGGTTATGCAGACCCCACTATCCCGCGAATTTGCTTGCGCCCTGGCCTCCCACTGTTGCCTTCTAGGGGACACATCCTTTTTCCGCTGCCGTTGGCACCCTTCCTTCCGGTTCAGAAGAAAAGGTTGCCTGACGTTTTCCGTCTTCACCTCTGAGCACTCCCTTCTCGACTGACTCAATTCCATATTCTGTCTTTTCCCCCTCCGAAACTTCCATTATCCACAGGCTTGGCATTTTATTTTCCTCCTACTCCTTTTCCTCCCTGGATTTGAAGAGGGGAATCTTCTTTTTTCCCCAGTAGCCCTTCGTCCCCTTCCAACCCTTTCTTCATACACTGGATGTCCCCCGCCTCCCGGCCCAAATAATAAAACCCCCCCTTTTTTTTGACCAGCTCCCGCATCAACGATCACGCTGTTTTTTTTCCTTTTTTTTTCCTAGCTTACTCCCCCCGGAGTTGATTCCCGTTCGTCTCCTTTTGCCTCACGGTTTCCGACTTATTCTAATTTTTTTTTGCGTAGTATTTTTCTGCTTTCATATAATCCTTGTTTCCCCCCCCAGGTTCAGTCAAAATAGAACCGATTTTTTTTACCCCTTTCTGCTCTACTCTTTTCCTCTTCCCCGACTCTGCCCATCCTTCTTTTCCCGCCTCGTTTACCCAGAAGATGGATCGTTTTCCTTCCCCAGTCTTTTTTTTTTTTTGTGCCGGGATTCAGAGCTTGAAATTTTTGGCTGACTTTTGGTGATATCTTTCCCTGACTTACCCCCCCTGCCTGCGCCCCCTTTAGGCTGCCCCCCCCCCCATGTTTTCTTTTCCCCCCTTCGACGAAATTCCCAGACTTCGAAATCTCCCCCTTCCTAAGCCTATTGTCCGGCCCCCTTGTTTGTGGTCTCTTTTTACTATTCCTTCCAGTGCTCGTTTCTTTCACTTCTTATCAAGGAGTGACTCCCGACTTTACCCGACCCCTCTTCCCCCCCCCTTCTCCTCTCTTATACCTCCGTTTTTTTCTACCGATACCTTGGTCGTCTTGGTGTTTTTCTTTCTTCCCGCGGTGACCATTCCCGTGACCGTTCCATTTTTGTACACCTTCACTTCCCCCCAACCGCAAGCTGCTCCCCCCGGGACCCCCCCAACCAATTAGGGGTCCTCCAGGAAATCTTTTTTTCTTCGGCTCTTTCCCCTTGGCGTCCTTATTGATTCCCGTTGATTTTTTTGGGTCGTGGCTTCATTGGTACCTCGAACAACCCCAGCTCCCGTTAACGCCTTTTTCGCTCTCCAAACCATTTGAAACCACCGCGCTTCTCATGGAGAAGTCCTCCCCCTGGAGCTGTTGTTCCTCTTATTTAAGGCTTGGCTATCGTCAATTTTGCCCGATCCTCGTTTCAACTATTGTTCCCCTTACCCCCTCGTGGTTTGACAGGTTCCCTTTGACCCCCTTTAATCTCCACGACTAGACTTCCCCGGCGTGGACCTTTCCTACCCCCTTCTGCCTTTCTACGTACCCCCCCTTTGTTTTGGAACTTCGAATAACTAGCACCCCCTTATTGATTCTTTCCCGGCTTGCAAAAGGGTTTGGATTCTACGAGCCTTCTTGTCCCTCCTTCTCGTACGTTCTGATGTGATGTAAGACTTTCCTCCTTCTCCCCCCAGCATCACTTCTGAAAAGAACCGCCCCTTCCCTTTCTCTTCGCGAATTCCCGGTTCCTAGACATTTTCTTAGTTGGCCTTTTTGTTTTTCCAGTGTGAGAATGATGTCTGCCTTTGTCTGTCCCTTAGCCCCGGGTTTGAGCCAGATTCTTTTCCCTTTACTTTTGCCTTTGATTATGTCACCCCAAGAGGGACTTTGCCCCCCCCCCCCCTTTTACCCTCGGAAAGTATTTTGTCCCTTATCAGTTCCTTTTTGGCTGTGCGTTATTTTTCCTCCCTCCAGGATATTTTTTTGCTATCCCGAACATGAGCGGTCCCCCTGGACCCCAAGAGGTACCTCCCGGGTCGCTCTGGTCGAGCCCTTCCCACAGAGACGTTTCCACAGTTATTTCAAGGGACTTCGCTCCCCACCCCCACTTACCCCCCCCCCCCCCCCACCACGTGAAGGAGATGTAGTCGTTTTGTTTTAGCTAACAGTGCATCCCCTCTCCCCCCTGCCCTTCTCTTACCAGGAGTCCTCACGGTCGCGTAAAACCCAAACCCGTTGGTTCGTACTAGCCCCCCCGAGTCACTCCCTTTTCTTGCCTCAATTCTCCCTTTTTTTTCCGCATGGCCCCAAGGTAAACAAGCTCCCGCCCTACGCACTTATGGCTCCGCTTCCTCATCTCCGTTATGTTCCCTAGATGCCCTTCCCGTTTTTTTTCCTTAGCAGTTCCCCCTTCTCCGGTTGCCTTTTTGAAGTCGTCCCGTCCAGCTCCCTTGACTTGCGTTTCGCGCTTTCCTGAGTTGTTGCGGGCTTTTTAGTTTATTTACTTTTCCCGCAGCGTAAGACACCCCCCCCCCTTTTGAGGAGCGCGACCCCCTAAGAATTATCCTGCGTTTCAGTTCCCCTTTCCTAACTTTTGCCACCATCTCTTTGACGCCCAGAGTCTGCAAGGACCCTCTTTCCCCCAGCTACTCAGATGTCCTCCCCCTATTCGCTCTCCTGAAGAGTGTATCCCTTTCCGAACTCCTTTTTGTGAGAGACGAGGGTTGTTCACACGCGCGAATGCCCCAAGCCGCCTCAGGTTTGTCTTTTAGCGGGTCCTTTCGGCTGTTCCGTGGGAGGTAAGTCGTTCTGCGACCCTGAGGTAGTGGGATTCACTTTCCCGTCTACCCTGCGGTCCTTGTTTCTTGAACTTCCCTGCCTCGCCTTTGAAGTCCGTCCTCCAAAGATCTTGCGATCTATCGTTTATCAATTCTTTCTATTCCTTGCCGGTGTCAGTTCGTCTATCTTTCTTCCCAGTTTACCCTCCCTTTCAGCCTTCTTCCTCTGTATTCAAACCCCTCCACCTCCTCCTTTATTTTAGCTCGAGCTTTTTCTCAAATTTCCCAATGCCTTCTTCCCCCCCCCGTTTAACGGCCTATCAACCCCCCCTCCGCCTAAACCAAATATTTCAATCCCTCGACTTCCCCTTGTTTCTTTTCTTTTAATTGCCGGTGTTTTTCGTCCCCAGAACCCCCTAATTGTCTTTAGGCAATGCCCCAGGACCCTTACATGACCCCCCGACTCTGAATTCCCTCCCCCCCCCCTTACGCCCGAGAATTCCATTTATCTTTTCCCCCCAAATTGGTCACTCTTGGTTGCAACCCCCTCCTTTTCTTGACACCTTTCTCAGAGTCCCTCCTCGGAGTTTTCAACTTCTCCCCGGGTGCACGTACTCCCACCTTTTTATTCCCGGCTCGTAGCCGTCCCCAATCCCGAGAGCTTCCAGTTTCTTTTACTCTCTAAACTCACCGGACATTTTTCTCTAGAAATGGGTTGGTAAGAATTGTTTTAATCCTTCGCCACTTGTTTCAGTATTCTTTCCCCTTTAGCGTACCCCGTGAGAGGACATCCCCTATCTTCTTCTTCTTTGTTCTCTGAAACCCACTTTCTTTTTTTAGCGCTCTTCCGCCAACTTCTTTTTTTTTTTTTCGGGTTCAGATCCTCCCTCCCCGACACTTCTCATCGTCCCCCTGAAGGATCCGCCGTTACAGTTTCCCCCAACGATTTCCTCAACCCTCTTTTTTTTCTCTCCCCTTATCTAAGCGGTTTCACTTTCACGTTGTAGTCACTTTTCTTTGTTTCCTCTTTCTAGGTCGGCGTAGCGGGGAGATTGACTACTTTTACCAATAAGCAATCTTCAAAAGACGTCAATCTGCCCTTTCCTGACCCCACAGCCCGTCCTCCTTACAGATATTTCCTTTCATTTTGTGGAGCTATCTTCCGGGCGCCAGGCGTGGTCACTGTTCTCCTTGCTTGCTTCCCCCTATTTGTTTCGGATTTTTGCCCTGTAGTCATTTAAAAGGAGAAAAGTGCCCCCTCCGTCTCTTACTAGTTATTTTAAAACACCTGGCTCCTCACCGATTTTCCTTCTTCCTAATGACGACTTCGTTGTTTTCCTTCTCACAACCCCCCCTTTGTTGTTTGAAATGGAGTGAAAGCGGCTAGGTCGTCTTTCCCTTCGTTGATGTCGATTTTTATTTGCGAGCCATACCAGCACTCCTCATGTTTTTTTTCCCTTTCGACCCGTTACAAAAGACCGGTGTTTAATCTCCCCTGTCTAATAGTCTGCCCTACTAAGGTTGTGAAAAGGCTATGTCCATCACTGCACCCCCCAGTCCCCGCTCCTTTCCCTTCAAACAGCTTTGCATCAGCGAGGATATGTTCTCGTTCCGCTGTTAGACCCTGGTCCATATGGGAAGTTCCATCTTTCCTCTCTTTTTTTTCCCCACGTTCTAGTCTACGCCACCATGACCTCATCCTTTTTCATCCGTTTTTTTCGCAGTTTCCAACTCCTCCTTTGCCCTCGGGACTCTATTATAGCACTTTTACGGCAGTTGAGTTCCCCTCCTCAGGATAACGATCAGACGTGTTACGAAACCCTGCCCGTCGGCCGTTCGGCCGTTTTATGCTTCCTTTCTTTTCGCCCCCCCCCCCAAACACGTGTAAGTCCTGGTCATTTCTGAAGACACCTGCTTGACTTTGATTGTTTGACCTTTTTCCCCCTAATTCCCCCCCTTGACCAAACGACTCCCCTTTAGTGGCAAGATACGCGGCCCCCCGCGCTTTTTCGAGCTGTTGATTTGCTGAAAAGTCCCCCTTTTTTGGCAGCTCCATACTGCTTCGTTTTGCTGTGACGCTCTCCTTGGAGAGTTTGCCGACCCCCCCCCCTTGGCAAATACATTTTTTTGGTTGGCCATCAAGGCATTCTCCTGTGGCGCACTCTTCACCTCTTCCCTTAGCCAGTTCCTCAAAAACTGTCCCCCCATTTTGGCCGCCGCTACTCGCTAGATCGCCCCTCCTCTTTTTTTTGCGCCTGCTCAAGGTCTGTCATCTCTTGTCGACCTTTTTATCGCTGTCCCTCCCCTTGACTCCCTTTTTCGCAGACTATCGTCAGCCCGGGCCCCTCTCGGACTATGCCTTTTTGCTTTAGCTTGGGAAAATTCGCGCGTTTTTTTCCTGCTCGTTCCGCGCCCCCCCCGCGAAGCCCCCCCTTTACTCCTTTTTTTTTTGAGAGATGCGTCTCACCCCGATCGCAGGCTTTGATCCTTTTCAGAGTCTTCGGCTCCTTCGTCCGTCCTATGACTTGGCAGTCCCCGACCTTTCTTCGGTTTTCGGGGGGTTGCATTAGGAACGAAAAGCTCTTCCTCACCCCGAAATGGGATTTTTTCCTCCCGTCTTTTGGTTTTTTTGGTACCCCCCCCCTCCCCCCTCAGTACAGCTGGCCCCGTCTTGCCTTCGCTGCGCTTAGTAAATTACTCTCACTTTCGCATGTGATTGACCCTCCTGCTTTGTTGTCTTCCGGTAAGGACACTTTTTCTTTGTTTTTATTTCCGTCCCCCTTCTTTACGTTTGGTAGTGAACGTCAATAGTGGTGAAACTTGTCCTTCTCACCTGGTTTTTTTCCCATTTCACCATCCCGTGCGGGGCTGTTTGTCTCAGCCCCTTTTCATTTCTGGATATCTCGGCCTCCCCTTTCGGGTCTTCTCCTTTTACCCCCCCCCCCACCCCATTGTGATGCATTTAGGGATTTCTGCCCCCACCCCGCCCGCCCTTTTTGAGTTGCTACGTTACGATCCGGCGGTGCATACACAACCTGTTACCTTTTATCGTTCCTTCTCTTCTTGAGTTTGAATTCAGATCTGGACCATTTTTTCCTTCGGTGGTAGGATGTTTTTCCCCCAAGAGAATTCGTTTGAGACCGGTAGCCCCTTTCCTGACGATGTTTTCACCTCGCCCCTTTTTCTTTGCTTTTCACCCTCTGTTTCCCCTTCGGTGGTTTAAACCCTAGGTCACCCCCCCTCACGACCTTAATCTTAGTGTCAACTAGATCAGCCAAACCTGCCTCCTAGTGGTCCCTTCTCCCACTTCGGGCCCTTTTACCGCCATCTGATTTTTCACTTTTTTGTTCATCCCCGTACCGCCGGCCTTGATGTTGTTCGCCCTCTGACTACGGTTTCAGGCCGAGGAGTACATTCTCACTTTCAAGTATCTCCTTTTCGTGCACCCCTCCCTCTCTGTGGATCCCTCCCCCCCCTTCCTTGGCCCACCCTTGACCACTTGCCCCCTCAACTTCCCAGGTGGGGCTTTTCGAAGGGCAGTTTAGCCCCACCCGGATTTTGCGGCGTTTATCCCTCCTTCGATGTCAGCCTTATTGATCCATCTCCACTCCCGGGGTTTTTCCTTTCTTCTGCTTTTCCTTTAGAATCGCTTGTTCCACCCCCCTCACTAGCCAACCGGCCCTTTTTTAATTGTTCCCTTTGACGCCCCTCGATCTTACAAGATTGTCTTTTTTTTTTTTTATACTCCGTCCCGTTCCCCCTCCGTAGCCCACTGACGCTCGCCGGATTGCTTCCTTTATCGGTTTGGACGTTGGTACCTGTGTGTCTCGATGCACGGGCCCATCCTGCCGATCGTTTTTCTGCTTCAAAATGTCATGCTTCCAAAAACCTTCAAAAGGGTTTCTTCCCCTCTCGAAACTTTCTTTTTTCCTACGTTTCCCCCCCACAGATTTTCTGTTGTTGTCCCGTTGCAAGTCCGCGGTTTGTGTGCCCGTCGTGTACGATAGAAGTGTGCGGTTGTTCCGTTGGAACCAGATGCTCCTGCTTTTTCACTCTTCCTTCCAATTATCTCCTTTTTCCTTTTGTGTTGTTAGCGCGTACCTTTTTCCTGCTTTCTTTTTATTCAAGGACTCCATAAGTCACGGTCCTTGACCTTCCCTTAGATCTACACTCCTTCCTCCCCCCACCGCCCCCCCTTGCAGGCGCAATCGGGTATCTGACTTCCTATTTGGGTGCCTGACCTTGCTGCTTACGTGGGGCTCTATGCACTAGTTGGGGTTTTTTTCAGGTTCTTACACCATTTCCCGCCCCAGATCGTTCCACTTTTTTGGAAGTTTACGCTCCACATGACCCGCCCACCTTCCCATTCTTCATCTGAACCCTTTTCGGTCTTAGGGCGTGTGTCGACCGCTGCCTTAAGATGGATCGCAATGTTTGCACTCTCTATTCGGCACGTGGCCAGCTGTTTTCTCCGCGTTGTGTACAACGGGCCGTGCTTGTCGAATGATATTTCATAATGACGAGAGCCAGTTTTTTTTTGCTATTTCTCCCAAGTAAGTTCTCCACCTCCCCTTGGTTACGCATGGATTCCCCCGTTTCCTATAGTCCCCCGCCTACCACGTGATCGTTGTTTTCTTTGATTTGCACCCCCCAAGGGTTTTCCAGTCAAGATTCCGAGTCATGTTGTAATGGATAGCCAGGTCTGAATGTTTTTTCATTTTGAATTTCTTCTGCCTCACTTAACCTCGAGTGCCCATCCTCCAAATTAGAATTCCTGATTTTCCTAGGAAAAGAAGGGTTTTTGTTTTTTTTGGTTCCCCCTTGTGGGTGGTTTTTTTCTTTTTTAGTGTTGGTTCTCTTTTTTTTTTTTTTTTTTTTTTGGTGTGGTTTCTGTTGATTTTCAATCCCAGCGGTTTTTTCTCCCCCGTAGTTTCTTGAGGTTGGCGCCCTTGTTTGCTTTCTTCTTCTTGTCTCGTCCCTCTGTACTGCTAGACCCTTTCCTTTCTTCCCCCCCAACGATTCTGACCCCCGTTTCCCCCCCCCCTTCTCTCCATGAAGTTGAAGTTTCTGTCGTTTCTTTCATGTCAGTGTTCGCAACCGAATTTCTTTGGCTCTATGATGTCATTCTTTTGGCACCCTGTTCCCGATTAGGAACGCTGAGCTAGGGCCAGAGACTTACCCCGATCTGTCCACGGGTTCTTGTTGCCCCTTCTTCGGAAAAGTATTCCCCCCTTCTAGTTCTTCTTTTCTCCGCCTACACTCCTGCTCCCCTTGTCACCAAGAAACTGACTAAATTTCTGCTCCCCGCTTTTCGTTCCCTGAGCTTTCTTTTCTTGGCTTTTTCCCCCCCCTCGCCCCCGGAGCTGTCTTGGCCCTGTTTCTGCGCCAGTTAAAAAAACGTCCTTTTTCCCCCATGACCCCGGCTAGTCCTCACCCTCGATAACTCACAAGCACTCATTCCTGACCGGAGGAAACTACCTTGGTCTAGGAGACTTAATCACGGCTCCATTTTTTTTTTTGTGTTTACCTCCTTCCGGACGCGTTTTTTTCCTTGTTTGTATCTGCTTGTTTTTTAGGTTTTTTCGGTCGGTAGGTACCCACGTAGAAAAAACCTGGCAGGCACCCATTTATGCTGGGATGCGAGAAGCAACAGCACGACGTTTCCTCCGAGGTCTCTTTGCCGTTTGACCGTCTCCCCACCCTATGTGTAAGATTTAGCCCTCGGACTCAAGCCCCAGCGGCCACTCACGCCCCCATCTTCTCGCTAAAACTTCCTTTTTGATAATTCCTCCGTGGTGCGCTGACCGAGCGTTGCACCGCTTTCGTTTCCCCCCCCCCCCCACAATACTTCGTCGGCAGGATCCATCGTTAGTGCTGGCATTAGGACTCGAGGGCGCCCCTTACCAGCGGTTCCTTACCCCAATTCCCCGGCTCCCTCCCCCCAGCATGGTGCCGTTCTCTTCCAGTGCGGCAAAAGAACAATTTTGCGTCACGACTTTTTTTTTTTTGTGTCGAGTTAGCCTCCTTTTCCCCCCTACGTTTTGCCATGTTTTATTCCTTGGTCGCGACGCTTTTTTTTCTTTCCGACTTTTTTTCCCCTCACTGCGCCCCCGCTCCTCTATTTTTTTCGTCACCTACCCGTTATTGTCTTTTCCCGCTCACGGACCCTTCGTCTTCAAAGGTAGTACAGTGTCCCCCTTTGCTGCCCTGTATCACAACCCTTGACTTTTCATTATCAATCTTCCGCGCCCGCAAATATGGTTGGTCCCCTTTAATGAGTGCCGTTTATAGTACAGTAAGTTTTAAATCTGCCGATCCCCTTTACTCCCCACCAACAAATATTTTGCTTCCCCGCTTACCGATTGACACGTTAGAAACTCTTGGTGTGAATGGGGCCCTCCCCGTCCTGGTCCAAGTTCCTCCCAGAGGAGTCCTTTCCTTTTTTTTGCCCCCCCCCAAAATTTTTCCTTTCTGACAGCCCCACCTCTTTTTCGTTTACCTTTTTTGCGTGAACCCCCCTCTACTACGCGCGACTCGTGTTACTACGCCCCTTTTTTTTCCCCCTCAAGTCGGCTAGCCGTCATTGTTTTGTCCAGCGTGGGCTCCTGTCCGGTTGGAAGTCGTCGGGAGTTTGCGTGCCCCCCACACGGTCGCCCGGCAGACCTATATGATGATCTCTGACGCAGTCACACACCCCCGTTTCTTTCCGACTCCAAAAACCCTCGGCTCCTTGTCCTCTCCCTCCCTTAGGTTTTTCCCTCCTTCATCTTCCAAAGAAACTTCCTTTTTGTTTCATAGGGACAATCCACTGAGGGAAGTCCCAACCCACACGCCAGTTTCAAGATCACTCCCCCATGGGTTGACCCTTTCTGGTCTGTCCACACGCATTCGCATTCTTCTCGTCTTATCGAAGGTTTTAGAGGCGTAATGCCTCTGCCCCCCAGAAAACCCAGGAACCCTTCTCAGTCTCTTACCCCTTTCCACCCTGCAGCGACCCAGATTTTCATCCAAGTTTTTTTTAGAGAGATCGGTCTGTTGGGTAGTCTTCCCGTGGTCTCTTTTGGGTAGTCATTTTTCGTAATACGCCGTCCCCGCGGCTCTGCCCGAGTCGTTCCAGGGTGTCCGACCCGCTGTCTGTCCTTCTTATTTTTGAAGCTTAATATTTGTTGTCTTAAGTGTTTTGTACACGGTCTTTAAATCTCCTTTCTTTGTTGGCCTTCTTTCTTTCGATTTTGCGAGCTCCCTCCCGACCCCTTCCATCCGCTTTGTTTCGGCGTCGGTAGCCTCCCCCACACAAGGTGTTTGTCCCGTCCCCTCGACTTACTTTTCCCGCTCCTTGGGGTCTGTGCGGTTCCCCGCCTACCTACATTAGATGATTCTATCATGACCCCGAACCCCAGAAGTTTAGATGATCTTTTTCACTGGTCTTCGGGCACCTGAAATCGGGTGGGACTATCAGAGATCCCCCTCCAACCGAGTGAGTTGTACTTACCCGTTCTCTCAATTTTTCCTGCCCTTTTTTTTTTTGGTTTTCCGTTTCATCTGCCCGGACCCATCTTTTTCCCCAAATTATGTTTTTACCCTGTCAATAATTGGCCTCCTGTAACCATCGACCGGTTTCTCTCATGCTCGTCGCGTTTTTTTCCGTGGTATTCATGGTTCTTTAGCGACCAAGTTCTGCACCCCTTTCCCGAGTCTTCGTAACGCCCCTTTGAAAGTCCCCACCCTCCCCGCACGTTCTTTCTAATTCCGAGACTAGGGTTCGTAAATGCGCATCGCTGATTTTCAGCACGACCCCCGTTCGCGACCCTGAAAGAGACAGAGAATTTTTTGCTCCCGCTGTGAGATGTCCCCCTTTGGGTGAATACTTCCCTACTCTTTTTTCCGTCTCCTTTTCTCTGTCCCTAGCGCGCCTCAAAAGTTTTTCCCGATGGCACTGCTCCATTTTCAAATAGATTCGATGATCCTTTCCCTTGGCCTCCCTGAGAGTCGAAGCCTCAATACCCGACTTGCTAATTCTCTCTTGACGCCGGCTCGTCCAAGCACCACCTCCCTTGCTCGCCCCGGACACTTGTTGCTGCAACGCAGCGTGAACCCCTCCTCTGTGCGCCCGCTGCTCGCACCGTACTCCGCTTTATCGTTTTGAGAGCGTTTCTCTGACCTTTTCCTCTCTCCCTGGACCTTGCAGCGCCCGTTTTAATGCTTTGTAACAGAATGTTTTTGTCACGCAATGCGGGTAAGAATTTCCTGTCACGTCTCCCGTTCTAAATGTTCCTGATTTGTGTTTTGGGTCACCTCCTCAAATACAGAGACAAACAACCACCCAGTCCTCGAATGAGTGGTTGTCTTTCCCCTGCACCGATTTTGTCCCTCTTGCCGAGAATTATGTTTAGGTCTACATTTATCCTAACGACATTCTGATTTCTTCGGGAGAGTTCTTCAAAGATCATGGTTGCTAGTCCTGACACCCTGGTGGAAAGGGATCAGGGAGGAAGACCGTTCCATCCTTTTCGCTCATTTGATATTTCTCCCCACACGATTGTTGGCTCTACCATTCCTTTTTCGGATCGGTGATTGCAGGTAACAGCCTTCTGTTTAACTTCGCCCCCCTCTTTTCGCCGTTACGTGTATCTGCGTGGAAAGAACCCGTTGTACCCAATTACCTGGTTTAAAATAGGTAGATTGGTCAAAGGCCTATTTTTCATCTTCACCAACTCTTTAGCTTCCCCTCCGCCAAATAAGGAGACTTTTTCACCATTCCTTCTCTCGAAGTTTTCCCTTTTTCAATCCTCGTTTAAGCCCCGGAACCCTCCCTGTCGGAATCTCGTCCAAAGCGAACAAAACGCAGGATTCTCCCCCCTTTCCCCCCTGCCTACTGGAGTGTCCCCTTTTCCCGCACCTCGATCAACGGTGCAGATTCGCTTCTCTCTTCCTGCCTTTCCTCGGTCGTTTTCCCTCCTGTTGACTACGTTTTTTTGCTCGGCGGTAAACATTTTTAACATATACAGGGTCTCCCCCAAGACGAATGGTCCGTCTTATTTTGCGTCCTCCTAAACACTTTGGGACTCCGCTAGAAGTTCTTGTTGGTCCTTCACTGTCTTGCGTAAGAAACCGGTCTTCTTTCTAAATGCTTTTCATGCAATACTTTTCTTTTTTTGCTACTCTGCCAACTCAGGGTTATAGTTTCGTGCTTTATGAGGTTAACACGCAAGTCTCTCCCCACCCACATGGTTCCCATCTAGAAACACTTTACGATATCCACTTTTGAAAGATCACTCTGACGCTTCTCAGGGGCCTTAGGGGCGCTGGTCCCTTTCATTATGTGGCAGTTCAGCACAAACTCTTTTGTTTTTCCTCTTACGTGAAGGTGACCCAACCCCCCCTAAAATTGGATCCCCCATTTTTCTCTCCGCACGAAAGCATCCCAATTATTCTCTTTCTATATCTCTTTGAGTCCCATCCTCGCGTTGTGGGTCGGGTCTTTCAGAGATCTGCGTTGGAGTTAACGCCTGAATGAGTGCCCCCGGTCCCGTCCCCCTTTATTTTCTTCTTCCTAGTTGTTGTTGTTGAGTCTCGCCCCTGTTGTCCGGCGGTTTGCTAGAGGCTAGGCATTTTTTCCGTCTCATTTTTCTCAGATTTCCGATACACGAGCCACCCCTCTCTTCTGCCGGCGCCACCTAGGTCTCGACGAGAATTGTGTAAGGTCGTCTTGAACTTTTTCGTCTCGATGGATCCAGGATGTTGTTCCGGGCCTTTCCATTGTTCACTTGCCCCACCCCCCAGATCCGCTGGTTGGTCCGCCAGCCTAAAAAATCAACTGGCCCCCGCGTTTTTTTTGACCAAGCGGCCGTTTCCCCCTCCCGTCGGCCGGGTTGATTTATGTCATCTTTCCACCTCTTTTATGAGGCGAACCTGGCCCGCTCGCGCGGTTAGTAGGAAGGTTTTTCCCCACGCGATGTAATGAATCCTCTCCCCCCCCTTGCTCTAGTTCATAAATAAGTTGCAAAACCATCGCTTAATGGATACCGGCGTTTGCTCTTTTCTACCAGACAATCAGCGTGCTTGATCTTTGTCCCAAATTGGTTGGGATGATCCGGCATTGAGTACATTGTCTCCTTTCAAGCCCTTTATATTTGATGACGAAGGTAGCCAGCCACCTCTTTTTCCCCACGCTTTCCGCAAAGCTCCATCTGCCACTCTTTTTTTTCAAAGTCTATTCTTTCTGTCCTTATGTTTGCGTCGAGGCTTTAGGCGAACTGACCATGACATACTCCCCTCGTTCGTGGAGGCTTTTCCCCGGTATTAAAAAGAGGGCTCGGTGGCCACTCGTGTGAGGGGAGACGCGTCTTCCCAGTGGGTAGATTCTCCCAGACCTGCGCTCTGAGGCGAAATCCTCCCCCCCTGAGCTGCCCCCATTTGGGTCCCGCGGAGGACGGAGCTCGGGTCCTCTTGGACCCCCTTGTACTTTAGTGACCCCGCTAGAGTCCGATCTCCGTAGTTTGCTAGTCCAAACTGCCCTTTAAAGTTTACCCCCGTGTCAACGCTACGAAACATCGGCTCCCTTCCTAGGTCGAGTACAACTCGGCTATACTTCCAAGAACCCGGTCGCGCGTAGATCTCCGCTGGATTTTCCACCCCGACCTTACTTAGAACCTCTTTCGCCCTCTTAACGCCGCAAAGGAGATTCCCTCCTCCCTCACTTTTTTAAGGATCTTTCTCAAGGTCGTTCTCTTTGATACGAAGGTCTCTCCCCGTACGCTAATGAGTCACTTTTCCTCCTTTAGTTGGGCGCTTATGTCCTCTACCATCGGAACCAATTTATTGGGAGCCCCCGACACGCCGCTGCTATTTACTAATTTACGTTTTCAACCAATTTTGTAAATAGCCTTTTCGCCCGCCGCGAGCGGCACCTTCCGTCCCCTCATTTCGTCAGATGTCGACGATTCCTCTCCCAGATCGCTTAGGTACACCGTCTTCTCCGGGGTCGCGGGGGATTTTGCACGATATTGCAAAGCTGCCCCCCCCCCCTGCGTTTTTTCGATCCGGCGTCTCATGATATTTAGTGATAATTCGCCCTAGGGCGTCAAGTCAGGCCCGTTTTTTCCCCTGAGTCCCGGTCGGTAACCATATGCTCTGCCTTTCAGGTCTCCTTCTCACCTAAGTCTTTCCCCCCCCTAATCGATTCGTTTCGCAATGTCCGTTGCCTCCTCCTGGAAATTTCCTTTTCGCGTCATGGTTAGAGCTTTAACGCCCATTGCGTTTCCAACTCGAAGAGGATCTGTATGTATGTTCACCCCTGTATTGTCGAGGGCCAAGCTCGCCTTCGCTCTCCCCGGACTTAAAAGGTCGTCGCTTTCTTAATGCGTTTTACCAGCGCAGTCTAAACACCATTTTTCCCCCCCTCGCCTAATTCCACTACTCCTTTTGTGGGTCCCAACGCTGAAGGTCACCCCTTTCCTGATTCTCCCCCTCGACCCCAGTACTCATCGCTGCGTGAGCTTCCTCATTAAAAAGACAACCTGACGGCTCCTCCGCTATCTTCAATTCTTTTCGCCCCCCTTCTCTGCTACCCCTTGATGCAACAGACGTCTGGAAAAGTTCCACCGCTCGTCCCGGGTTTCTCTTTTGTCACCAATCAAAGGTCTAATTCCACTACAGAGTCGTGTTCAAGGCTACTTGACTCTTCCCCTTTCGAGAGAATTTTTTCCTGTGTCAGCCATGATTCACATGCTGGTAATAGACTGACGGTCCGCTTCGTCTTTTCTTCTAAGGCTCACGTACCTTCCAGTATTCGGCCTCCCGCGACGCTGACGAACGGATCTCGTTTTCCCTTTCGAATTTATCTTCCCCCCCACTTTCCCGTGGTGCTAACGACTCCTCTCCCAAAACAGCGGCGGTTTTTTCCCCGCGCGCTCACCTATATCACTCAGATTCCCCCTCAACAAGACGTTTCGTGCACCGTCCCACAACAACGATGCCTCCGACACCACCCCCCTTATCTTAAGCGAATCCTCCCCATTTTTGGAAATTTTCGGTCCCCCTCACCTGTTCGCAGAGTGTAGCGGTTCCCGAGCGACGGTGCCGAGATGAACTACTTTTGACACTTTCCCCCCCCTTTTACAGCAGAGTCATAAACAGCGCGTTATGAT
>Ga0179593_1394995_pt1 | contig 24509 bp, 27 predicted proteins | sample CZODoug2_1_08_16_FD_185931 | JGI IMG/M metagenome (GOLD analysis project Ga0179593, IMG submission 185931) | Vadose zone soil fungal communities from Angelo Coast Range Reserve, California, USA - CZODoug2_1_08_16fungal (PacBio error correction) | ecosystem: Environmental > Terrestrial > Soil >... | reverse complement strand
CCTTTTCCCTCACGCATCATGAATCTGCTTTTACTTTCTCTCGACCTTTCCTCCAGCCGTCATGGGATGTAGGGCCTTATCTTCCCCCCTGTGGAGAATAAAATAATGACCATAGCGCTCAAAATCGCCGGGTTTCCCTACGATCCTCATAGGCTCTCTTTTCGGTACCGTAATTTGAACCACTACAGTGACCCAGTTAACCATTTCCGCTCTTTTGTTCTGCAGCGTCCAAATATTATATTCTTGCATCTCGAGTCTTATCTCTTCATTATGGTTAAATTGAAATTCCATCGAGTCCGCGATCCCAGTTCCCCCCAGTCCCCCGCTTTGACGCTTTCTCGTCCCAATTCTACTGGCCTCCGGCCTCGCCATCCCCTGCTTTTGACGCTCCAACCTTGTTCCCCTCCCCTCAGTGGGTCCTGATCCCCGCCATGATTTCTCGCGCCCTGACTGCGTAAAATTTCGTCCATGTCTACAAGTTGAGTCGGCCGGATTCTCAGCCGCTAGAGACAAAGCTGTAGCTTTACTCAAAAGGATTCCATATTGTACGGGCCGGGCTTCTCATCTCTTGTTTTCCCCGCGTACATTGCTCTGACTTGTATCAAAAATGAATATCTCCAATATTTTCCTGTTCACCTCCTTCTTTCGAGTCGGATCGGTAGACCCCCCCCCCCAGTCACAGGTGCAATCTTTTTTCCTTCTCCCTCCCCCCCCCCCTCAATTTTCTCATGGTTACCTTCTACTCTCTTCCCTATAGTGGGAAATATATTTTTTTAAGCCTGGTGACGATCCTCCCCCTTCCCTGGGTCTCCGACGAAAATCTTCCAACAGATCTTGTCTCCCCCCTCCCCCGCTCCCCCCTTGTCATACTCTTTTCTTTTCCCTGCTCCAGGCTAGAGCTTCTCTCTCATTGTAAAAACTTCTGTAAGTCCTTTCCTTGGCATTCTCTCTTCCCAATGTCGCAAACCCCCAAACTTATTTTCCCTTCCTCTCCTGCCCCCCTTCGTCCTTACACCTTTTTTCCTTCTAGAGCAGCTTTACAAAAGGTCTTGTCTTCTCGAAAAGGCTTTTTCCTCATCTTCTCGACCTTCAAGAGTAGTTAAACACCATCTTCCCCGTCTCTACAAATGGATGTTTTTTGGTTGTGGTGTTTTCTTCATCGCTTTGGTAGATATTCACTTTCCCCCCCCTCCCCTGCCCCAACGATCTCCAGGCCAGCCGTCTTCTCATCCCTCGTCGACCTATACAAAAAACATAAAGCCTCTCCACCTTATCGCACGGTGTCCCCTCTCCCAAACCTTCAATCACGAGGAGATTCCTGGATTTTTGATTCCCCAGGTCACAACTTAGAAACTTCCCCCGCGTTTCCCCTCTGCCCCCCGAAGATCGTCCTCTTTCCTTCATAGGGGACTTGTTCCCTTCCTCGAGTCAAACAAAGCTTCCTTGCGCGACACACCACTCTGCGTCCCCTTCCCTCCCCTGTTTATTCGTTAACAACATGGGGTGTTCTCACATATTAGATCTTCCCAAGGAAATATGTTACCGTGAGTTCCCCTGATTCCCCCCTGTCACCCCCCAGCGGGCCCATCGAGTCTCTCAAAGCACGCTTTCTAGTTTGACGCCCTCCCCCCAAAAGCGTGATTCACTTCATCCCCGGCACCGATGCGGGTAATTTCCCACTACCTTCATGCTGCATAGAAACCCTGGCCCCGTGCTGTCGGAACCCTGCCGCATGTTCTGTCTTTGCCCTTTTCCATTATTTCTTTAATCTTTTACGATAGGAGCTTCCGTATCCAGCCGGCTTTCATTCTGTGACTTGAGGCATTCTTCAGAAGCCCTCCTCTTTCTCCCCAAACTTTTTTTTTTTTTGGTGACGAACTAGCCCACTTCTTTCCAGCGGACGAGATCATCTATGCTTTCCTTCTCTTTGTTCTTTCCTTTCTCCTGCCTTTCGTATGCGAGATTTCTGATTTTGTAAAATTTCGGCATCGGTCTGCCCCTTTTCTTAGTCTAGAGTTGGTTTTATGTAGGTTAGCTAACTCGCCTCTAGGATTGAGTATCCCGTCTTCGAGGCGCTTTTGACTAGCGCATTCTATTTGAGCTCTCTCTTGACGCTAAATAGTCCTCCAACGCTTCTTTTAGACCACAATCTTTTCTCCCAACTTTAGTGGAGTTTGTTTTCTGTTCGGCATGAACTTCTCCTGGAATGACATTTTAACCTTCCCTACTCTAGGATCTTCCTTGCTTTCTTCCGACGATCTGACTGGATGTTCGATCCATAGAGAAGAGGTTCTCTTTCCCAGAAGTTCTCCACCCCTCGCTTTTTCGTCTCTGGCGAGGGAATAGTGACAGCCCCATAATAAGTCTTTCCCTTCTGCCCCGATAACTTTCGTTTCGACTTCCTTTATCTTTTTTTCCTCCCAGTTTTTTTTTGATTGATGAGTCCTTCCTTTTGAACCCGATTCATTTCATTTCTCTTCCAGAGGAAGGAGCCAGGGCGCCTTTGATCTGATTCTTCTTTTCCTTTCCAATACGTCTCCAATCTACTAACTCTCCATTTTCTCTGAAAGTCCTCAAGAGAAATTCATCGCTTCTTTTTGCAGTACACACTGCAGTCCCGCCTTTCGCCCAGTTTTTTTTTTTTTTTTTCATTCCTGAATCGCCCCGAAGCACCAGCCTCTTTCTCCCCATCGTTGGGAATACCCTTATTTCTCTACGGTTTATTTTCGTTCTCCCAAGTAGTGGAGATAACTCCTCTTTCTGCCCTCCCCGCCATCTCCCGCGGGGCCCTGAATCCGTAGACTTTCCTCCTCAATTTCCTCTCCTCGACCCTAAAGCCTACCAACGAGAAATCAGAGGGCCGACCTTGCCTTGGGACACCCGTCAGCCTCACATAGCTTGATACTACCCTCCCCCGCCCTCCCCCCATTCCTTACCCAAGGCTTCCCCGATTAACTCTCTCCTGCCTGGCACTCTTGTCTTCTTTTCCGCCCCAAGTGATTTTCTAATATGCCTTCAGGCCACTTCCTGCCCCCTTTCACTAAGGCACATGATGAAGCTGATTTCCGAGCCTTACGCTCCTATCGTCCAATTCCTCTTAAGTATCTTTAAGTTCACCTACCCAGACCTGTAGGCACTTTCTTTCCTCTTTCAGTTGTTTATTGTTCCCTTATTTGCATTTCTTGTCGCTTTTCCCCCCCATCCAGAATTTGATTAAATTCCCAATTCTTGGGCTCCTTCGTAAAATCCTCTACGCGCTGCTTCTCTTTTTTTTTCCGCTGTCTCCCGCTTTGTGGTCGCTTGAGTTCCTTTGACTGTTGTACACATAGCTAGTCCCGTCTACTTGTGCGCCAACACCGGTTATGTATCCCCCCCCGAATATTGATGTTACTCCTCTTTAATTTTTTTAGGTCCCCTTTTCACTCGATTCCGGCCTTCTTTCCATTCTGTCAAGAGTCGAACGGTCTCGTTAATCCGCGCTTCTGTTATTAATTTTTTTTTCTTTCATCAAACTACGTACTCTCGCCGTCCTCTTACGGTTTTTTTGGCGTCTTCCCCCCCTGCGATCCCATTGTTTCTCAGGAATTGGAATTGACTTGTATGCTTCGAGATGAGACTCCCCATCGATGGAGTCCTTATATAATCTTCAATGGGCTGGGCCCCTTTAGTTCCTTTCCCCGCCCCAATAGATGAGATCCTTTTTGCCCTTTTCCGGGGCTCTTGTCCTTTGAAGGCTCTCCAATTGCTGAACTTTCTTGTTCTTGTTCGGCTAACATTCTCCCGACGTCCTTATTTTTTCCCCCAATCTTCTTCATTCATTCTGTCCCTTTGAGCGAACCCCTCCAACTGATATGATTTTTGCTCATTACTCGGGTTCCATTTCAGAAGAGAGTACAGATTTTCCCTTGTCTCCCTCAGCACATCGATCCTTCCGCCTTCGGAAGAGATTTGATCGTCTTTTCTCCCTAGAGCGGGCGTAGTTGATCTTCGTCGCCCCTCTGATGATTAGATAGTCCCCCCCCTTGTGGACCCCCATACTTTCATTCCCACGCTCGGTAAGGAGTAGTTGCACTTACCCGATCACTTCTTTTCCCCCTTAGACCTCTCATAATCTATGATGTACGTGTTTTCTCCCCTAGTGTACTGAAACCCCTCTCCTTAAATTTTCCCATTCCCTTTTTCCTTTATTTTCTCTTCATATGCCCTCTTTCCCTGATCTATGTTTACGCGTGAAACCTATCTTCGCTCCCCTTCGTAAGTTAAATCCGACATGGATCTTCATATCTTTGTCGAAGAGGATGCTGACCTCTACTCGGCTCCCCTCACCACTTTCTCACTGTCCTCCTCTGGAAGCCGTTCGCTTCGCTCTGAAACATCGCTCCATGAGATTTGCATTGTGAACTTTGGAAGCATCCGTTATTTTCTCGGAGGCCCTTACTTTCCCCTAATCCTCTTCTCTGGCGTCCCCTTTTCTGACCTTCTTTCCTCCCGAAATTTTCGATTTCACCTTCGTTGGAATTTCTAATTATCTTCCTACTACTTTAAGAGTTATATTTCTCCTTACTCGTCTTCCCTGTTTTACCTTCTTTTTTCCTTCCCTTTTCTTGTTCTTACCAGCCTCCGAGCCCCGTCTCCCTATCTCCTTTGATTGGTTCCCCTTAGATGACGCGCTATTTTCCTGTATGGGATACTCACTTACTGCTTTAATGGAACGGACCTTCCCCCCATCCACGGTCCTTTTTTTAAATCGCTCCGCGGACGTCGCGATTTTTTTTATGAGCGTTGGAGATCGCTATTTTTTCCTCCTTCCTCTTTGTTGTTTATCTATATCTCCACTCATGAATCTTTTTCTTCGGAGCGACGATTTTATCCCCTTCCCCTGTTTCTTTTGATTTCTTCGGCTAAATAGTGACTTTTGTAATCTCACCCTCCCTGAGCCTGCTCCAACTCGGCGGCGTATAACGCCTATTCTTCACTCTATTATTATCCCCTTCTCCCGTCTTTTTGCAACAACTACCCCGATTTTTCCCCCCCCGCGGACGACTCCTGAACGCAGGCGCTCGATAATCTATATGCAAGTCTTTAGAGATCTATATATTTCCTTTCCGGTACCTCTTCCCTCTCAAATCTTTACTATTCCGCCTCCTTTTTCGTCCACATTTTACTCCCCTCTCCTCTCTCCTTCGCACTTCTATCTCCGCCTCTGAGACACTTCTTGTGAGATCCCATGTTCACCCTCCCCACGAGCGTTATCCTATTTTCCTAATTGCCATGGTACCTCGCTCCCGGCCCCCTTTGCGTAAACATTTCTGCCCTTTCCCCCCTTTGGCGTCGTCGCTCGTCATACTCCTCCTCGCCAGATCCAGCTCCTTTAGCTGTCCCCCTGCTTCTTTTTCCCTCGGGTTCTCCAATCTCTTTTCACGCGCGCCCGGCTTTCATCCTTTTCATCAACCAGGTCCCTCACCGTCTATGTATTTCACCCCTTATTCGAGGATGTGTTACCCCCTGGGATACCACCCCAACCCTCCCAGCCATATTTCTTTCTTTTTAAATTTTCCCCCCCCTATTCTGGGGAAGTCGACTCCCTCCTTCCTCTGGTTGGGAAATAGTTCGTTTTTTTTCTCCCCCGCTATGAGAAGCAACCATCTGTGATTCTCTAGTAACCGTACCCGATCTGAGAGAACCTTTCTCCTGCACCGTTCTAATCTCGTTCCCTTCTAATCGGCTTCGCCCCTTCCTTGAAACATTCTCCGGGGTTGGTTCCTCCCGCTGCCCGGGCGCACCCACTTCTCTCGTAATCCGTCTTGTTCTCCACACGGAGACGCCGTCTGATAGAGAAGCGTGATTCAAAAGACCCGCTGATCCTTGTCATGTTGCCGCCCATCTTTTTCCGAAATGCGGCCTTCAAGCGGCCGTTCAAACCAGTCTTCCCCCGGCAGTGCAACATGATGCTTCCCTTTCTATTTTTCGAGAAACGCACGTTCAGTCCGCGCGCCGGCCCACACGCTCCAGCGCTTGAAGAGAATGACCGCTCTCGCTCTCCACCCCTTTTCCATTTCCCCTGACTCCTCCCCCGTACTCAAAGGGTTCTCCTCGAACCGTAATCCTAGGCGCTCTTTATTTTCTTTCCAACAAACTCTCCGTCATGGATTATTCACATTCAAATGAAGATCCCGCTTTCTAATATGGGAACTTTTTCCGGACTCTTTTGTAACAAAACTTTCCTGTCTTCCCCCGACTCTTAGTAACCTCCAATCTTTCCTTATTTCTTCAAACCTTGGTGCAAGATCTTTCTTTCTTCCCCTCGCCGGGCAAGAACATTTGCCGCAACATTCTTTTCCCCCTCTGACCCAAACGTTATACACCTCATCTACTCTCTCTTAAACTTTTTCCGCGACTGCCCACGATCTTTCCCTTCCATCCCCTTGCTCTTCGTTTTTTATCTTCCCCACTCCCCTTTTTGCACCATACGTGTAGGTTTTCAGACCCAAAAAATGACATTATTCGACCACTTCCCTCTCCGGGTTTTTCTTTGCACTCCATCTCCTTCCCCCTCTGGCTCCCCCCCCCTTTCCCTATGGCAGCTTTGACTTCCCGAAATCCGGAGTTTCATGATCCTTCGTAGGGGCATTGGTCCTCCTCCCCTTCCTATCTTACTACACCACGTGATAGTGTTCTAAAATCGTAAAACTCCCAACTCTGACCTTTCCCTTTTACTCTTCTTTTCATCTGAGTTACCTTCTATTTTAATTGTGCGTGCTTCTTATTCTTCTAGAGTTGTGGTCCAAGCTTCTTCCTATTTCGTCCTCTGAGTGAGCGTCCGCTCCTCTTGGCTAGTGGGATGTTGTTGTAGCGTGATTCTCCGATCTCCCTCTGGATAGTCGCTCTGGAGATTTATCATTCGACGCATGGCGACATTCTCTATTTTGAGCTCAAAGGTGAGAAGACTACACTTCTTATATTACCTTCTTCTCTAACCACCTTATGCGCCAATCGGTTTTTTTTCCTGTTTTTCGCTTCGCATGAACTGCGGCTCTCGAACTGCGGTGTACGCCACGAATTCAGAGGAACTTTCCTTTTTCTAATGAGCGAGTCCCCCTTTCTGGTATCTTTTCTCTCTCCCCTCTTGGGCGGTTTTGCTCTCCAGAAGGGTTCCCTCTCTCCCCCTATCTTTTTTTCAGAGAAGGGAAGTCATCGGCAGCAGGACTCTAAATTACCTCTTTCTTCTTTTTCTGAAGTAGTTCATTCTCTCTCCATTTCTCTTCCTTTGTTTTTGTATTATTTCACGTACTTCCCGTGCCCTCTTTGATCCCCTTTCTCTCTTCATGATGCCTCTCCGGAGAAAGGCTAAATTCATCTTTGTTTCTATCTCTTGATGGAAATCCCGTTCCTTTTCCCGCGAAATCCGTAGGGGCTTCTCCAATTTCTAAAGCTCCCTTCATAGGAGATTAGGGCAACCCCCTCCTTTCCTCCCCAAGTCAGCCTCTCGAAGGGAAGCCCCCACGTTCGCCTAAGATGGGACTTCTTACATTTCCATACACTTTTCTTTTTCGCCCTCATTCTCTTTCCATTCCCTCCCCTCTTGCAATCTCCCTGGCATGCCCCCTCCCATTGTTTCTCTTTGTAGACGTTAATCACGCTTCAGATCTCACCTGCCTCCACCGGGACCATCAGAATGGGCCTCCCTTCTTCCCCTACGCATGCGGAACAAGTAATCGTCCCCTCTATCATCCCCACACGCACCCAGCTCAAATGACGCCCCCCCCATTTCATTTCCCTCCTTGTCATGCGTGTGTCGTTGGTTGCTTTTTTTTTCTTGTAACCGACCAACCTTCCGCACGGGATTGGGATCAAGCTTCTGGTCTGCGTCCCCTAACTCGGCCCCCCTCATCCTCCTTGAGTCCGTTCCTATTCTCCCACCTCTCTCTTACGGATTGGTCCCTTTGCCAAAATACCAGACCTGCGGCATTTCTTTATTCGGTTTCCTTTTTCTTAGTATGACTGATTTGCATGTAGTGGATTTAGACAGTCCCCCCCCTCATCGCCCCCCGGTGATTACATTATCCCCTTTTCTTTTGCGTCGTCTCACCTTTTGAGCAAATCCCTCCCTTCTCTTTTGATCTTTCTCCCGGTGGTCGCTGAGTTGAATCTTGGACTGAATTTCCATATCTTAGAGGTATCTCTTCCTCTGTCCGAAAAAACAGGTTTACCCCTATACCCCTGCATCTTATTACCTGAGTGTGTTTTTTCTCTCCTTCCTTGTTTTTACTCCTTTTCCTTGATTTTCCAGATGTCCATGGAGACATCTGAGCTCGGACTAGGATTTTTCTCTTCAGTTTTCTTGAGAACATTTGATCGCTCCCGGTCCTTTCTTGGTCTGCTTCGTCCACCTTGCTATCCCCGGTTTTTTTTGGTCCTTGAATGGGAGGTGTATGTTTATTCGCGCGGGATGCGCTTCAATCGTCTTTCTTTCTCTCTGCCTCGGAATGGCTGGTGTCCCTTCGCGTCTCTTCCATGACAACCCGATGATTCCTCATTTTTTTGGTCTTGTTCCATGCTTAAGGGGAAGGGCGGACGTTTTTCTTTTCATTCTGAGCCCTCTTTCCTTATTTTTTGGGTTTACTCACAATCTATCGAAATTAAACTTTCCTTGCATGTGGCTAAAACCCCCTCTCCTGGACTTCTCTACTTTTGAGGTTTGGCAGCTTCTCTTCCCCCCCTTCCCCAGTCTTTCCCAGCTGTTTAAATGAGACCCTCCCCTCTTCCTTAACTGCTTAAGACCCTCTCAGCCCCTTTGCTCGGCTTTTCCAATATTGGTTTTTTTTCATCTTTTATTTTCCCTCATGTTCCTCTTCCGCCCCCAATATATTAAAAAGCTCTGTAGGTGGCGCCTTACCCGCGACCTTTGGTCCCCCCATTTAGCCTCCTCTCTTCTGATGTCCTGTGGTTGTTTCCAGATTCTTCCATCCTCTCCCGTACTTTTATACTCACCTTCCTTTTTTTGAGCGTATTGACCGATTCCGAGCTTATTACGCGCTTTTTCCCCCTAAGCTAGCAAAGGCAGTCTCTTCACTCCTAGGGCTTGAACCTTCCTATCGTTGTCTCGCGTTTGTTCCGGACATAGGGTCCCTTACGCAGGAACTCCCCAAATCGTAAAATGGCGAAAGAGCCCCCTCCCCTGTTCCGGGAGCTAGCCTTTTTTTCTTTATTCCGTGCCACCTCTTGGCTTTTTTTCAAACTTTTCCTTCACAGCCTTGGTTCCCTTTGCGTCCCCCCCCTTTAACCTTGCGAATCCTAGATCCCCATCTTTTTGTCACGTTGCGGAAAGTCCGGCTCCTCCCCCTTTTTCCTCCAGATTTTCCCCAGGCCGTTTCCCCCCTCGAAATCTTCTCTTTGCAGAGAGTCTTTCCTTTCCGTTTAGAAGCAATCTCCCGTTGTGGAATCCTCTTTTTTTTCCCCTTACTCTCCCTGTCCTGCATCAATCTCGTTGACGCCTCTTGCTTGAGACGTTATTTCTTCTATTCAGGGTTGGATCCCTCTTTCAAGTGCAGAAGACGTTGCCCATCAAATTTAGTTCCTTCCCTTTTTTTTTTTTTTTTTCGCGAGCGACGCCCAATCCTTTTCCTGCTCGCTTGCAGAGACTCTTTTCATTCCCTTTTTTGTTTTTTCTCTCCGGCTCGCTTCCTTTTTGCGTATTGCGCGACGATTTCCGCCGGAAATTGTTGCTGTCTTTTCGTCGGCCTTCCTCTTGACTGTGTCTAATCTCCATTGAAACCTAGCGCTCCACCTCTTTGGCCTGCGTTGCGTCTCTTTAGTCTTCTTCGGCTCGTTCTTTTTCAAAATATCAAAGTCTTTACCACCCGGTGACTCCTAAGTGCCTTCCTCATAGAAACCGTCTCTTTCTTAATTATTTCATCTTCGAGATTTACTTCCCTTAGTTTTCCCCCCCCCCCATATGAATCGTTTTTCGAGTGTTTAAGAGTTTATGTCCCACATTGACCTCCCAAGTTTCCTCTCGGGATTCTCCCACCCTTTCTATTGCAGCCTTAGATATCCACGTCTGTTGACCCATTCCCCCCTTTCCACAAAGCCCAACGGCTGTTCCCCCGTTTTCTCAGAAGGGGTCGAGCCCTGATTGCGGTCACACATCTATCCATTTTATCCCCTCGTTCGGTCGGCTGAAGTTCTCCTCTCCGCGTATAACTCTCTTCTCTTCCTCCCAACGCTTCCTTTACATAGGTCCCCTTTTTTTAAAGACCTCTTGTTTTTAACGCGTGTCCATTGCTCTTAATCGGTCCCTTTTTAAAACTGTGAATCCATCCACTCAATTTCCTTTGCAAATCCCATTCCGGTCCCTTCCGTTTTCTTGGGCAAACCCCCCCCTTCCCGCTTCATTTTTATTAATTTGAACCCAAATTTAGTTCCACTTCTCCTAACTCCCTGCGATAGTGGGAACATCTCTTTTTTCCTTGCGAGCCCTCCCCTCCTGGTTTCTTACTTCCGATCCCTCCGAAGATATTTTTTCCCCCACGCCCCCTCTAAATTCATAGCATCGTTTCCGAGCGTTCCATTCTTCCCCGTTTTTTCTTTCCTCAGTGGAAAATTGTCCTCGCTTTCTTTCTCTCGAGAACTTCGAAAAAAAATTCTTCCCGTCCTTGTCTTTCTTGTTACTCAACCCTGCTGAATTACACGTATGCTATTAAGATTTGTATTTTTTCCCCCCAACTACTGCCAGTTTTTTCTTCCTCACCAGCCCACAGCGAACTCCGTGTAGCCCCCCTGGATTTTTGAAAATCTCCAACGCCTGCTCCCACATTCTTCCTTCATATTTTTTCTGGTAGCTTACCTCTCCTTTTTCCCCCAGACCACATTCCCGCCTCTCGTCCATTTCTTCCCCTTTGGAAGCGCAACGAGTCAGACTTCTTACACCCCTTTTTTCCCTTTAAAATGTCGCAGTCCACCTGTTCTCCCCAAGGGCCGCCCGTTAAAGAGCCGAGGAGCTTCGATGTCTTCCTCACCAACCCTTTCTCTGAAGCTTATGTATCTTCCTCCCTCTTCTCCGTGTTTTGCATCTGGGTCCCAGACTTTCCGGAACTGAGTAACCGCCGTAAGGATTGAGACCCAACATACTAGCGACCCTAACTTTCTTTTCATCGGTTTAAAACCTTTGGTGTTCCAAGAGATTTCCCTCTCCTTCGCCGTGCCCCTTTCAGTTCTACATGATTCCCCCCCATTTACCTGCGTTGCATAACTTGCCTTTCCCCGCGCGCTTTAGTCTTTTCCTACGAAATCTTCTTCCCTTTGCCTACCCGTCGTCATGCGGGGTTTCATTTCTCTCACCTGTCATTGCGTGCGGTCCTCCGAACAATTCACCGTTTTTTCAACGCTTGAACGCCGGGCTGGTCTTTGCCACCTTACATCTCCTTACTCTTCTTTTTTCGTTTTAGGAGAGGTACTTCCGCAAGCATTCTTTTATGAGTTTGCAAGTTTTTATTATGAGGTAATTCTCCCCTGAATCATATCATTTCTTTTTTTTGAGGAACAATCGACATCCGCCCCAAGTATGACCTTTCTTTTTCGATTAAGAGGAGTTAGGATTCTTGGTTTCTCACTTTCTTCTTGTTTTATGATTGATGTTTCCTGATTCTGAAAGTTATGTTCAGAGGTCGGACTTTGAGTGCCTTCTATTTTTTAGTATGATTCCGCACGAGCGCGGGATTGTCTCTCCCTAGCGCTATGCCCGATTGGTTTCCGATACCTCGCGGAGCTGTCATCTCGATTGAGATCACCAAAGTCCTTTTAGACGTTCCCCTGGAGGATTAACTCCTTTATGTCCCCCAAAATCTTTGCGCCAACCATCGTTAGGCTGTTCGATCGGCCTTCCCTTTTCTCTGACCGGCGCTGGGCGAATTTCTCCTCTCTTCCAGGGACCGACCGATGGTGCTCGAACTCCCTCTTTTCTGATTCGAGCGAGTTCTCTTCCAGAAGCCTTAGATCCCCCTATGCTTTTTCAGATCTGGACGAGTACTCTTGTTTCATATAAGAGCAAGGAGCCTGCTGGCTCGTGGGTTAAGCGAAGGTCTCTAACTCTCCTTTTCCCCTCCCACCGTGTGGTTTATCTCTCTTGATTCCTTCCTTCACAAGAGGCCATCTGGGCTCCTTGCTTCTTCTTCACTCTTCCCGTCAGCGTCCGGAACCCTCCCCCGTTTTTCCTCTTTACTAATATTTTTGAGCCACCTTCCCTCTGTGATAGCCCTAACCCTCATAATTCGGGGCTCGCCCTCGCTTTACCCAGCCCTTTCCCCTTCGGAGATTCTGTCCTTCCCCCTCAGTGCGCCCTCTCTGTTTCCTGTCTTCAGCGCCAAAACTCCTCCAGACCGATGTTCCTGATTGTGTTTGACAGATGCCTCCCTTTTAGGAGTCCGTAGTGGAGCTACTAGAGGAGTTCCCCCTCCTTTTCGACGGAGTAAAAGAATCTTCTTTTTTCCCGTCGACTCTTTGATGCATCCTGGCTCCCTTTCTTCCCCCGCTCCACATAGCATTCAGCCCGGTCCACCTCTTTCCTCTCCTGGGAACCAGTAAGAATTCCCTTCCTCATCCATAACTCCCTCTCAGAACCAAGCGCATTGACCTTGCACCTTCACGATGGGCAGCGGGGTTTCGCTTTTCCCCTCACACCCCCTCTGGGAGAATCCAGTTGCGGCGGCACTCTAACATCCCGAATTGTCAACCTCCTGCAGACTTGCTTTGTCTTGTTTACAGCTCCCTTCCGATCCTCCCCCCTCTGAATTCACGGTTCCCTTTCCCTTTTCAGGCCCGTTTATAAACGGTTCAAGTTGGTGAGGTTGCCTCACGGATTTGTTAGGTCCTTCTAACTTACACCCCGCAATTCCCTCCGTTGATTCCAATGATCAAAGTTCGTGGTCTCGTCCTGCCCCTCTGGACCCTGAGCGCGCGTTATTTCGCGATTGGATACTCGTTGGGTCGTTGTTTTGATTCCCTTTTACGGAATGTCCAACTTGCGCTAGGAGACGCTTACTCTGTGCGCCCCCACACCACCCCTTTTTAGATCCCACCGAAGAGGTTACTAAGATTCGTTGTACGGGAAGGCTTTGTTAGATTACGTCCTTTTTCCCCCAGCTGCAAGATTAGCCATTCTTTTCGCGGTACTAATTGATTTCTCGTACGGTTGTGGACTCACCAATTGCTCTCTCTGAATTTACGGTTTTTGTCCTTTTCAAAATTGAGATACGCGACGGCATTGGAAGTGGAGGTGTTTGCTTCTCTCTTATTCGCCGAAACCAGCTTTTTCTTGTCTTTTTCCTCGCGTCCCTGTTTTCACTTTTGTTTTTTCTCTCCAATTCTATTCTCTCCGTTGCCCCGTTTGTAAATAAGTTTTACGGCGCTCTTCCAGGGTCCCCTTTGTCTTGGTATACACTTATAACCGCTTCTTTTTTTTTTGCCACCCTATGCCTCCAGGACTGTCTTCGCTATTTTTTCCAATACTAGGGACTGGAGAGAATTTTTGAGTGCCGCTCTCTTTTTTCCCATTTCGCAGAGAGTTCCTGATTTTTCCCCCTCTCGACTCAGATTGACCCTCTTTTCCGACCCCGCTGGAGTCATCCCGTGAGGGAGGTGCTCCAGCTGGTCGGATGGCTCTTTCGTCGCTCCCGTTTCCTTGTGCGCTTCTGGTCCTTTGGAACCAAACTACTATTGACAAACCCTCTCCCCTTCTAGGTAGTCAGACGTCCAGCGACATTATTGCCCCCTAGAATAAAGAAGATTATTTTCTTTTTTTTTTGTACCCAGGCCGCCCGCCTAGTCATGAATTCTTTTTTCCCCCCCAACCCCCCCTGCCCCTTTCTTGAAGCTTCCAGTTTTATGACCTCATTCATCTCCCCTTTCCGCTAGTGAAACACCTCTTTTCTCCTCACAGTGCCGTCGATGTTACATCAGCAGTTTGTATGACAGTTAAATTGCTAGGGTAGCGCTGTCATGTTCCCTTCTCCCTCTCTCCGCCCCCCACTCTTTGTCGACTTGGCTAAGATGGTGATTTCGGCCCCTTTCCCTGTTTTGATACCGGCCCTTCCACGCTTTGGCTTGGTCCCCCCCAAGGTTGGAGAGTTTCCCAACAGTTGTTATGGCTCCGCGGCGGCATTCTCAAATTTCTGCGTCTCGCCTTTCCCATCGTGGCGTCATTTTGCCATTTTTGATTTTTCCTCCCGTTTTCTTCGATTGACCACTAGTTTCATTCTTCAGAGACTGATACTTGTCAGAGAGATCGTTGTTCCCATGTCCTCCCTTCTTCCGTCAGGGCATCCTGATTTTATGTTCATTAAGGATCCCTGACCGAGCGCCGATTCTCCCTCGTTTATTACCAGGCCCCTCTGGTGCATATTTTCTTGATTTTTCTTGCCTGCCTCTTGGAATTTTGGAACGCCTTGTCCTCAAATTTTTCGTGCGTTTTAATGGCTCTCTCCTCCCTACATGAGCGATGGCGCTCTCTCTCAATCCTCCTCTTTCTGTTCTTTTCCTTGCCACCCCTCTCCCCCTGCAGGGTTCGTGCTTCGCCGATTTTCCTAAAAGACTTTCTGTTTGCGTGTTTCGTTCGGCTTCCCCCCCCTTTTTTTCCGTTGGAGAATTCCTCCCCCCTGAATATGCAGATCCCCCTCTCCCGGGTCCCTTTCTTCGTCCTCGGATTCTTACCCTTGCTCCCTTTTTCTGTGAACCCACATCGAATCAGATAAAAGGGAGCCCCTTCTTTCTCCGGAAAAAGAGATCTATTCCCAGTAGCTACAGATCGCTAGTATATCAACTTCTCCTTCTTCCCCATAGCCCCCTTCGGGAAGATTAGAATTTTCCACTTGCCTCCACGATTGGTTCCTTTTCTTCTTCAAGGTCGTCTTTCCCTCGGTGCCCAATAATGTGACTCCCCCCCAAACTTGTCCCCATGCAGCGCTTGCCGTTCATCGCCTTCTTCGCATGTTTCTTTTGCACCTTTATTCGACATACACCAAGTTGTTGCGTCCCGGCGCTGCGTATATGTCCATCTTTTCCTTCCCTCCCCCTCCCAGATCGTAGCGTTCCCCTCCCCCCCAAATGCTTGGATTTTCCCTTTTGGTATTTTTCCATGTTTTTCACAGCGGTACATTGCCTTCCTCTGGTCATCAACTGGAAGATCCATCACCCCCTTCCTAATGGTACCCTCTTACGTGCTGTGCGGTCGACACCAACGGACAGCCCTAATTTCTGTCTTTAATTTTGCCCCACAATAATTCGCGGGTCATAGTCCCCTTTCCTGCATCATTGTCACTAGTAGTTTTGTCAGCGCGTTCTATTCTATCTCCATCAGTGGCTAGACCCCGAATCTTCCCTCTTTTCTTGAGACCCCCACTAAAAGTTCTTTCCATTCTTTCTTCGAGCTTTTCCAAGTGCCGATGGTGCGTTTGGTCTCCTTGAAACTTTTTAAGATGAGTGCTTATTTTGACTCTTTTTTTTTCCCCCCATTCGCCCACAATCTTTAGTTCCTTGTTGTATTGTGTAGGCCCCCCCTGCTAATGGACCGTTCCCTCCTCTAATTCATTGTATGTCCCCCACTTCCCCTTTCCTCGGGCTCTTTGGGATTGTTCCTAAACAGAGTTAAGTCAAGGGCGACCTTTCCCTCCCTGCGGAACCCATTCTCAAACCTTGGAAGGGCCCATTTCCCCCTGCAGAGGTTTTTCTGGTAGATTCTACTCTTCCCTTTCCCAGCACCCCCTTTTGCGATCTTCCGCTTTTCACCTGAGATTGGTGTGATCCTGCCATCCCGCGTAGTCTAATTCCCTCCCCCTTCCCAATGACGATCCCCACCCGTCTTTTCTTCAGGTGTTTCGACGAGCCCACCCTTCCACCCCCGTAGCTCTGTTGATTTGATTCCTTGTCACAACTTAATTAACGAACGCCGATTGACCAAGCGCACCAGCCTCGTATCCCTCTCTTTCCTTGTAAGATTCAGCTAATCGCTTCCAACCACTGACCTTCCTTTTCCCCCTTGTCTCCTATGCTTTTGTGTTCATACCCCCGTTTTTGTCTCACATTTCTTCTTTCTCTCCGGTTGAAAATGCCCGGTGCTCCCTGATTCCCCCCACCATTTTTGACCCCCAACGCTTGGATCCACCGAGACATCGCCCCGCTTTCCGTTTCCTCCCTCCCTCACACGTTGATGTCTTGGCCGGCAGCACCGTTCTTGTTTTTTACTTCAACAGGCAAATTACGTTCCTGAATCCTCTGACAACTGACACGCTGAGACATTGCCCTTTCCTCATTTTTTTATTTGCCCCTTCCCCTTATCTTTAGAGGATCGTTTTTCGAGGCTGGCGCTCCCCACACATTCTTTTAAGTGCTTTTTTCGGTAAGGTTACTACCGGTTCCCCTCTCCTGTCCTATAAACATCAAAGGCTTGTTTGTACGGACAAAGCCCCTTAAGAAAAATCTTTTTCTTCCCCTTCGGCGCTAATCTTTGCCAGCTGTCTGTTACTGGCGTGGGTAGTTCGTCCTTTGACGAGTGATGGGATGAGGTTGTTTGATTCTGTCTTTGTAAACCTTTTTTTTCCTTCCTCCGGTCGTTGCCCTTGCTGAGTTTACTTATCACGGGTTAGGGTTGTCTCGGTGAGTCCGAGAGAGCGCTTGGCTTTTCCTGAGTGACGTTCGGCATCCTCGGGGCCTCGCAATGTCTCTTCCTGCACTAGCTTGTCAGCTCCAAGCGGGATCCACTCCCCCTTTCTGAGGTGAACGTGAGCGCCCACAATCTTTCTGAATCGTAGTGTTTTGTACCTGTCTGTTTTCCCTCCCTTGGATGGCGGTTTTCCTGTCAGTCCCTTCCCCCCTCCTATAAGCGATTCATGTTCTTCGGACTTTGATTTTAATTACCCCCTTTCTGATTCTTTTTTCTCCTATTACGAGTTGAGCGGTCTTGCTCGTCTGCATCCTTCCCAAGTTCGGTTTTCGCGCTTTGGTTTGCCTGGAATTTTCCCTCCTCTTTTCCGAGCAGGAGCGATGGCCTTCGGGCGTTTTGAAGGGCCATCTCTTTTCCTAAGTTGTTTGTTGAGAAGATGAGCTCCGGCCCCCCTTTTTTTCGTGCTCGATGTTTTTCTGTCACGATGCCCGGCGCACTGAACTTCCCTTTGGTGATTTCCCTTTGCTGGCACTTGAGAAGTTTCCTCCTCCTTTGGTAACCGAGATACAGGATTTTGCTTAGACCCTCCCGAACTGAGCCTTTCTTCGGAGTGGGACGTACCCAACCGCTTGAATGTTTTCCCCTTTCCCGACTTCATCGACACAGCTATTGCGCCAGCTGTTTTTCCTCTAATATGTCCTCCTCTCGTTGAGCGTCGCCAGTGTGGACCTTCTTCCATCCCCCCGCTTTGCATGCGTCTTCCCCCTCCCTTTTTCGCTCGTCGTCTCCTACCAGCGCGCGGAGATGTCTCACCGACTACCACCCACTTTTTTCCTTCACTAAGTTCCCTGACCTCTGCCGACTCTGGGTGAAACACGTCCGACCGAATTTCTTTTTTTTCTTACCTCCCCCGCTCAAGACGACCCAATCGTAACTCCTCCCTCGCTCAGCCTGCCTCTTTTTGTCTTTTTGGATTTCTCTGGCAACTCCGTTTATGGTTCCGAAGGGAGTTTTGCGCTACCGAAGGTCCAATCCTGAAAGCTGGCTTTTTCTGCTACCTCCCCCCCCCTCCCGAATCTCTTAAGTATATTTGAAGTGTTCCCTGACCAGACCCTGCGCATGCCCGCCCACACTTCTCCTCCCCCTTTCAGTTTTTTTTTTTAGTTTCTGCTTCCCCTTTCTTTGTCCTGTACTTTGAAGGATTTTAACTTACAACCAACTTTGCCCCTTATCCCCGGTTGCTTCCAGGGCACCAGTCGGTGGTCGTTGCCAAAGACGGATCCATCCGCGCGGATTCCTTTCTTCGATTCGCCCCTCGTTTGGGGTTTTGATTGTTGCTTCTGTTTTACGTTCCTGTATCTTGCCGGCTTTTTCGTAAGAGTCACTTTTTGTCCAACCAGTTTCCTTGGATACAACCGCATTATGGATTTCCTGCATGTTTTTTGTCAGCTGTTTCGCGACTGACTTTTGTACTATCCCCCTGAATTTCCCAGATGATCCCCCCTCCCGGCGCTTGGAGTTGCGAGTGCCTCCTTTTTTTTTGTCTTGTTCAAGGGTGCGTCCAATCATTTCCCTTAGAGCTCTCCGGATTCTGTTTGTCTCTTCGGCCCACCTTGCGATACATTTGCATTCGGGTGCATTGGAATGTTTCGGTTCCCCCACGAAGCGTTATGCGCTCAACAGGTCCTTTTTTCCTTTTCTCCCCGAGAGGCTTTTGGTTGCCAACGTGCGTTTCTGCAACTAACCCCCCCAATCGATGCGCCCCCTTTTTTTGTCCCTTGCAGTGGTATTTTCCCGCCCGGTTGAATGGCCTGCTTTTGCCTTGAGTTTCACTGCTGTGGGTTGCATCCCCATGGAGCCCTCTCTCTTCTTTTTTCATACCAATTTCCCATCCGGAACGTTGTCAGTGTTGCGAACCCCTCCTCCACTTTCCCTTCTTTATCCCATTTTGATCTTGTCCCTTTTCCCGTCAACATAATTTACCCTCTTTTACCATATTCCACTGACTCTCAGCCCAATCGATCCTTCAAGTCTCTGCAGCACTCCTGTTCAGATCCGTTTTGTGCTCAATCTCTGGGTTTTTCTTTCTTCTTAGCGTATTCCCGATGTCCTGCTTATCCTTTTTTTTCCCCAACCACTAATTCCCCGATTGGTGGAGTTCTTTATTACCCGCGAAATCTTTTCCAAATCTAAGACCCTGACTCTATGCTGTCCCGGGTTGTGTGGGATTCTCGAGCCTGGAAGGCTTTGACACCAATATGCCTTTGATGGCGATCACTTTGTATCCCCCGCCTTCCTTTTGGCGACCCTTTCGAGTCTTGCCAAACATAGATTCTTCCCGCCAGGCTGCCCCTCTGGAAATGATTTTATTTTTTCCAGCTTCCCTCTGGGGCCGGCTGAGTTACATTTATCCGCAGCGCCTCCCCCCCTTGCGAAAGGGCGAAGTTTTTGGTCCTTTTTTCGGTTTTTTTCCTGGCTTTTTGGCACCCTCTCTTTTGCTGTGAACCAGGTTGTCTCGTCACAGCCGTGGATGGTCTCGGTTCATCTCCTTTGGACCTTTCTTCCCCCCCCTTTTTTTCTTTGGGACATTGACCTTGCTTTTTTACCTCGCCCTTTAGCCCTCGATTGAATCTTACTCCCTCTGATTGCTACTAATTGCAGGAGATCTCCTTGTTTCCCTGCGAAGACTGCCTCGTCCTTTTTTCTGAGCGTAGTTTTGTTCCTCTTTTTAGTATACGTTGTTGTGTGTTTTTTTTTTTGACCTGTGCCCAGAGACGATGACGCCCTTACGCTTTTTCCCGGCTCTGCGAGCGCTATTTTTCTATTTGTGGTGTTAGTTATTTCCAACCTTTCTTTGGGGTTGTACTGGTAAGTTCCTCCCTCAGTTTATTCCCGTGGTGTTTATTGTTCCCAACCCCGCGGAAGTGTAGAACCTCTTCGCGCGTTTATCCAGTTTGATCATGATTTTTTCATTTTGCGACCCTTCCTTTCTCTAAAGTTGGTGTTGTTTGAGAGCTTTTTTTCTCTGACTCGGCCTTTGCTTCTCTGCGACCTGATTCCGCCACGGACCCCTTTGATTTTTTTCCTTTCTTTCGGATTTCACTAGTGCCGGTTGAGCTCTTTCCATCCATGAAACCTTGCCCCCCCTTTCCGCGATCTTATGTCTTTTTACCGGATTTGCCCCGTGCATTTTCCCACCGAAATCAGGTCCCCCCGGGGATCCTACTTTATCGGACATTCGCCCAAAGCTATCCCCCTAGTAGCGGATCTTTCGCTACCCAACTGTTCAGTTCAATGAAATTCTAACTTTCTGCGTTAAGCTCCCTTTCATGTCCAGAGCCACGATGGAGGCGTGCGACCCATTTCGCGGCGCCGTGTTCCCCCCCGGCCTTTTTCCGCATAAAATGTCACCAAGCCCAAATCTTTGCTTTCTGATCCTCAGCCATTTAGAGTGCGCTTGCCTTTCCCCCCCTTAGCACATTTATTCCAACGTCTTTTCGTCTTCTATTTCTATGTCATAAGATCCCTTTTATAGTTTTTTCCAGGTTCATCCCAACGTTTTTTTCCCATAGTTCACGTACACGGTTCCCTCCCTATTCTGTTCAAAGAGAGTCATCTTGAAACGTCATCAAAGGTGAATCTTCCCATCCCCTCCCCTATCCTCGAGTCTGTGATGCCTTCTTGATCAACCCCAACCCGGTCCGTTCTCCCCTATTTTTTCTAATTTTGCCCCCAAATTAATTCGCGTGGTCTTCTCCCTCTATTTCTGTTGACTCGTAGTTTTTTCTCCCTTCGAGAGACTCCCCCCCTCAACTGGTTTTGGATCGAAGAATTTTCCAAGACAAGCTCTTGATCCCCCCCCCCTGAATCACTGGATCGTATTTCCGCACTGCGCCCGTTGAGCCATTTTTCTTCGTGAACCCACTTCCTTTTTCCTCGTGTGGGATGGGAATTCTAGCAGTGCCATGAGCCAAAAATCCCCTCAGTCCTTGCGGAGGAGTGTTAGACCACCCTTAGCTTGACCCGTTCGCTCGTCTCCTCTTTTATTAAAAGTCCTCAATCTTCTGCCTTTTTGCCGCCACAAAAACTAGTCCGCCCTGAAGTTATTGGCTTCTCCCCCTTGAGGGCCCCCTCTCCCCGCGGCCCCCGCCAACCATATGGCGTTCCTTAGGGGTTTTTTGTGGTGCTCTGACTTTGTCCCCCCTCCCCGGCCTTCGATTCCCCCTGCGCCAGCTGTTTGCCGCCTCACGCTGTCGCTCCAAAAAAGAAAATCCAATTTAATCGCAACCTTCCTACAGGTGTGCCGCCCGTCCCCAACCCCCCTTCCACAATTCCGAGTTGCGCTGGAGTTTGATACAGACAATTGCCCCCCCGTTTAAGAAGATGGACGTCCTCCCCCCCTTCAGAGTCGCGTTGATCATTATGGGTCCTCCTCGGACCTGATATCCCCCCCCCAAGCCTTTTTCGAAAAACTACTTTCACAGCAAATCGGTTTTTTTGACAACTTTTTTTTTTCTTTATAGTCTACTTGCTTTCCCAAATGGACAGGTGCCCCGTTAACCTTCTCCCCCCAATTTCCCACCACCGCGGGTCCCCATCTTCAAATCGTCGGAGATTCCTTTTTCTCTCCCATTATGGCTTGACCACCGTTTGGCTGCGGGGTGTCCTTTTCCCCACAGGCACATCCCTGCCTTCTACTACCGACACAAACTGTTTCTGAAGTTTTGCCAGAAGTGGTTTGTTCAATCCTCCTCTTCTTCCGCGATAGAGCTGGAAGCTTCCCAGCCCAGCCGTCTTTCATCTTGCTTTTTTTTAGGGGTTGAGGTACGCCTCCTGATATTATAAAATCCTTTGCTTAGTGAAAATGATTTCCAACCCCTCCACATCGCTTTTTTTTGGCTGTTTAAGAGGCTGTGCTTGTTGGTTCCGTCCACTTGAGTTTTTGAGTTTCGTATGCGGCTGCCTTTTCTAATTTTGTCCCAAGTAGTCCGATTCTGCATTTCTGATTGTCTGTTGTAGTAGGTGAGCTCGCCTGTGCGCTTTTGTGCGTCGTTTTCTCTCTGCTTGTTTGGTTCCTGTCCTTTGCATTTCTCTCATGCGATTGCGTCCCTGAAGGGCGACGCATTCCAGTGGGTTTCCTTCTTCGTCCCAACAATCTGGCGCAAATTTCGTTTGGCGGAGGTTTTCAGATTCTTTACCTCCTTCCTCTTTCCCTTCATGCAGTGTCTCCGTTGACCGAATCGTTCCCCCGATGTGACCCTTCCTCCTTTGATGGCGTCCCCTACTGGATCTGTAGCGGCCCACCGCGGGAGCTTTCTTGACTACCACTTTTTATTCCTCGTCCCCCCTGAGGGTTTATGGAGAATTTTGTCCTCGTGCTCTCCTTTAAGGTTTTCCCTCTTTTCTTTGGTCCGTGAACTTTGCCATCTATACCCTCCTTTCCTTCTTTTTTTTTGAGTCGAAGCTCCTTCGGAATGTCACGGGGCCTTGCTTTATTTGATGTCACCTATTTACATTCCTCCAGACTGAGTTCTTTTCCCCCTCTGCCCTGATCCCAATTTCCTTTCGCGAATCAGAGGAGCTTCCCCCTCGGAATTTTTTGCCTCTTTTTTCGATTTTTGGTACACACTGCATTTCTCTCCGCGTTTGCCATTCCAACCGCCTCCGATTTTTATATTGGGGTTATTCCTATGTTCCTACTCCCTTTGAGTCGTCGCCCTTGTGTTCTCACCCCCCCCCCCCCCCCCCCCCCCCCCCCCCCAAACCCCCCCCCCCCCCCCCCCCACCCCCCCCCCCACCCCCCCCCCCCCCCCCCCCCCCCCCCCCTCCCTCGCTGCCCTCGTATGCGCGACGGCCCGTCAGATTCTCGCGATGTCGTCTCACCTCCCTTAGTTTTCACCGACTTTCCCCACATTCTCCTCGTTGCGACCTTGCCTTATCTTTCACCCAAGTTTTTCCCTCCGCAATGCATACGAACCAGCCAAAATTGACTCCCCCAGCGACGGAACTTCAAGATAACGACTTTCTTTTCAGCAGCGTTCCTTCATTCTATGTTCCGCCAAACCCTGAGTTCCCGGTATTGGAATATGGTGCCTTCCCTCCTGCACACGCCTTCCCTTTGTGTTTAAAGCGCTTCTTGAGCTCCAGTCCTCCTCTCGCCCCCGCCCTCTGGAGTAAAGACAAGACTTTTTGCAGGGCACTTCTATAGGGTTTTTCGGTTTATCCAGGTTCTTCTTCATTTTGAGACCCCCACCCCCCGCATTTCTCCGGGGATACTTCCATCCACCTTTGGTGTCCCTTCCGAAAACTGCCGGCTTGAAAGTAGATTCCGACCTCTTGAGCTCGTTTTTGTTTGTGCATAGGTGGACTTCACTGTCCAGAGTGCGCGCGTCTTTCCTGAATCTGTGCGCCAAACCGGGTTACCGTTACACCCAGATTTGAGTATCCTCTTTTTACGACGCCGGACTTATTTTCTCGATTCCTGACTGTTTCCAAGATGAGTCCCAATGGTTTCTCCTCTTTGCGCTTTTTTCACATCGGTCTTTCTTTAAGGTTTTCCCCTGGAGTCCTCCCTGCTTCTTTTTTTGGCGCGGCTTTCACCCCCTTGACCACCTTTCTGGTCTTCTTGGTAATGTGGATTTAGCGTCGAGTTTCTGATCGGCCCCGCGTCCCGGGCGGATATCCGTGCGGCTTCTGGTTTCCCTTGTCGTTTGCTACCCGAAACCCCCTGCGCCCATATTTTTTTTTGCTCCGTCCTTGTAGAGTTCCTTACTCGTTGAATGCGTCCTTAGGTTTCCACCTGGTTCCTTTCGGCATCCACGAGAAAGAGTTTCCCTTTTTTACCTTCTTCTCCCTTCCCGTTACTCTCCCTTTTGGTAAAAGACGCGACCCTTGACTTTCCGAGAATTTTTTGCGCAGCCGCGGTGTACCATCTCCCGACCTCTTTTTTTCCTGAGCAGCCCCCACCCCAGCCTTGAATCTTAATCCCCAAGCGAAAGGGTAGCGTATTTTTTTTCCAGATCGGGTAGTAGGTGATTTCTTTCGTTCCTCCCCGATGTCCTTTCCTTCTCCCGAATTCTGACCAACCACTATTAATGATCTTTTTTTCAGTCTGAGTTCCCGTTCCCGCTAAATTTATTGGGGTGCCATTCTAAGTCACCAGAGTATGCTTCTGGTTTGGCGGTTGTTCCACTCGGCCGCCCCCAGTCCTCTAAGGTCATTATTTTAACCCAATATGAGTTTCTGGATGATTTCCCAGTTTATTTCCGTCTTCATTAGCATCACGGAGCTTCCAAAAATTATCACTCCCCATTCTTTTTATTGGAAATTCGGGGATGCCCGCCCTACGGGGAGATGCGTGCTGCGTAAATCAGCTCCTATTCCCTAGTTTTTCTAACTGTCTCAAGCGGCCCCTTTAGTGTCTTCGAACCTGGCTGATACGGTTTGCAACCCAGAGTTCTTTTGCCGTTGGCTCGTCACGTGTCTTCTCTCCGTCGGAAATGCACCTCCCGACGCCGCGCCCAACTTTGGGTATGTCCGCCCTTATGGACCTCTCAACTTTTCCCCGAATTTTTTTCATGATTGACCCTTCAGTTGGAATCTCATCGCGCTTTTACGTGCGATGAGATATCTTTTGTGCCTCCATATCCCGTGTTTTCATCATGCTTCCCCTACTCCTTCTGGCCGGCATCCGAGCCTCAGCCCGCTTATTGCCTTCAAGCGATTTTTGTAGCCGCGATTCGGATGGGCTTATTTCCTCTTCCTTTAGGGACGGGCAAACGTACCCTTCAACCCGTTTTCTGGCATTTTCGTTCTTTTCCTTCCCTCACCCTCCCTTTATTCATGAGTAGTTGCG
>Ga0179593_1405653_pt1 | contig 24519 bp, 24 predicted proteins | sample CZODoug2_1_08_16_FD_185931 | JGI IMG/M metagenome (GOLD analysis project Ga0179593, IMG submission 185931) | Vadose zone soil fungal communities from Angelo Coast Range Reserve, California, USA - CZODoug2_1_08_16fungal (PacBio error correction) | ecosystem: Environmental > Terrestrial > Soil >... | reverse complement strand
CGTTTTTGACGCTCTTTCAAGGTCTCCGGATGATCCTGTTCAATCTGTTTTTTTTTTGTTACGTCCTCTTTTTAGAAGGAGGTTGCTTTAATGGAACAGCTTCTTATCGTTTTGGTTGATCTCCGGTTTTCCGCCCTGTTGCCGTTCTGTTCCGTTGTGTTCTATCACGCGTCATGGCGTAGATTAGCTTCCCGTGGCTGCTGCGTCACATCTTCCTCCACGATCTTAGGAAACTCTTTTGAATGCGTTTGATTTCTTGTACCGCGGAGAGGTGCGCTCGGACACCTTCCCCCCCCCGGGCCGGCATCTGTTCTCCCATTCGTATTTACAGCGTTAATTCTGCTTTTTCCGTCCGAGCCGATGTGTTCCTCCGTTGTTGGGTTTTGTTGCTCCGCTTGAGGAGTGTGGCCTCTCTTGTACTTGACTTGAGTGCTGTTTTCCCGTTCTCCTCTTGTTTTTGCTGTCCCCGCTTTTACAACTTTTCCTGCGCAGAGCAGCTTCTTCAGTGCGACTTTCATCTTTCTCTTTGGTAAATTCGCCGCGTGTGCCGCAAAGACGTTTTTTTTTCGCAAGCACCTTCAGTCTTTTTTTCAGGCAGTTGGGTCGGAACTCCCGTTTTTGTCGGATACCCTTCCCGTCTTTCACGTTCTGTCCTTTGCAGCAGGTTTCGCGATTGCCCGCCCTCGGTGTCCCCGATCGGGTTCCCAATAGCTCTGTCCATCCTTTTTTCGGCGTGCTCTGCCTCCTCCACATCACAGAGATCTTTTTTAAAGTATGGTTGAGCAGCAGAAATTTCCCTCTTCTCCTCCCAGTAATTTCCGTTCAAAGTCTGTTCGAGTCGTGGCCTCGCCTCAGTCCCTCCGGAGGCCGCTAATCACCCTCATGATTTTTTGTTCGGTTGAATAGGTTGCTCCCTTTTTCATCAGAATTGCTGGCATCCGCTGTCTCCCCCTTAAATCGCTCTGTACCCGTCCGGGCGCCGACGTAATCGCAGGCTGTGCCGATGATGGAAATTTTGGCCTTTACCTTGCTGTGTTTTTGGACAGTGCCTTTGCTCCCTTTTGTTTCCCCTTGAAGGGGAAGACTTTTCCGGGTCGGTCCCTTTTTACGTTTTCTTGACCATGGGGCACTCTTTTTCGTTACGTAGTTTTTCTCCGCTTCTTTTTCGTGCGCCTTTTCACCTCCCTCTGTCTGTTCATTCTGTCGTCATGTTCTTCGAGTTTTTGGAAAACCTCCTCCCCCCTTCGGCTCCTTTTTTGTTTTACCACCCGTCTCTTTACGCGTTTCCGAGCTTGAAATTGATAGCGATTTTTTTGCCCGCGAAACTGCGGGCTCTCTGCTGAGCGCAATCAACCCAATCTCTCGGCGTTTTTATGTCCCCTGTCTTTTTGCTGCCGATTTCATCTAATGGCTGTATTTGTATGGCGCGGGCATCTTTGCTCTCCCGCCTGATCCGTCTCGTATAAGACTCCCCTTTTTCCTCTCAAGAGACGGTGTCCGGATTGGTGGCCCCCCCATGGCTATGCGGGTCGAAGTTTTTTGCGAGCTATCCTCAGGTTTCCCGCTTTTCCACTCGTAATCTCGCAATCTGCAATGCCTCTACAGGCGTTCCTGCTCATTTTCAAGGCTGGACCATGGTTTCGCGCTTTCCAGCGTTCCCCTATTGGTATAAAAAGGAATTTTGCCCTCTGATCCGCACCTGCCGAGACTCCATCGTTCATTGACGAATGTCGAATACTCGGTCCCTACTTATCTCGCTGTGCGACCGTCTGCCACTGTTGCTGAATTCGTTTTTATGGCCATTGGGAACGAAGCTCTTTTCCGCAATTGGCCCCGATTCTCCGCCGCGATCCCTCGTTTCCACGCTCGGCTTTCAGTTCGAACTACCGCCTCCATTTTGACTTTGCTTGTTGGCAAACGAGTTAAGCTTTTCCCACCGAGAGAAACGACTCCCTCTCCTTTCTTGACCCTTTTATCACCTTTTTTTTTTTCCATGTACCTTTGAAATAACCCTTCTTTTTTTCTTCGAGTTCCGGTGTATTTCTTTACCGCCTTGTGGCTCTTTCTCTTACGTTATTGGAGAGCCGACCGCCCCCCGATTCGTTGTTTCTTATTCAATCTCTCGTGGCGCCATTTTTCTTTCCCCCCTATCCAAGAGGGTCTTATGGCCCCGACCCTTAAGTACGTAGCGCTTCTCACCCTCCCCCATTTGATCCGACTTTGGTTTTGACTTCGCATGCAGTTTACCAGTTCTCTTTTCTTCCCGCCGGGAATTCAGGCCGGTTGCCTGCGCACAGCTCCTTTTCGAGACTTGCTTGACGTTTATGCGGTTCAAGAGTGGAGTATTCCCAAACCCTGCGAATTTGCAGGTCCACCCCGGTCCGACCCCTCCAGGCATTTGGGAATCGCGCATGACATCGAAGTTCGCGCCCCACCGTTTTCCCTTGTCAAGTTCCCTATAGGGACCTTTATCGAATACCCCCCCCGCTCCCCTCCTCCGCACATGCGCCGCATCTGTCTCCCTCTGTTTTTGCATTGAAATTTCAGTTTGTCCCCTCCCCGTTCGCCACTGCTTATCCCCAGACTTATCTCTTAAGAAGATCCAGCAGCCGTGCCCTGCGCCAGTGAGTTTCTGCCTTCGGGTCGTCTTCCCTTTCCGCGACTCTCTCCCCTTCCCCATGTTACACCCAACTTAATCGATCTCTCGACCTGGATTCCGTGTCTCATTACCCATTTTTATTTGCCTTGCTGACCGACCATACGGATTTAGCTTCCATTTGCGTTTCGCCTCGAACGAATGCGTCTCTCGACGTTTCCCGCTCGCGGCATTTCCACGATCAGCCTCTGTCGTTTGTGCAGGTCAATCCCCGAAGCCTTTGATTTAGCTCAAAGCTCCCGCTTCCCCGGTAACTTCCTTCGGCCAGGTGTGTAAGGTCCGCGCAACCTCGGATTTGCATGGGCCGCCCTCCTTCTCTTTGCCTATCAGCCGCGGTCGACGCCGTTCTGTCCCCGGTAGGCACCAGTGTTCGCTATTCGGGCTGGTTTGATGCCCCACTTTTTTCTTTCGTTCATCAGAGGAGCTTCATTCGAGACTGGCAGGCCGCTTTTCTTCGCCAGGCATGATCTTTATTTTGTCCCTTAGTACGAGGACCTGAATTTATTTGATCGACTAGGGTTTTTGTCTTCCCGCTTTTGGCTGTGGCCTTCCTACAGCAATTGGATATCGCATGCGCGACGATTTCCGTCCGTGAAGCTCCGTTTATAAATCGCGAGACACCTCTTTTTCTTCGACCCCGCCTCTTGTCCTTCCTAGGAGTTCATGCTCTCGTTTTATGTTTCTCGGCTTGGACGTCCCTGTTAGCGCGCTACTCCAGATGTTGAATTCGCGTTGTGCTAGAGACTCGTTTTTTGCCTCCCGAAGAACCCTCCTCGCGCGATCTCGGTCCCCCCATGCGAAGAAGCTTTAGGATTGCTAGTCGCGAACTTTTACCGTTTTCTCCGCGTCCATGTAGCACGTTCTTCTCTCGTTCCGGAGTTTTGGTCGCCCATCTCGTTTTTTTGGCCTTTTAGTCTTGTTCAATCTCTTTGAGTTTTTGCGTTCAACCTTTTGACACTCGGCGGCAGTCTCCCAATTTTGCTCTCTGGTGCAGTCGTTCTTGAGACTGTCTCCCTATCTCTCTTTTTTTTTTTTTTTGTTGATCTTTCTATTATGCCCCTTCCTAGCTTTTCGTTCCCCGCTTGATTATTTCCTCCCTTTCCGCTCCTCTGCCGCCGTTGGGTCCGCTTCTTTTTCTGGAAAACTTGAGATTGACACGGACCGCGCGGCTCACTAGACCATGCTCGCCCGTCCGGTCGGAACGTTCCCCCGTCGCGTACGACTTTGCGGTCTTGACGCTTCTTGACGTACGTTAGAGAAATAATTCCGCTCCAGTTATTATCACTGCCGGATATATCGTCCCTCTGATGTTTCGGTGTTTTCGTCGCACGGAGTCCCTGTCTTTTTTTTCCCAATCCAGTAGGGTAGTCTCTGAGAAAGGATGCCCTTCTGAATTTTCCAGCGCATTTTTCGTAGTGTTTCTCAGGATACTCGGATCTTTTGCTTCTACCTCCGTGTAGCGGTCGTCTTTCCGCCGGCCGTGTGCTTCTCCCCTGGAACCCCCTTCGGCGATGCTCTACGCTTGTCTAGTCCCGCCCACGCTGGAGTCAGACGTCCCCCCGTATTCATCCTAAAGACTCCTTTCTCGGTAATGGCTCGAACCCACCCCTCGACTCTCTTGTTCCGACGGCTCCCGGTCGGTCTGTCGGTCTTCTCCCGATGTTCTACGCGGCCCCTTTTTTATTTTTTTAGAGTCCCGCTGCCGAACACGTGGATGCGCTGCCGGCCCCCTCTCCTTACCGCGGCCTATACGTAGCTTCTTTTTATGCAGCTTTTCAGAGGGTGGAGCGAACACTGCTGCAAGTCGCGGTTACGGTCTCCGGTTTTAATTTCGGTTTTTGGTTCATATAACCTTTTTAGGGCTTTTCATTTTTTCTCTGCGCGCGTTCCCTTTTTTGCTTTTTTTTCGTGCAGGACACGCACTTGGGGTCCTTGCGAACTCAGGATTCTGGTCTCCCCTGCCGGTTTGCCTTTTTTTTTTCTGGTTCCTTCATCAGTAGTAAATTTCGCTTCTTTTTATCTATAGTTTTGTTGCGCATTCCGTTCCCCGATGCTCGCTGAACGCAGCGCAGATTGCTTTCCACGCATCACGGCGTTCGGCCTTTTGGTGATCTCTTCAGCGGCTATTTCTAAGCGTGGCCTATTGAAGCCCGTCTTTGAGCTCCCCCCTCTGGTTTCCCATTGCTTTTTAATGTCTGGTCGTATTTTTCTTGGGTTTTTTTTCTCCAATCGGACGTGTATCCAACTTGGGCTAGATTTTCGCGTCATTTCTGTTCTGGTTCGTGGAATCTCTCGGGTTTTTTTTTCGACCGTGTCTCTTGCGAAATTCGCTTTACTTCACCTCTGGAGCGACTAATCTGCCTGTGCTTATTTTTTTCTTTTTTTTGTTTGTTAATTCCCGGCTCTAAACTATCGCCGTCTACCCTGCCCAGTGTCCCCGGAAAGCCTCCTCCCACAACATTCGTCTGAAATGTCTAGAGCGTTTTTAATTTCTCAGGGGTTGGAGGGGTTCGAACTGTGGCTTAGTTTTTCCCCAACCGTTTTCGCACGATCTATTTGAAGATCCACGGAATCTCGGTGCGGGCGTTCGTACAGCACTTCTCGCAGAGATTTACTGCTGGCTCCCCTTTGCACCCTCCTTTCTTTTCAAAACCCTCTTTATTTCGTGACGTTTTTTTCACACACCCTGTTTATGAGGCTCGCGACCTGGGCTCTTTCTCTTTTGCTATGGCTTGTGTATCTTCCCTTCCTGGCCACCAAGTCCCTTTTACGTCTGCGGTCTTACTCGCTTTTTGGATTGGCCGACAGCTGCCGGCCTAGCCTTCGGCGGCTTCGAAACCCTCATTCCAACTGATTCTTCCCACCCCTCGCCCTTCTTTTCCGGTTTCTCGCCGACCCCTTGATCTGTAAACGCTTTTTCGCTTTGCGCACCCCGCTCGCTTTTTTCGCCGTTTTCCCCGTATCAGCGGGAATTTTTTCCCTGAGGCGGCGCCCCCCCTTCTTCTCTCGGTCCGAAATTTTGAAACCCCAATCGTTAGCTCGCGGTTTTTGCCATGCTGGGGCCATGTCCCTTATTAAAATGACTCTGCCCTCCTTATTTTCTGCAATGAGTGAGAGATTTTCGCGTTCCAGCGGTCGTGAAAAACTGAAGGTAGTTCACCTGTCGATTGCCGCATATCCCCTTTTTGGGAACCTGCTTGCGTAGCGTCTCTTCTTTTCTACGTTACTAAGTTTTCTTCTTCCGATGCCTCCCCCGATCCTAAACCCTGCATCTTGTCTTTTTACAAGAGATTTTCCAGCACCCGACTGGCCGTTCCCTTTCGGATGACTCGCCCTCTCTCTCCTTTTTAAGATCTAGGCTTTTTTGCCGGCGTTTGCCATCTCTCTTCCATTGTCACTCTCGGAACGCGAACCTTTTTTTTTCCCATTTTTCCAGCCAGGTTTTCTGAAACCAAAAGATTTATGCAGAGGTGGTATTTTTTTTCCCTCCCCCCCCAAGGGATACTTTAAGACCCGATGAACAGGAATCCGAAATTAAGTTTCAGTCCCGGGCGGACGTCGGCTTGCTCTTTTTTCAGGACCTGTTTTCCAACGCCATCTAACTTGATTTAGTATCGTTGATGGTCGTCTGCCGCACCTTAAGCCTGGCCCTCCCACTGTTTGCGTCCTCTTTTCTGCCCCTCTCCCAAGATCGCGCCGAATGCAATATGTCGAACATTTCCAGCGGCCATGCTATACGTTATTTTTTTGAGTCGCAGTTTTAATTGCTTTTATGTCCCCTTCTTTTCTGATGCACCAGTGCCGGCCCATCTCCCCCTCCCCGCGCGGTCTTTGATTTTCTTTTTCCCATGCGGATCATTTTCATGCTTAGCGAGCTTTCCCCACGACTGTACTTTTTTGCACTGAATTGCCTGGCTGTTTTTCTGGACCCTTCCTGTCGTTCCCGCCTTTTCCCTGCTGATCTCTTTTCAATGTGTCGTTTTTTCGATCACGTCCGTATCCGCGGATGCCCCTTTCTCTTTTTTGGTGGCCAAGCCCGAGGTGTAGCCATCGGGCGGCTGCGCGTCCCGCCTTTTTATCCGATGGGCCTTCGCCGGTTCTCGACCCCGCTGATTTGCGCACAAACGTGGCTAAAGCTGATCGAGGATGCGTGCCAACACTCATTTCTCCCTTGTGCGAAAGGGTTTAACCCTTTTTAATTCGCTACGCGGACTTTTCTTTTCGTTGCTGCGTTCTTGGTTTACGCCTCCTCCTGCCCGTTTGCACCGTAGCAATGACCCGCATCATTCACGTAGACCCGCTGCCACCCCTTTTTTTTGCCTCCTGCTAACATTCACCCCCTCCCCCCCTGATAGCCCATATGGCTTAGCCTCGCAGCGCCGGTGGATCCAACGCCCTGGGGTTTTTTTTTTGTGTGTAAATCGGTTCCGATATGCAGGAAGCTTCGGCCCGTTTTGGCGACGCTCATCTCCCCTCCCTCTTTCCAGAATATGAACCTGCCGAAGACTTCCCGCAGATCTTTCCTTCCCACCTCATGGACGAAGTCCGCCAACTTTTTTGCATTTATCGATGAGCGTGATCCCGTCCCTTTTCCCCCCCTTCCACCTTTTTTTTTTTCTTCGTGCGCTCCCGTAAACCAGAAATGTTTTTTCCATTGTTTACTGCCCTGCCGCAGTTTGCGTGATTTGGCGGTCTTTTAAACTCACCCCTGCCCTCCTGTTTCCCCCCTGTTCCCCTCAGTATTCCCCCCCTGACGAGCGTGAGCCCTACACGACGATCTTTTTCATCCTCCCCGTTGGTTGTTGTTTTTTGATTTTTTTTCTGGCGCGGTTTTAATCTCTTTGCTTCCCCTGCTTTTTCAACACTTTTTTTCACGTTTCTGCGCCTTCTTCCCGCCCGGTGGACCGTTGCTCATTTTCGTTTAGACTTCATTTTTCCCGGCATCAAGTCGTGCCGTTTTTTTTTTTCTTGGGAGCCCACGCGTTTATTTCTACGTGCAGTCGACTTGGTATTCTTCCACACTTTTTTACGTTCACGATCTTTTTGGTTTTGGCTTTCAATTTTTGATGCTTCGTTTTGACTTCTCCCCTGCCCCGTATCTTCCTGTTCCTCATTCCTTTACAGTTGTTTTTTAAAGGCCCTCCCTATGCTCGGCGTAGCAGTGATGGGCTATAATGTTTGTTGGTTTTTATATGAGCGGTTGTTTCTTTATCGGGGCGGGTTGCTTCTTTTTTTCCCCTTTTGCTTGACTGTGTGCGGTTTGATTCTGGCGCTTGGAAGTCCCGTTCCTCAGCAACCGCTCACGATATCTGGCGAGCTCAGTGCTATTTGGTCAACTTCTCCCCTGCCGGAGTTGCCGACTTTTTTTTTTTTTTTTTTTACTGCCGATCATTTCCTGGCGTTTTATTGTCGGCCCCACAAGCCGGTCTTGTTTTAGACTTGACCTTTGCCTTTATGCCGCAGGCTGGTCGCCTGACGGCCTCCGCCCTTTGATACCGCTCGTGCTTGCACAATTTGCTGGCTCAATCTTTCCCGATCGGCGTTTTTAATGAGGCCCGACACACCATCGTGGTTCCCCCGTGGTGGTCGTAAATGGTCGCGCTTTCAGCGGACATTTCCGGGCCACACTTGGCCGATTTTGTTTTTTACTTTCAAGGCCCATTCGGGCCGGAAGTGTTTCCCCTCCACCTCGCCCGTTTTCCGCTTTTTTTGGGTTCAGGGCCGGCGAGTTTCAGTCCTGAATTCCTGCATCCGCAGACGCACATCCAATTTCCACTTCGTTCTTTTTTGCCTAAGGAATCGCATTTTTTTTTTGCTTACTTTCTTTTCGACATTCTGGCTTCTTCTCGTTGCTATGTTGAGCTTGTTTCTAAAGTGATCGCCGGTTTTTTGCCTCCACGGCTGCCTGGTGTGAGGACTCCCGTTGCCGAAATCCGAGGACTATCAGGTTTTCCCCAACTTTTTTCTTTTCCCAAGCCGTGAGCTCATTTAGGGACGCCGTGTCGTCCGTTTTGAACTTCTGAAAGCTTTTGTTTTGTTTCATTATTAGTTTATCCCGAGTTTTTGGACACCCCACTCGTCCCACCTCTTTATCAGCCTTGGGGTTACCCCGGCTTTTAAATGTTACGCGTGGTTTTTCCTTTCTGCCCTTTATTCTTGATTGTCTTCTCCGCTCATTCCTTACGCCCGCTGCGCTGCCTAAAAGCGATCTTTTCCCACGTTTATTCAGTCCCGGACATTGGGTGCTCCTGTCGTTTTCTTCGGGAAGAATACTGCGGGATTTTTGGAGGAGCCGCGGCTGGATTTTCACGTGTCCCCGCTTCCCCCGCCCTTGCTCACCGCGCCCCGGCCGTCTGTCCTTGTCCCCCCATGTTGTCGGCCGATGGTTGCGTATCCTTGCAGGTGTTCTTTGACCTCTGGAAAACCCTCTCATTTCCCTTGCAATTGACTCTCGCTTGTCTTCTTCCCCTTCCGGACCATGGGTCGCGCGTCCCGTTTTCGATAAACTTGGGTTTTTCCCTTCATTTCGGACAGCGATCCGCTTTTTTTCCCCTGCGTCCCCGTGATCCTCTGCCTAAGTCACCTTTTGCGACGAGATCGATCTGTGCGCTTTACCTCCGTTTCGTGCCTTCATGGTTCTTTACGAGCAGAAAAGCCGCAAGGTCGCAGAAGCCATGGATTTTCGCCGCCGCCTCGCGTATCGGCCGTAGCTGACCATGCTTCCCTACCCGCACCCTCCACGGTGACTGAGTTTGGCTGCCCCTCTACTTCGCGGCCTTAACCAAGCAGAGCCCCATTTGCCCGAGACAGGTTCGCGAGCCTTTCATCACCGAGGTTGGGGTTCAAGTACCGTTGCCTTATGTTTTTCGTTGAGTACGGTGCCACTGGTCTTCCCCTCCTGTTTCCTTGCTTCTCGTCAGTTCGCTCTGTTCCGCCGCCCCCACTCTCTTCCTGGTTGGAGTTTCCCCCAAATGTTTTTGTTCGCGACCAAATTTGCCCCCTCCCCCCTATCCCCCCCTCCGTTCTTTGGCCCGTCCACACCCGGACAGACGTTTTTGAGCAGTTTCCTCCCCCTCCATTTCCAAGCTTTACGATATGCTGGTGTTTCGTCGGAAGTTTCCTGGCAGTTTTTCTTCCTTGTGCTTGATGCCATTTTTATCTTTCTTCCTGCCCAATTTACTGGTCGATCCCTCTCCCTTGGAGTTTTCCTTTGCAAGGTTGATTGGAACCAATGCGAATTGCCGGGCTAACACGGTCGCAAACGCCCGTTCTGAGCCTTTTTTTCTAACTCAGTCCGATCCCCTTTAGCGCCCCAGTTCTTCCGCTTCCTTCTCTCCTATTTCTCCCCCCAAGTCCCCCCTCGATGCGCCGCATTTCGAACCAGATGGTCTTTGTCCTTGCGGACCTAAGGGCTGCTCCCTTCCCCCGGCTGCGCAACGACTTATCCTTTATTTCTTATCACGCCTCAGGCTTTTTTCTCCGTGAGTTGGATTTGCGGGCTGCCGGGCAGCGCTCTCTCCTTGCCGCTCCCAACACTACCCGATCTATACGACAGGTCTCCGGGACTCATGCACCCGCCTTTAGCCCACTGGGCGGTCTTTCCATGAATGGATTTTCATTTTTCTCGAACCTGAATTTTTTCGCCTTTACCGGGACCGCGAATTGAGCCAAGGATCCAACCCCTGTAGTAGTGCAGACACCCCCGTCCTTTTGTCATCTCCTCCCGACTTTCCACCTCGCTTTTTTTTCTTTCATGCTCCTCTCCCCTTCCCTTTGCAGGTTTGCAGCCGTACGGCATTTTCTCTCTTCCCAGTTCCCCGCCGAGGGCTGACGTCGGTCATCAATTTTGTATGCTGGGCGTCCCAATCTGGGTGGTTTTATACTCGAGTAGATTCTCTTCCCCGCGTGGGCAGTCTTTTTTGCCTAATTAATTCTTCGTTTTGTTCAGACTTTACTTTCCCGCAGGTAGTTTTTTGATCTCTCAGGCTTCGGTGGCACTTTGGCTGGTCTCGCCAGTGTTTTTCGGACGGCCGACGGCTTTTTCCGTTTTTTCCTGCGCCGCTTGAAAATCCGACGAAACCTCTTTGGTTTCGACCCCTTAGGGACCTAAGTTTTCTTCTCGAGACAGGCTCGACGCTTTTCTCTTTCCTCCGTCTTCGACCGAATCTTTCGAGTTCAATACCCTCCACTGGGTCGTTCCTGTGCTCTGCGTGCCTCCTCGCCTCACGAAGGCCCCTTGTGTTTGATCTATTGGCAATGCGCCTGAGTGTACGTGCTTTTTCTTAGGTCGCGAAACGTATCGATTAAAGAGTCCATGGCCCATTCCCCGTAGCTCCCGGTGACCGACTTCTCCCGGTTGGAGCAAGCTTTGACTTACGGGTCCTCGGGTTTAGTAGTTTTATCCTTCCCTTGGATGTTTTTTGTTAGTGCTAAAAAATATGTGCCCGCAACTCGGTCAGGAAGTCTCCTTCCAACCGGCCGACGAGCATTTTTGTCGTCCTTCCGGCCCGCCTTTCCTTTTTTTGTTGTTGGAGAGTTTGCCTTGCTTTTCCCTCTCCCTCTCGTTTTTCTCCCCGGCGTTGCCATAGGACTCCGCCGCGGTTCGGTTAGCGATTGTTTTCGAGCGAAAAATCCCCTTCGAGATTTTACCCCTCCCGCGATGAAGTCCGTCCTCCGAGCTTGCGCTCCGTTGCGTTGTAGTACTTTCGCGACTCTTTGAGTTTGACCATGTTTTTGACGTCTTCGACGTGACCTTTTCCTTACCCTACTGCCAGCTCTTCCTTTGACCTTTGCGGTAGAGATAGCGCGTCGCTGTTTTCCCGGATTCTGCTTTAGCGGCCTCGATATGCACGGATCGTAGACCTCCCAGTGCGATTTTCGTCGACGTATGCGGCGATCTTTTCCGAGAATCGCGTCGAGCCCGTGGCTCTTCCTCGGCTTTCTTTCCCTTCTGCTTTGAGATTTTTTCCTTTGCTCGTTTGATTCCGTTGCGGGCGCTTCATGTGTTGAAACTCGTCGCGCACTGCGTACCCGGATTGTTAGAGGCGTCCCGTTTCCAAGCTTTGTGGAGCCAGTGGCAGGATTCGCTCATCCTCTCAGGTACTTTTGATCGTTTAACCCCCCCACCTAGAGTTCTTTTTGAGACGCTCTGGCCTGCCGGTGCGTGCTTCCTCTCCCTCGTCTGTCCAACGCGCCTTTTAGTTTCACAGACCATCCCTCTATTCCGTTCACCCTTCTTTCTCCTCCGTCCCCCTCCCGTCTTCGGTGGGGGGGGAACCCCACCTGGTCTTTCCCCTCTATTCCAGTAGCGTCGGTCGAACTTGCAGTTACGAGTTGCGCGAGCTCCCTACCCCCCTTTAGTCCGCGGTTTTATGCTCCCTTCTCTTGATCTCACTAGGATTCCTCTAGGGATTTTAAATTCCACCGCCTCCAGGATTCTGAGCCGTGGCTCGCGCGCGGGCCGATTTTCAGCTTGTCCGTCCGTGATTTAGATATGGCTTGGAGCAATCCGGTTTTCTTTTCGCTTCCCGGTTGTGGGGCGAGCGCTTTTGTACTCTTTTATCCCTGTCCGAAGTAGTAGAGATAGAGGTTCTTGTTCTGCGATGAAGCGAGGCCTGTTTGGACTTTTTTCTTTTCTTGACCGTCCATCTTTTTGAGCGTTTTGTAGTGATTCGGCATCTTTTCCTCAAAGGTCTTTTCTCCCTCTTTTTTTTTCCGGGCGCCGCCCGTAGGGCTCTCGACCCTCTGGGGATTCGTCCTTTGATTGCTGCATGTCGTCGTCGGTGATCTTGGGTTGTGGATGTCGCAATCGACCCGATTTATTTTTCCACTTTTGAGTTTTTTTCGCGAAATTTTTTCCTTTTTTTCTTTGGGTTTTTTCATTTTTTTCGTTGTCCAAATTTCTATAGGCTTTCGTGTTGCCTTTTCGCGGCCAATTCGCAGTGTTTACTACCGTGCCTCTTCCAAGTCGCTTTTTTTTTTCCCCCTTCCCATCTTGTGCAGCCAGGCCGGCGTTAACCAACCGGACTTGCCAACAGCATCGCGTCGAAATGCCAGTCCGGAAACTGTCCGACGTCAACCCCCTGATATCGTCGGTCTCTTCTGATTCTTGCGCTCTCACTTAGTCCGGTTGGCTATTTTTTATTTTTCGGTTTTTTGAAATTTGTCGCTCCCCCCCTGATTTCCTTTGGGTACCCCCCCTTACACAACTTCATCAGGTGCGGGGTCGCCGCGACGAACTCTCGACTGAGGGCCACAGGCCAGGCGGTTCCTCCGGTTCCCCCGTTCATACCCCGACCTTTTCTGTCTTTTACTTTTCTCCCCCCCCCGTTGATGATATCGAGACCCTGTGCTCTTTCCAGCTGGATCTTTCTTTTTCTTCCTCGACGTAATTTGGCCCTCAAGCTCCGTCAAGGATTGGTTTTCTTTTCGTCTGACTGGATTTCTTCCGTGCAGGCCGAGCCGCTCTTTCGTTCTACTCTTCCATTTGCTCTCGGCCTAGCCTTCTGTTCTAATCGCCAATCAAACTTTCTCCCTAAACGCTTGTGAATTCCCTCCCCACGACTCCCTTTTAGTGACTCGTATTTCCCATGTCCTTTTTTTTCAGATGAGGCTTTTCCAGTCGAGGGACGCTTTTTCCTTCAATCCGTTCCAACCCCAGGTTAGCGCTCCTGTGAAATTCGCGACAGTCTCGTTTGTCAAACTTAGCTGCAAGCCGTAGAGTAATTTTCCTTATTCTTCCGCTTTCACACTAAGTCGCTGATCGCCCCCCCTTCCTTTCTGACATCGCCTGTCCCCTTCCTCCGGCCCGATCCGGGTGAGCGGCGCGTTTTTTCGGATACGACGATCTCGATGCGTCTTTTTTGTTTTGATCCACTTTCATCCCGCCTTCTCTTCCTATTTCCGGCCTAGCAACCTCTTCCCTTGACATGCTTCCAGTCGCAATCGATCCTCCCTTTCTTGCGCTCATCGTACTCGGCTCAGGTTTTTGGCCGCTCCCCCTCGCCCGATTTTCAATTACGGACCACGCGTCTTTCAGCCCTTTTTCTCCCCCACTCCCCTGATTGCCGAGTGGTGGCGATTTTTCAACAATCGGGACGAACTTTTGAGACGCATGAACAGAATTCCCCCTCATCGCTTTTTTGTCCCCCGGTGCGATGTTTTTTAAGCCCACGAGTTAACACCTTCTCTTTTTCTTATGGTCGCACGCGTCCGCACCCGTCCGTTTCGGCCCTGCAACGGCTTAAGTTTTCTCCCCTCTCACGAACTCCGAGCAGATATCTGTGTTTTACCCTTTCTTTCTCTCACCTGCGTAAGTCGGTCCTCCTGGCGCCGATCCCCTTTGTACTTTTTGTGCGTCATGCGGATGGCCGGTTTCCTGCAAAATTTCATGGCCAGGATTCCATGACCCCTCTTTTGTGTCGTTTTTTGGTTTGAGCGGCTCTTTGCGCCTTTTTCGAGCGCCCGACCTTCTGGCCCAGCGTGTTGACGTAATGTTGCTGGCGACGAGCCGCTGTTTGCCCACATGTTCCACCGGTACGCTTCCTTTTCCTTTCTTTGTTTCTAAAGACGATCGAGGATTGCTCCGCCCCGCTCTTTTTGGCAAGAGAGCGGTGTAGCCCCGGAGCCGAATTCGCGACCTCTTGCTTTTCTTTGTTTCCTGCGGGGCGTTCTTCGCGGAACCCCCGACGGCTTGATCACCCACTTCCCCGAAACTGCTCGTCTCTGGTTTGGACAAGTCGGGGTCTCCTGCTTGCTCCCGTTATATTGCCCCTTATCTGACTGTCAATCGTGCTCTTGTTAGGTTTTCTTTGTCCAGGCGCCAGTACCCTTCCTTGCCCTTTTTAAAGCCACTATCCGTCTCCTCCCTAGTCCACACGTCGTCATGATCATACTCAACCCAACCCTGTCAGTTTGACCTAAGATTTTTCTTTTTTTGAAGAGAGCATGTGTCTCCCCACCTTCTTGTAAATCGTTAATTTCTGCAGGACACTTCCGGACAATTGTTGGCAGACGATCAGCTCCCACCTATTCCTCCATTACCCCCGCGCAGAGTACCCTATCTTTGACCGTACCCTCCTGTGACCCTTCGTCAGCAAGTGTCCCGTATAGCCCTCTTTGCTTCCACTCACCAGACCGGAAGTCGTTCTTCTGAGATCCTCGCGACCACACCTTTTTTTTTCCATTAAAATGTTTGCCGTAGTTGCCTCGTGTCGGAGTACCTCCCCAGACCCGCATTTTTAAAGGATGAGATTCCCCAATGAAGCCTCGCGTTCCCACAGAAACCTCTATCTTCCTCCGTTTTGGTTGGAGAGCGTTCTCTTTCTTTTTTCGGCCTTCAATTTTGTTATCTGCTTGCTTCTGTTCCAACTGCTGTGCTGTGGATTTTTCCACGTTGCCTCCTTTGAGGCCGCATTTTCCACTGGCCCGATTCATCTTATCTGCTTTATCTGGAACTCCCTCCCTTGAAGTTTCTTGGTTGGGAGCACTCGCATTTCTCACTTTTCGGCCTTCTTGTTTTTGACGGCGTTCCCCCTTCGTCCCTTCCTCTCTTTTTGGACTGGACGGATTTTTCCATTCGGGAAGCGAGTTTGTGGAGCTTTTTAGCCTTTCCACACCTTTGACTTCCCTCCTTCCGGCATTCTTTTGCTCTACAGATGTGTTCACCCTTCCTCGCTCCTGCGACGCTCCGTTTATCTTCTTTCCTTTGGTGTTGGGTTCTGTTTGAGACTTCTCCCGGCGTGTTTTTCTTATCGGGATTTTATGTGTTGGTCCCTTTCGTATTTTGTGAGGCTGCTTTTGCGCTTTGTCCGCATCCAGTTGATCCCCTCAAGATGCTCTGTGCAGAGCTCAGGTTTTTTGTCCCGTTTCCTGGCGGTGTACTCGTTTTTTCCTTCATCCTCTGCCTATCGCTTCGTCCTGGGGGAGGCAAGCATTGGCTTGTTTTTGTTTCCCGGCCCTGCGCCTGCACCATTTTTTTTTTATGACGACTGTGTCTCTTTTCCTCCGATTTTCGAATGTTTTGATTTCCCCCCCCCCCCCCGCTTTTTTGGATCCCTCCTGCTACTTTTTGAAGTTCAACGACAAAATTAAACTGATCTCGTCATTTCACTCTTTTGGTTTTTGTGGCGACGTTTTTATTCTCTTTAGCAACGTTCTTTTTCCTTGTGGCCCCACAGCTGGCTCTTCGGTGGCGTAGCTCAAAGCGCCGGAGCCGTCTTCCACTTCCTCGTGCCGGAACGCGCGGCGTTTATCGTCCGGCTCCCTTTTGCCGCAGAAGGCTTCATCCTCATGAGCAATACCCTTCAAAACTTACCCCGGCGCCGCGCTGACGACGTCCTGTCAGTTCGCGTTCTTTTCCTCTGCATTCGGAAGCGTGTCCTTGAGCCTTGATGGCTAAACCTTCTTATCCTTTGTGCCTTTCGACCTTGCCGGGTGCGCTCCCGTGACTTTACCCTAACCTCGCATCTACGGGTTCAACTCCCCCCCGATTTTGTCGTCCACGCTGATCGGTTCTTTACTACGTGCCGATTGTTTTCCGTACTTTTTTATTGAGTCTTCATTTTCCCCGAGGTTTTGGAAAACCTTCGCCCATTCCTTCTTCCGTTGGGTCTTTCCCCTTTGTGAAACTGGACTTCGTGTCCCTTTTCCTCTCTTTCCCAACTTGGATCGGATTGCGCCCGCGTCGAACCCTTTAAGGCCGAGTAGCTCGGATAATTAAAAGCGATATGCTACGTTCATCCGATTGGCCTTCTTGGCTTCGCGTCTTTGCCCTGCGCAGGTTTTCAGTTTCCGCTTCTCCGTTGCTCTTCTCGTTGTCGTCATCCAGCCCTTCAAGTTTTTATCCCCCGCGCTTTTTATTGATTTCCGGGGTTCCCCTTCTCTTTGCGGTCTCTTTTTGGCGAGAATCTTCTTTGTCGACCGCGGGAAAGTCTGCCTTTCTCGCAATCTGCAATGCCCCTTTCTTCCCCACGCGGGTAAATTTTCCCCCTCTCGACATTTCCTCTCGCTACCCCCGATTGTTTTTTACCACGGATTTCTTTGGCCCCTGCTTCGCTCCGCTATCATAATCTGTTACAAGATACCTCCTTGTCGAAATACGTTTTCGGCAGAGATCGTCTCTTAGGAGCCTCCAGTTTCTTCCTTCAGTGGTTCTGGCTCCCTGCCTTCCTCCCTTAGCCGTCCTACCTCAAATGAGATTTTTTTCGTCGTTAAGAAGAGAGTCGGCCTGCCGATCCGTTACCATTAGGATCTCCCCTTTACAAGCAATTTTAATTCTATTTTCTGGTCCCCCCTCTTACGTAGTTTACTCCCCCCTGAAGGAGCCAAGGATTACAGCTCCCCGGGTCGCTCTACTAATCCACCTCTTTTTTTTTCTCCCACTCACGTGTTTCTTTCCGTTTTTTTTGTCCTTTTTTCACCTTGCTGCCCTCCTTCATGTTGCCCTCCTTTTCTCAGTTCTTTAGAGGTCAATCAGATCTCATTTTTTTAGGTCCCAAATGAGATTTTCTTGCTATCCCCCCTTTCCTCCTCGTAGAATTTTTCACAAGCCAACAGGTCTTACTTCGCAGCTCCCTTAAGTTCATTTCTACTCTCTATGTGTTTTTTCGTCGGAATTCAGCCTTGTCAGTTCGACGGTCGATGCTGTTTTTCTCCTCTGTTTGCTTACGTCTGCTTTTTTTGCACTGATACTGGTCGAGAATCCTTGCTCTTCTGTATCGGCTCCCAGAGGTTTGTACTGAAACACTTCGAATTGGACGCGACCCCCTGGTCAGTTTTTTTAGCACGGTTGCATATGAGTTCCTTCGCGCCATTGACCCCTCGATTTTCTCTAAACCGTTCTCCCCAGAAGGTCCGTCTTTCCCGTATTGGAGACATCCACCCCCATTCTCCTCCTCCCTGCTCCCGCATTTCCCCTCCCGCTTTTGTGTATCTGCAGAAACCTAGGTGCTCCTACGCGCACCGGCTTTCCTCTTTTATCCCGATGCCGAATCTCCCGCCGAAGGTTTTTGTCATTTTTCTGCAGTTCGGCTGAGTCCTCCCCTCTTTTCCTTCTTTTTTGCGACATCCCCCCTTCTTTTTATACTGCAATGGACTAGGGATCTCAACTTTCCCCCTGGCCTTGCTTACCCCCTGGAATCGGATTTCCGCCTTTTCCTTTGAACCCCTATTTTCGAACTGTCGAGGCGAGCCATTTCCACTTCTTCTTTTCCTTCGTGCCTTATGACAACCCTCCTGACCTCTACTTATGCTTGAGATCAAGCGCGACGATTGTTCTCCTTAGCGCGTTGTCATTCTCCGCCCTCCCCGTTAATTGGCGGGCGCGCCGCTCTGTACCTATCCTCTCCGTGAGCCGGTTTTCCTCCTTCCCCCTTATCAGATTCGTATTAGGGCGGGCGAGTCCACGGGCGGTGTAAATATTGGGAGTCTTCCGAGCACGCGACAGCCCCCCCACAGCTTTTTGGCCGCGGTTCTTCTCCCTCTTGATATTACGATGTGCGAGCATAAGTCAGTTACCTGAAGTCGTTTTCTCGTAACCCTTTTTTCGCTGTACCGCGTTGTTCTTTGTCTCCCTACCCTCGGTTTCTAGAATGCCCCCCCTTTACGCTCCGCACGTGACCTGTCCGCTTCGGTCCTCCCCCCCTCCTAGCAACTTTGGTTCTCGCCCCCGCCCTTCTTTGGTAGACTGAGAGGAGGCCTCGTCCACGTGATCGACTCGCTTGTTTATCAGGTTCCTGACCGCATCATTTTCTTCTTTTCTGGACCTGATTTAGGACATCCTGCGCTGCCGAAGAGTTCACCGTTTTCCCCTCGCCTCCCTTGTGCTGCCTTCAATTGCGAAAGACTTCCCTGTTCAGGGCTGTAGGTGCCGTAAAACCTTTCCTTCTTCCTCAACGCGTCAATGTCCTGAAATGTTTCGCGCCGTTCTTTCCCTACCTCCCTAACCTTGTTGCGTAAGCTCGTCGATTTCACGTTCCCTTTCGGTCGTTCCCGTTGTTAAAGTCTAGAAGTTTTCGTTTTTTTAGAGTCACACAATAGATGACGCAAAGCGTTCGGGCAGTTCTCTGCACTTTATCCCCAGCGCTGGTTTCGAGGCCTTTTTCGGGTTCTTCCGTTTTTGTTGTGCGACTCACGCCGGCTCGCCTCCTGCCCTTTTTTTCCCTCTTGCAGAGATCTTCGTGCTTTTTCCTCTCTGTGAGTTTCGAAAACACTCTGTTGCTTTACTCCCTTCCAGCGCTTCTTTTACTTTTCCCTCCGAGCTTGTTTCCTCGGGGTTGAACATTTCGGAGGGTTGGCAATGGACGAGTTATATAGACTTGAGGTCCTTACCCCTTCCTTACAGCTTCCCTCTTTCCCGGCCTAGCCTCGAGGCGCTTGTTCTTTCTTTTTCGGATCGGACTTCTCGATCTTGCAACGTCTTTTCTCAATAAAGTCTTTATTCGTTTTCGCGAACAGTGATTCCCCTTGTTCCTGAAGTCCGATCCATGCGGCATCGTTAGGCCCGGTTTCTTCTGCCTTACCTAGGCCTTCGACCAACCCCCGGATTTGGTCGTAAAAAAGATTTGCTCTCAGGATGCTCTCCGAATTTTCTTCGGGCCTCCCCCTGCCCCACTTTTCCGTCGTCACGGCCCACATGCCTGGGAGCGCTATACTTCCACACTGCATTTGAGCTCGAGCCCTCGTTCCCCAAGCCTCAGCTGTAGGAGTCAAGCCCTTATAGGATCACGGAGGAGCATGACGCAACGCCCTGTTATCTGTTTTATATCCTCCGGGATAGGAGAGAACTCCATAAAAATTACGGCACCCTGGCACTCTGCGAGCGACGAAAGATTCGTTCAGTTGCAAAGGGAGAGGGTCTCACATTTACTAATCCAGAGTTGAGACAAGCCGGCCGCCAGAGTGTTTTCCTGTGGTCGAATCACCACCGAGATATAGACATACGCCCCTGCCCAAGAAATGGGTATTTGGGTCGCGCTAACATACACATCCTTCCTACGTGAAGAACCGCCGTGATCGAGACCCGCCAGCACCTTGTCGCAATTTCCTTATCCTTAAGCTTTAGACGTATACGGACGATATATGGGTCGCTTAGTTAAGGCAGAATTCTATGAGCTGCAACGCCGCTTTGTCCTACGTACAGATATGCCGCTTGCCTTCTTGCCACTTCAGCCCGCTATCTCTTCCTGTACCACCTATCGCAACCACTTGGCTTTCCTCGATCTACTGTAGTAGTTCTACTGGAACTTGTATGTCCACTCGGCGCCGGGTATATTACCTATCTGTAACATGGATTTGGTGAATCGTGTTCAGGGGTTGATTGCCCCGTTCACTAAAGACGCCAATGCCTCCCGCGGCAGTCCCCCGGGCCATATTAGGCCCCCAAGTCACCGACGCGACTTTTGGGATCAATGAGTTTTTACTCAGCCCGCCCCCGTCGTGGAGACGTTCGTTTCCTCGATACGTAGCAATTACTCTAGGCCGAGCCTCTCGTGTAGAACTAATCCGGAACTGTCCTTCCCTCTGGACGTTTCCTTGGGTCCGTCTAACCTGATAGTCCCACCCCGTGGGCGACTGCGGTGGTTCGACTGGATACAGAGTTCTTTCACTTTGATTTCCGCTACGCGAGTCTCTTGTTTCGCGCATGAATTAGCGGCAGCGCTTAGGCAGAATCAGCTTGGATGCTTCCCCCTATCAAGAACAAGCAACCTTTTCATCAGCTTCCCTCCCTTGCACACGGCCAGGGTGCACCTTTACAGTTCGTCGCCGCAGTCGCTTTAACTAGGTAGTACCACGTTTTCTCACAACCATCTGTTATTATCTGCCGGGAAGAGTGATGAAGAAGCCTCATCTCATGCATGCGGTGAAGCTCTCGACCAGCTGGTTACTACAACCGATATTACGAGCAGTTCGTTTTATAGTGTGCTCCTATGGGTGACGACGTGATATTCGACCATGACTACGTATGGGACATGCCCCCCCTGAAGCACTGCGAACGTGGATTAGGTCCCCCGACAGATGAAATCTGTCCTACTGCTTCTATTCACTGGGGGTCGATCGTGCTACAACTCCCGTCCCTGCTGGGCATGGTGACCCGGACATTTACTCCTTACACTTATTATGACACTGTTGATGCCTGTCTATCGCATCGGGGTCTGCGGACAAGTTCTATCGCCATTTCTCATCTCGTTCAGAACATAAGAGTTTTGTGACTCCCGTCTTCTAATTGAGTCCCCATTCGGACGAGATTTTAGGTGTACCCGGAATTTGCAGCAGTTACCGGCCGTTCAGACCGTTTTGGCTTCCCTGTCTCTACGTCTTTTTTTTCCCGTGCCAAGTTCCTTTTTTTTACAACCGTCCCCCTGACGTTTCACCCACAACACGCAATAGGGGTATTCGTCACAGTTCATGAGTAGTATTGCGATCTCGGTGCCAACACGGCTGCCCGGGGGCGGGCCACCAGCCCCCTCAAAGGTCTGGTACCGATTTTGACATTAGTAAATTTCGCTTAACTAGTTTTCGTTTTTAACCTCATAAAACAACGTGCAATAGGTGCATTGGATGCCGCGATATACGCCTATCTCTTTTATGGATGACTTTTGCAAACTCTCGGACCCAACAACCTCATCCAAGGCTATTTCTACGTCTTGTACGGCATGCTGGCGGCCCACCCGCGCCCCTTCTGTACACAATTGGCCCCCCCCCGAAGTTCACCCCAACGTTCTCGCTACTCAAACATCGACGAGACTATTGAGCGCGGAACGTCAGTGTGAATTGGCCGACCCCACACCTCCCCCTCCATACCGAGGAGGACCGGGCGCGATTCCGCATTCTTTCAGCCTCTGGCCAGAATCCGGGCTAGCGCCGCATTGGCCTCGCCCATCTGTGGGCTCTTGTTTTATGGTCTCGTAAGCGCCTCCCCCTACGACCGATTTGATTTCACTAGATATTCCGTGGGGCCACTCATAATACCGACTGACTTTTAAGCCCGCCCGATTGACCCCTCTCTGGGACTAGGCTAGAGACCCTTCCTGGTCTTATTACTCATTTGAACGGGGGATGTGACGAGGACCCCCTGCACTTTTCCCCCCCATTGCCTACATCAGTTAAGCTTAGGTAACGTGGTATTGTTAGTTAAACCTACGACTTGGAATTATCAGGTTGCCAGTTCGCACGCAAGGCCCTATCCCCTGAGAGGCCTTGCGACCCATGGCAACCAGCCCAAACCCCTAGAACCTCAATGCTAGAGCGCAAACTCCTACCACATTCACCAGTCCGCTAGTCCCTTCAGCGTCTTACACCTTCATCCCTCTTTATTTCTCCCTTTAAACCCACCGCCCACTGATGGACTTTAGAGACCCTCTGCGACCCCCAGAACTCCGTCCCCCCGCCTTCCCCCCCACCTATCGCCTATCCGCGGGAGTACCCTACCCCCACCGCGATTCGTACAGATTGATCTTTTTTATTTTTACACACCTTTTTCGCCTGCGTGTCAGGCGCTTTATGATGCATCTTCCTCTTCCCCATTTTTTCCTCTGCTTTGTTCCTTCTCCTACCAACTACTTCCTCTTCTTCCCCTCTCCCCTTTCTCTCCATTTCTAGCTTTCTTCCCCATTTCAGTTGCGGGATTTCCGCCCCGGGCAACTTGCAAATTAGCGTTTTAAAACAAAAAGTCGTCGTTGAGCGCCCCAGGAAAAGGGGCGACAGTAATCGGTTTTGAAACAATGATTGCAATGTGCCTGAGCCTCGCTGGTAGACTCCACCATGGAAGCTGGGAGACCGATCCCCCGGGCCCCAGGGTCAATCCGTCTCCTCTTTTGGACCCCCCTGACAACATCACTTAATCCACAATGGACTCTTGTACGTTAGCAGCGCCAACTTCGTCAATCTCGCATCACCCTCGTAGATCCCTGACGATCATTAGCTCTTAACTGACTTCTTTGGGATATAGGACATCCCCCTCGAACGGGCTCCCTCTCATGCGCTCCATCCCCAAAGTGCGATCACTGGCAGGTGAGTCAGTCGCGACCTAGTCTGCGTACGTCCTGCGGAGCCTTTACTCCATGAAGCTTATTTTTCCGAGCAGCCCCAGGAGTAGAGCCAGAGCTGCCCTACCTTTCACCAATCCCTCGAAACCCAAGAGCCAGCCCCGAGCCCCACGCCATCATACCGCATGTACGTCCTACCTTCTTCCCATTGCAGGGCCGCCCCGTACACCTTACATGACGTGTCGTGAAAGTATGCATCTTTGTATGGCCTCACAAGCCGATTCCTCTCCCCTTCCCACCTACTCCCTTTTCTTTTTCGAACCCTCCTTGTTTTCACATAGTCATCTCCGCCCCACTCCATTTCCCCAGGCCCTCTCCCCTCCTTTCCATAGCTTTACCAATTACGCACTTTTCTGCATGTTGCTTCTTCCTTCGTCTCTTTCACTAACTCTTTACTTTCCCACTCTTAGGCGAAATTCTCGCTTCCCTTTGCCCGCTCCGCTTCTCTCGGCCTTCCGTTGCTTGTTTCGCGCGCCCCAATCTCCCCGATCCACTTTCCTGATTTGACCCACTAGTCCAGTTCGACCTGGGGTAACCACACGAACTGCCTAAGACGGTGGGTTTTTTCCCACAATCTCTTGAGAATTCCGACAGAAGTACTCATCTAAATCCCTTTTTTTCACCTTACCGTTCCCCCTAAGGATTCGACTCACTGGTTTCCAACGCCATTTGGACCGGAGATTGTGGCTAGGGGATTCAACTTAATCACGGCGACGGGAAGCGGTACAGCTTGTCGCCACTTTTTTTTTCCGTTGTGTGTATCCTCATGTTGCCTGGGCCGACGCCATGATGGCCTTCCAACATCATGGGCCTCTCCCCCTCCCTTTACGTCCTTTCATGCGCTTGAGAAGATCGTGTTAATTTCATGTGATTACTTGGATGCCGTCCTGGTGTTTTCCCCCCCTTTTCCCTTCCAGCTGCCGTCCCCCTGGCGGTTTTTTTGAGCGTTTGTTTCGCCCGGCGTCTTTTTCGCGAGCGCCCCGTCGGAAGCGTGTTCCCCTTCCCTTTGTTTTTCCACGAGTGACTTCCTGCGTCTCCCCCCTTTTTTTTCCCCGAAGATCTTTCATCTTTTTGATTTGCAGCTTCACGTGCCGATCTGCCCCCGGATTGATCAGCTCGCTGGTGGCCAAGTTTCGTGTAGCCATATTTTCTTTTCGCCTCGCCGAGACTTTCATCACCCTCTGGTGTCCCGGGGCCGGTAGTCTTTAACACCGACGGTGCCGAACCGTCCTCCAGACGGCCGTAGGTGCGTTTACCACGTAGTTCGTCCTTCCCTCCTTACCGTTGTCACCTCCGCTATGTTTTTCTCTATTGCGACCGGTTCTTTGCGAGTTACGTGGTGCCAACTTTTTCCTTGCCCGCCACACATTTCCAACTACCCCTTCCCCTGTAATAAGCACGATTGCTCACTTCAGCCAGGTCAAAGAACACCCCCCCACTGCTAGACCCATCATCTTTATCCTCCCTAGCCCGCGCCTTAGCACACGTTATTGTGCATGCGGCTGCAGGAAGATGCCGGCTTGTGGGAGCGATCGTCTCACGGCCGCTTTTCATCCTCTGAAGCCTCAGAGTTCCCTGAATTCGGGCAGTAAAGAATTGTTTGACAGCAGCTCCGTGCTAACTCTAAGCCCCTCCGCGTGATCCCAACGCATGAAGGCATTGTGATGCGTAGATCCCTCGCGACACGCACTGAAGTTTTTAGTGACCCCTCTTCTAGTGCCTCGTGTCCTTGACTTTTTAAACAGCCCAACCCCCACATCCTGTTTTTTTGAACAGATCCGGTCGATCTCCCCCCCTTCCAGCGTTTTCTCCGATTTT
>Ga0179593_1607283_pt1 | contig 24524 bp, 37 predicted proteins | sample CZODoug2_1_08_16_FD_185931 | JGI IMG/M metagenome (GOLD analysis project Ga0179593, IMG submission 185931) | Vadose zone soil fungal communities from Angelo Coast Range Reserve, California, USA - CZODoug2_1_08_16fungal (PacBio error correction) | ecosystem: Environmental > Terrestrial > Soil >... | reverse complement strand
CGTTCCTGTTTTTCCCCATCGTTTTGATGCTTGGCCCCTGTTCTTTTTTGACCGCCTTTTTTTGGCGCCAAACAGGCAGGATGTCGTTTTTGGTTTTGGAACTTTTCCCCATCTCCGCCTTCTTCTTAGCCCCCCTCTTGGGACGCCTGATTTTTCGCCGTCGCAAAGTTTTCATGAGGGCTTCCCCCCCCCCCCTTCTCCCCCCTCCTGTCCTCCGAAACGTTTGAAGTTCTTCTGGGTAATTCCCCTTCAACCCTTCTCGTATGTTTGACTAATCTCCTGAGTCCCCTCCCATTTCGTTGGGCCACAGATCGTCCCCCCTCGTCTTCCGATTCCTTTCCTTCCCAGAGTCCCCTTTTCTAGCCGCCCTTTTTCTTTCTTGCGGTTCCCCTCGGGAACCCCAACCTCCCACTTCTCAAGATTGATTTTTTTATTGTTTTGGATACGATGATGGCCTCTTTTCCCAAATTTTCTGGAGTCGCCCTTTTTTTTTCAACACAACCCCCCCCTCCGGCTTGCCCCTGCAACGCGCCTCCGTTGCCCCTCATCGTTTTTGGTGACCTCTTCGAGTGAGGACTCCCCTCCGGGAACTTGATGTGAGGAGTCTTTAAGTCTTCTCAGCCTATCGGTCCTATGGGCTTCTGTTGGTACTGCCCCCCTGGGCACTTTTCTTTTGTTTCCCCCGCCAGCCACGAGCCCCCACGAAAAGGTCCCGCAGAGACTCTTTCGGTTGTTGGTTTCCGCACACCCCTTCCCTGGTGTTTGTTTTTGGACTTTTCCGATTGTTTCTTTGGTTCTCCCCCCCCGGACGTGATTCGATCCTCCCCCACATTTTCTTTTTGGGCTCTTTCTCCCGTGAAACATTACTGGTGCCGGTTTAGTTTTTTTGAAAATATTAAAAATGAACTTACCGTGCGACTTCCCCCCCCTTTTGCGGTCTTTTATGTGCGCTGGCGTTTTTTTTTCAACCCAAATGAATTTCTTTTCTCCCGTGGCCTTTCCTTTTCAGTTTTAAACGTCCTTCTTCTAGTTGTTTATTGGACTTACCCCCTCTTAACTTTGTTTGGTCGTCCACTGTTAAGTCCAGGTCTTCGTTCCCTTATTTTTCCCCCCTTTTTCTTGGGTAGAATAACGCCGCTCTTGGAGTCTGGGCTGGTTTTCTTGTCCCCTTTAGTTCAAAACCCCTCCTCCCCAGGTTTCCCCTTTCAAGGGTTTTTCCTCCCCCTAGTTTCTTCGTCCGGGCCGTTCAGTTCCTGGTCCTGGGTTCTGCTGGGCCCCTTTTTATGTCTTTTTCCGTCACGGAGTTCTCCCGGAGAGATCCACCGTGCTTTGTGGTTTTGCCTTGATCGTTGTCTCCGCAGTATCGGCCTTTTGGTTGATGGCCGATGCCCTCTCTGGTGGTCCTCTTTGGAGTGTGGTTCTGATTTTTTCTTCCGTCTCACACCCTACAATCGTTCCGTGTTGTTTTGAACTTTCCAGTCATATTTGCACGAAACGCCTTTTCCTTTTTCGAGTGTTTTTGGTCAACTTCCTCCTTGGATCATCACGTGATTCTGAGGCCTTTCCGGCGGGGTGTCCCTGGCCAGGCCCCCCAGAAAAAACTTTGTTTCCACTCCCCTCACGGATTTTTTTCCTAGTTTCGATTCAGATCCCCCACGGTGGCGTGCATTTTTGGTCCGCCCGAGCGGAAGTTTTACTGGCCTTTTTCCTTCCACAGGTTTTTCCTTTGCTTTTGATGTTTTTTCCCCTTGGCTTTTTTTCCAACAGTCCTTTTCTCCTACTTACCCCTTCCAAGTCCCCCTGACCTGGACTCCCCACCTGTCGCCCCAAGACATGTGCAAGATCCTTGTTTCAGCTATGTTTCGTCTTTTTTCCTATTTTTTTATTAACCAAACATTCGGTAGCCCCCTTTTCCCGTCTGACCGTGTGCGTCTCGGGATTCCCTTCATTTCCTTTTTTTTGCGGTAACCCCCAGTCTTTTCGGTTTCCCCCCCCTTTCGTGTGCTCGCGGTCTCTTCCAGATTTCCGGGATCTTTTTTTCGTTCTCTTTTTTCACACCTTCTTCATCTTTGTTCCCCCCCGCGACCGTGGGCCCCATTGAATTCTTTCCACCATTCTCCTTTATGGCGCTGATTTCCTTGTTCCCTTTCGCTTTCTTTCCCCCCCTTGGTCAGACAGCACCCCCCGTGGTTTCCCCTCGCGCTTTTTTCTCTCAGTTTTGCTATTTCTCTGCTTCTGATCAAGCAGCCAACGGCCGAGTTCGGGTTCCCTGTGCATACGCCCCTTTTTTCAGCTCCCCCCCCCTGTTGTTACCTCCACCTTGACCTTTTTCCCTTTTTGTGGCCCATTACTTTGACGGCCCCTTCGTGAGAATCTTGAATCTTTTTTTTCCCCGCCGGGCCGATACCCCTGGACCCCTCTGTTTACACCTGGGTCTCTTCGGCGAACCCCCGCCTGGTTTTCTTTTCTTTCGAGAGTCCTCAGTTCTGTGATTTCGTTTCGAATGCTCCAAGAAGGCTGAGGGAGCGTTCTTGGTTCGGATTTTCTAATTTTTTTTCCCACACCCCTCAATTATTTTTTTTTTTCCACAACTTTTCTGTGAGATTTTTTCCCTTTCCGAGTAGCTTCTGATCATTCTTTCACCTTTTTCAGATGCCCTTAGGCCTCGTCCTTACGTTCAAACCTTTTCCCCATCTATGTCTTTTCTTCCTCTTGGGGCCCCCCATTAATGTTTTTTTGATTGATGTGCTCGGGCTTGCGGGTTTCTCCTGCGGAGTTCGCACTCGGACTCTCCCTACGACCTCCCGTGAATTTCTTTCTTTTTTCGATTTTTTTTTTCCTGACCAGGCCGGTGCCGTGACAATCTTCCCCAGGCTCCGCAGAGGGGTTTCTTTTTTGGGGTTTTTCCCCCGACTCCCCCCTTTTCGGGTTCCCTCCTCTTTCTACTTCCCCGAACCCCCGAAAAAGCCCGAATTCCTTTTTTGTTTACGTTCTTCGTCACCCCTTTCCAAACCCCTCCCCCCCAAAAAATTTCCCCCTCCTCCACATCCCCCTTCGGTTCCTTGATAACCCCCTGCTGCGGTATTGGTGTTTTTATTTTCAACCGTGGGGGCTTTCGAGTCTTCTCTCCCCTCGTTTATTCTTCCGCTTATGTGAAAGGACGGATGGAGTGATATTTTAATTTCTTTCTTCGCTCAGGGATATTTCACTCCCTTCCCCGGGCCCAGGACTGTTTCCTTTTTAGGCCCCTCTTTTTAGGTAATTACCGCCGCAGAGTTTTTTTGTGGTGTCCTTGGATTTTTTTTTTGCTTTTTCCCTGTGTTTTTTTCCCGGCATTCCCCTTTTTGTTTTCCCTGGGCGCGGTGTGGAGTGCCTTTCTGAGATCCCCCCTTCCTTTTCTGGGGACCCCCCCCACGTGTACTTTTTGGGCTGGTTGCTCGCCTCCCCCCCCCCTCCTCCGATCCTGATCTGACGCGAGGCCCAGAAATGTGTTCAAGGTTCTGGGCTTTTTCCCCTGCCCGGTCAGGCCTCCTTTGACCCCTCCTGGTCGTTCCCGATCCTGCGCGGCATGTGCCGTCTTTCCCCGACCCAAATTTCCACCATCTTGGTTTTTGCTTTCACCCCCGTTGCTCGGTTTTTCCTTGTGTTTTTTCCAAATTTTCCGGCGCTGTTCTTTTTCGAGTTTCCAGGCCCCCAGCCAACTCCCCCCGTTTTGCTCCAGTACAATTCACTTTGCGACCCCCTCCCCCCCCTCTCTTTTTTCTCGCCCCCCTTCCCCCGGACTGGTGTGCCCCGGAGCTTTCGCCTTACAGTTATCGGGGAATTGCTGGGATTTGTTCATTGGGTCTTTTTTTAACCCCCCCAACCGAGGCTTCTCTTTGGACGGAGAACACTACGCCACCCTGAGGTACCGTCGTTCGTAAGCCTTGACTATCCAATCCTTTTTTTCAAGTATTCCTTCTGAAGCAGAAATTCATCTTTTAACCCTCCTAATTTGTTGGTTGTTTCGACCCCCTCTTTCGAGACTTCGATAAGCCATTCTCCCCACCCCGGTGGTTTTTACCAGGGATTCTGTATATTTCCTTTCAGATCCCTCCTCCTTTTCTAGCGGAAGTGCGACTTTCTCAGCCGACTGAAATTCCCTGGAATCCTCCCTGGGAAGACTCTTCTTTCCCTGATCTTTTTTCCGGACCCCCAGGAAGTCTTTTCAAATGTTAAGTTTTTTGACTTTCTCCCCCGGGACGGGCAGAAGTTTCCGGAGCCTTCCTCCGACCGTTCTATGTCCATGATTCCGCACCTCTCACAGTGCAGGCTGGTTTTTGAGCCCTTCTTTTTTTCCCCAGTACAGGTCCCACCTTAGGTTACTCCTTGAATACTCCCCCAGCCCGAGTTCCCCACCCTGCACCTCTGGTGCCTTTCTTGCATAAACCCCTCCAACGGTCTTTTTTCCTGCTCCCCCACCAGATACGACCAGTATTCCCAAAGACGCTGACCCCCGTGCGATCTTTATCACATTCTCCCTGTGCCCTTCCCTTTTCCACCCCTTCTCTATGCCTCAGCACGTGACCCCTAAACTGCAGTTTCAGCCCCCTCCGTGTACACTGTTGTTTCTCGCAGGTTTTTTCCCCTCCGAGCCCCTGCCGGTTTGTTGTCATACACCTCTGTGGTCTTCTGAAGCCCTTCTTTTTTTTTTTCCCCCCTCGACCCCTCTGCCAAGACCCTTTAAGCATTTCGAGTGTACATTCAGCGGTAACGAAGCCCTGCCCCCCTGCCTTAGGTCGCGTTGGCCCGATTCTCCTGGTTACCCCTCCTCAGCAGTCCTTAAAATCCCCCTTCTCTTCTTCCCTAGTAATCCCTTTTCCAAGGACTCTGAGCTTCACGCCACCCTGTCGGGCTTTCTTTCACCTCTGACCCCCTCCTCTTTTAAAGTCCCTTTGTTTGACTTCTCTCTCTCCTTTTTTCCCGATGATGACACCACCTTCTAAGCTGAGTCGGTCCCCCCCCATCGTGTTTTTTTGCTTTTGCGGGTTCTTTTTTTTTGTTTCTTTCTTCCCCTAAATTTTCGTCAGGCTTTTTGCACGCGGTCCTTTTTAGCTCTTACGAAATCTTGACCTTTTTTCGTGACCGTTCCGCCACCCATAGCATTCCTGCATGTTCCCCTCTTAACCCAAAAACGCCTTTCCGTTATGCGGCTCCGAGGTCTTCCACATCCTTGGCCTTCCGTTTTCGGAAGCCGTTTCTGACGTCTGGACAACCCCTTTTTCCCCCTTTCAGCGTCCCGGACCCCAGTATTTTTATGCGACGGTAACCCGCCGTTGGACCTTCCCCTTAGATTCTTCTCCTACAGTCCCACCTTCCCTTTTTTTCCATGTTTGAGTCAAGTGACCCCCCCAATCTCCGTGTACCCTCATTTTTTGAAAATAAAGACCCGGTATTCCTCCGTTCCCATCATTTTCTTCTGAATTAGGTCCGTCGACCCTCCTTTCCTCCTCACTTTCTCGGCAGGCCTGGACCTTTTTTTAGTTCCAGGCTTTAGTGATTTTTTTTGAAGTTCTAGAAGACTTTGAAAAAAGTTTCCCCCACATGTTGAATTTTCTCTCCTTTTTTTAGTGACGCACCCCCCTTTTATTTTCTCTCAGACCAGGTTTTGAAAATTTTTTTTTTTTGGAATCTTGACTCCCTTCCCCCAAATGGTCTGCCGGGGTTCCCACTGGGCAGGCACGTTTCCCCCGTTGATCCCCCGATAAACTCTTTGATCACTCTCTTATGACCGTGCCTTGTTGATTTTTTCTTCCACACAGTATCCGTCCGTCGTCGTTTACCCACACCAACAAAATTTAAATTTTTTGATTCCCCCAAGTCCTTCCCTTTCTGGCGGCTTTTCTTCGGCAGTCCTTTGGGAACTTTGTTAGCATTTGTTGCGCCCCAGGTCTTTGGACATTCGTCCTTCAGCATTTTCGCCCTTTTCCTTCTATGGTAACCTCAACAGGGTACGTCCCCAGGTGTCTGGTACGAGTCCTCCCTCCGACAGTTGCTTTTTATTGGAACCCTTCTTCCTTGGCAACACCCCTGGGGACAGGCGGCCTCTCACCCTTTCTTTTCATCCTGTGGTGGTTCCCTAACTTACCCTCCCACCGACCATTCCGTTCGGTTCCCTTCTGAAGATTCCCCCCCCGGATCCCCGAACATCGACCTTTTCCGTGTTCCCCCCTCTCCTGGACCCATGAATTTTTTCTTTCTTCCGATAGATTTTTTTTTGCAGGAGGGGTGGTTTTTTTTTATTTCTGTTTCGTTTTTCAAAACCCCCCCCAACCCCCAATTACGACCTAATTGGAGATCCCCCCTCAAGTTCTTTCTTTTCTGCTCCGGATCCTCCCCGTGTCCGTGTATTTCTGGTCCTTTTTTTTCCGGTTTTTGGAATGAGAGTCCTTTGCCTGGGGTCCTCCCCGATCGTCTTTCTTTCGCTGGTTTTTTGAGTTCGTGTCATGACCGACCGCAACTTCTTCCTCACTTTCTTGTTCTTTCAGAACTTGATGCTCCTTTTTTTATTGTTTTTTCCTTTTGCCCCCAACGTTCTGCGACAACAGGTAGTTAATCTTGTTTTTTTTTCTGATGTCCTCAGTTTTTTTTCCCCCGGGCCTTGGATTGAATTTCGGGGTGTAGGTACCGTCTTTTCCCCTTCCCCTCTTCGATTTTTTTTGCTACTTATTCTTTTTTTTATCTCAAGTCTTACCAGATTGGCTCTTTTTTTTCGGGTATCACGAACGCATGTTCGTCCTTTTCTCCGAACCCTTTTACTGTTTAGGAGTTCGATCTCGTTCTGTCAAAAACTCAGTTTAGAACCCCCCCCCTCTACGAAAAGCCCCGTTAAGTTCCCTGGTTTTCTTTCAATCCAGGAGTTCTTTTCTCCTTCCTTTCTCTCTTGAGTAGTGTCCATGACCCCCATTCGGGGGGGGGTTGGAGGGGGGGGGGGGGTGGGGGGGGGTGGGTTGGGGTTGGGGGTCCTGGGTTGGGGGGGGGTTTGGGTGGGGGGGGGGGGTGGGGGGGGGGGTTGGGGTTTTCTTCCCCTCATTTTTTGTCCTTCGCCGGCTCCCTTGAAATTTTCTTTTGATTATGTTATCCTTTCCCTCCCACCCAGGGTTACCCGTTTTTAACGTGCGTGGGGTTTTGGCAGGTCCCCCTCGTTAGCCCAGCAGTCGGGGCCTGTATGGTCTTTTCCCTGTTGTAAAACCTTTTTAACGACGTACCTTACGGGCCCAACCCCCCGGCACCCTCTCTTGTACGATTCGGCCTCGATCCTCCGCGTTCTTTTTAGGCGGTTCCTTTTGTCGGGATTACCCTTGTCAAACCCCCTTTTTTTTTTCTTTTCCCATCATTCGGTGGTCTTTCTGATCTTTTTAAAGCTTCTTTGGCTCTGTCCTGTCTGTACTGGTTCTCTTTTTCGGTTTTTGGATCTTTCGTGCTTTTCTTTGGCCCCCCTCTATTCGTCCCATTCTGTGAACTTTCCCATCTTTGAAGGATTTCCCGGTCCCTTTGATCCTGTCTTCCTTCTTTTAGAGTTAACCTGGGCACTCTGGTACCCCTTTCCTCCCCCCACCCATCTCTCCTTTCTCTCAGGCTTTCGCTCTGGCTTGCCCTTTTTTTTTTTGCCAAGCTTTTGGAGCTTCTTCAATGTTCAACACTGTGTTTCCCCCCTCGAACTTTACAATACTTCCTGGCAATTTTTTTTGATTTTTCCCTTCTCTTCTCGTGGGTCCCCCTCGCCACATGATGTTGGTTCGAAAATTTCAGGTCCCTTTCCAGATACTTCTTCCGCTTCGTCTTTCCGGGACGTTGTGATTTCGGGAGTTGCTGCAAGCTTTTTTTCTAACTTTTCTCGGCGGTGTTTTTTTTCCGTCCCCCCAAGTCTCCCCAATTTCACAGCCTCTGGAGGGCAGGCGATTCCGTCTTCGCAACTTTTTTTTCCAGCTTTTTTTTTTTTGACCCGTTTTTTTTTTTCCAGCGTGTTTTTTTGCAAATCCCCACCACTTGGCAGCAGATTTAAAGGACTTGGATTTCGGATTCTTTTTTCACATTCGTTTTCTTCTTTACGCCTTGAATTCCTGACACGTTAGGCCCCTCAGATTGTTTCTCTACTTTTTTACCCGTTCCTCCTTTCGTACCTTCCTTTTTCAGGAGATTCGTTAAGAGAGCATTTTTTGTCACTGATTTCCCTTTGGTTTTCTCCCCCAGGTTTTTTCTTTTTTTACGTCTTAATGAATAGTCTTTTTCCCCCTATTTTCGTCCCGTTTGATCCCCCCCGACATCTTCTTCGGTGTTTTTTTTTTTTGCAAGGTTTATCCCCCAACACACCCCCTTTTCCGATATCTTTTTTTTTTTTCTTTAACAACCCTTTTTTTTGACCGGTCCACACCTCTCTTTCCCTTCGCGGTCCCCTGGCTCAAAGGGCGGAGTGGAGTGCTTTAGATTTTTGGTGTTTTTCTTTTTTTTGTCGGTTCCCAGGTCCCCTCCTCTCAGGAGCTTTTTCTCCCATTCGTCGACATCACATGAATACTCTCCTCATCGCCAGAAATTTTCCTGACGTACTCTGAAGTCCCCGATCTTTTTTTTTTAGTTGGGGACGTATGTTCGTGTGGCTTCGCTTTTCTTTTTTTTTTTTTTGTCCTTTTGCGTCTGTCTTTTTATTCAAACCCCCCCTTTTTTTTTTTCTATCAGGCATGCCAGCTCTTTTCTCCTTCCCCGAACCCCAGTAGGATCCGCAAACCCCCCCCTTCAAGTTGCCCCCTTCCGGCTCGTCACAACTAGACCCCTCCGGATTCCCTATCGGTCTCTCCTTTTCCTTTCAGGACTCTTCGGTGCCCTTTTTCCCTGAGGGTTTTCGGAGGGCTCCCCCATTTGGGCCCCGTTTTTGTCTGTTTCCTCTACCTTTTCCGTTTTTCCTGAGTACCCCCCCTTAGTAGTCCCCCCTCTTTCTGGAGGTTTCTTTCTTGATCCCAAGTCCTATCCCACCCCCCCCTTGAAAATTTCGCAATTCTTTTTTCAGGTCTTCTCTACCTTCCCTTTTTTTTGCTAGCCTCTTTTTTCACGGAATACCCCCCAAAGGCTTTTCTATTACCTCCCACTGTGAGTCCTTTTGCTAAGTTCTTGGTCTGTCCTTTTCTGGGCCCTCCCTCGGGTGGGACTTCCAGGTCTCTCTAGAAAAGAATCCCCTCTGCGAGACTCCTTACCGTTTTTTTCCGATCAAACCCCCTTTTACCCTTGAGCGACCCTTTAGATCTTAACTAAGTTGTTGTGTCCTTGATATATGCTTCTTTTCGGAGATCTCCCCCCTGGCCAGGTCCTTCTTCCAAGGGCTTCCTTTTCGAGGCATTCGCGGCCGTCTCTAGGTGGTTCGTTTTCCCTCCGCCCTTCGGCCATTCACATGGTTATTCCCCTGCAACCCCCCCTAAAGGGTTTTGGGGAGTTCTTACTGGCCTCTTAAGTCTGTGGGTATGTCCTCTCTTGTTTTTTTCTTAGTACCCCCAAAGGGTTCCTTTATCTCCCCTCTCCCCCCGATTTTTTTCTTTTTCTGATTGGCCTTCTTGATAAGGTGGGGCCCGTGTCTTATTGGGGTCTCTTCTGGACTCTTTTTCTTCTTTCCTGAACCTCCCTTTTTTTTTAAACCCCATTCTTTTCACTCCTCCCCGGTTTTTTTTTCAGAACGAACACCCTTGTGAAAGGTAATGTTATTCCCTTTTTTTCGTTTGCCGATCGAGTTCCCCCCAAGACCCTTAAGAAGGCCTACTTCCTGTGCACACTCTCCAGCTTTTTTTTTTTTTTTCTTCGGACTGCTTCCGAGGGTCCCTTGTATTGGCACATCGTCTTAAGAATCCCATTTTCGTTCTTTTTCTTTTCTTTTTGGGAAATTCTTCTTTTTCTCAGGCCTTTACACGTTCTTCTTTCGCCGACTTTCTGAAACACAGATTGACTCTCCCTGACTATCTATCTCCGTTCCAGGAACTCCTCATCTTTTTACCACCTAGATAAGCTTTTCCCCTTTCTCCCCCCCCCCCAACTTCGCCAATTCCCCCCTTTTTAGGGTACTCTCGGCGGATCGCCCCCTGGGCTCACAGGTGCATTCTTCTTCGGCTGAAAGCCTCCCCTCTAGCTCCCTTTCTTTCCTGGCCCAGAGTTTCCCCCGGTTCCCTGCGGCCCCCTTTTTCTTAATTTCCGGGGTTGGTCCCTTTCTTTTGTGATTTTTTTTTTTTTTTTTCACCTCTGATTGGGTATCACTCTCTACCTCTTCCCCCCTCCCAATCCCCCCCTCCCCCTTCCTCGCATCTTCCATTCTACGCTCGCCCCGGACCCACATTCATCAAATTGTTTTCTGCAGCTTTCTCGACAGTACCCGCGGTTTTCTTCCTTTGTCAGAGGCCTTGTTCCCCAGACCTGACTCTTTTCTTTTTCTAGAACCTCTTCCCCCCTCTAGTCTCAGTTCTTTCTTTCAAATCGAAGTAACTCCTTGGACGCCATGTCCCACCCGACTTTTTGCTTACTCTGTTTTTCGGCTTTCTCCCAAACACCTGTTCGTTCCAGTTTCTGTCCAGACTTTTTTTTTTGAACAGGCCCTTCTTCGCTTTTTTTTGACAAATTCGCAGCGCCGTTTTTTTTTTTTTTGGTCCTTTTTCTTTTCCTCCTTTTTCCTGACGTTCCTTTTTTGAAGACCCTTTACGGTCTGGCATGTTGCTTGGTTTTTCAGCCTCGGCCCTTTTCCAGCCATTTTTTTTTTTTTTCATGTCCCCCCCCTTTTCACAAGTGAGCGGTCTCTGACTTCCCCCCGGCTTTTCTTCTTTGGTACGACCCGTTTTCACGTTTTTCCCAGACCTCACCTTGACCCCCCCCACCCCACACTAAGACTTCGAAAGTTTTTATTTTTTTCTTTTAAATCTCAGGCACCGGACTTCCTTCTAAGGATCCTTCTGGCGCCTTCTAACCCCCACTTAGCATTTCCGAAACCTTCAGGCCCTTTGGGAGGGCCCTTCAACTTTCCTCCCCCAAGCCCCCCTCCGCGCCCTTCCTTTCTTTTTGGATACCCGCACTATCCCTCCCGGAATCTCTTTTTTTCCATTGTAGTCAAAAATCTTCTAAAACGACCTTTTCCCAAGCATCTTCTTATTTTTTTTTTGCTTGAGTCCGAATGGCTACCGGTTATAGGCTTGGACTTCTTTCTCGGCTGCCCCACCAGCCCTGATTGGCCTTGAGTCCCTTTTGGGATTTTTTTTGAACCCTTCCCGCGAAGGCTATTGATCCCAAAAGGTCTTCTTTTGTGGCACTCCTCTTAATGCTTGATCTTTCTTACGAGTACTCTTTTCTCCATTTCCGTGTTGCCTTAATTCCTAAAGTTCCCGATCGTTTTTCCGACCCCCCCTCTTTCCCCTGCTTTTCGAGAAGCCCCATCAATCCTTTTCTCCCCCTGGTATCTCCTTTTTCGATCCTCTTTTGCCCAAACCTTTTTTTTTTGGATGTTTCCCAAAAAAACTGAACAAGATTTTCTATTTTTTTCATCAGAGCGTTTTGTACGGTTCCCCCCCTTCTTTATCTTTCTTAGGCCTTTGGTCGTTTTTGTCGGAAAACGTCCCCTGGTTTACCTTTTTTTTTAAATTTTTGAGAGCCTGTGACCTTTTTCCCTTGTAGATCCCTGGATCGAAAAGGGCCTTTTTTACTTAACCTCCGACTTTTTTTCATGCGTCTTCCCCCCCTGACACGATGTCGTGCCTTTCCGGGTTTCTGCTTTTTATTTAGTTTCCCTTTTCGCGGGTGATGATGCTCCCCCTCCTTCCACTCCCCCTTAGACGCTTTTTGAGGCCGGTGTATCCCCTTCCTTTTTTCCCGCCGGTTTTGCCTGTTGCTTTTTTTTTTTTCCCCCTTTACTGGTCCTCTGTAGATCCCCCAGTTTGGCTTTTTTCCCACAACTCCTTTAGTAGTTCGTTCCGGAGATCTCCCTATCCTTTTTCCTCCCTTTTTCTTGTGGTTTTTTTTTTTTTTTAGAGTCTTTTTTCGGAGGCGGGGTGTGTGTTAGGCTCTTTTTCCACAAAAGTCGTCCCCTCTCTATCCAATGAGCAAAAACCCCTGTGGTCTGAAACCTCCTCAATCAGCGGGGTCTTTTACTTCGTCCCTTCGTTTAGACGTACCCCTTTTTTCGGGGTGAAGTAATCCTTTCTAATCCAGGTGGGTTCCCTTTGGCTCTTTTTTCTTAGACCTTCTTTCGGTTTTTTTTTTTTTTTCAAAGGGTCTCTGTTTAGTTTCCAAAGGTCTGAAGTAACTTTCCAATTTTTCCTGAAATTTTTTTCCCCCCCTCACGACACGAGGTCTTTGACTGTCCCCGATTAAAACAGAGTTTTCAGGCCCTTTTCTGATCCCGTGTGGATCTTTTTTTTTGGTCTTCCGGTAAAATCATACCTTTTGCTTTCTTTTCCCTTTTCTCTCGTAGGCATCCCCGATGAGGGGCTCCTATGTCTTTTTTTCTCTTGATTCGGGTCCTCTTGTTTTGTAGTCCGATTTTTACCCCGGACTCCCCCCCCAATCCCCTATAATTTGTTTTGGATGATCCCCTTGAACTTTTCCCCAGCCTTTTTTTTCCCTTTAGGTAAATTCGTATTCGCTTTATCTTTCTGGACTTTATTTTTTTAATGGCTTAGACCCTTTCTCTTTGGAGCTTCCCGATAGAGGTTTTTCTTTTCAGCGCGATCCTCTACCCGCTCTTCTTTTCATGATGTCTTCCTTAGATTCCCTTTTCTGGGCTTTCGGTTTTTGTTCGCCCCCCCTTCCCCTTCTAAGTCTTTTTCTTTTTTTCCTTCTCTGATTCGACCCAGTCATTTCCCGCTCAGGTTCGTTTAGTTTCTTCTTTTTTTTGATAGAAGTTGTGAGCCTCAGGTCCTTCTCTTTTCTCAACCATTTCCTCCCCGTTCTTCCCCCTCCAGATAAACGATTTTTCCCTGAGGCTTTCCGCTTTTTGCGTTTTTTTGGGATTTCCTCCAGATGGTTTTTTTTTTTCCCCGTTCGTACTCCCGTTCTTCAGGTGGCCCTCATTCCCCCTAAACTTTTTCACTTGCCTTCTTTTAGTCCTCGTGGGAGGCGCTCCTGAATCCCCTTCGCTTTTCCTCTTAGAACCCGGTCTTGCGATCCCTCCTTTGTCCGGGGGTGTTATTTTTTTTCCCCCTTCCTAAAATTTTGGTCAGCCCTCTCCAATTCCTGAACGTGAGCTTTCTCCACTCTTGGCGCGTTTTGGACTTCGTGATGGCATTTCAGAGCCCCTTTATTTTTAGCCCTTTTTCACATCTTCCGTTACCGTCCGGGGTCTCTTCTTTTAAGGGAGCGCCCACTGCCGGGGTTTTTTCCCCCCCTAAGTTCTTTTTCTGAACCCTTTTGCTAATTCTTCAACCCTTTTTCGTGGTTCCCCCCGGCGTTTCTCGCTTCACCGACTTTTACACCCCTCACATAGGTTCCTTTCCGACTCCCACACCTTCTCTCCCCTCGACTTTTCCCATCCACGTTTTGCCCCTTTTTTTTGGATCACCCTCGTTTCTAAATCCCTTCTCTATACCTCAGCTTGGAAAGTTTTGCTTCTTCCTAGACGTCCTTTAAGTTTTTTTCTATTCTCCTCCTGTGACACTCCGCCTCTCCTCCGAAGTCTTCTTTTTTTCGAGTCTTGGCGATTCCTTTTTTTTCTTCTGGAAGTTGTCTCTACCCCCCTTCTTTTTCGTTCTTGTCTGTGCAGTCTCCCCCCCCCTAGGTAAGTCTTTTTTTTCCTCTAGTTTCATAATTTCTTGATCTTCAGGCCCTTCCTTTTTTGGTTTTTTGGGCACTTTCCGACACTTCCTTTCTTCAGTTCCCGGCTGAAGATCTTCGGTTCTTAGCCTCTCTTGTCCCTTTTTTCTTTAGTTTTTTTTTTAGAGGGATTTTTTTTTTAGCTTTGGGGGTTTGGGTTCTAGGGGTTTTTTCCCAACTTTTTTTTTTTCTTCTGATCGGCCCATTGGACTCTTTTTCCTTGATTAAATTACCTTACCTGGATACTCGATGTTTCCTTTTTCTAAGTTTTTCCAATTGCCCCAATTGGATTTTGCAAAATTTTTCCCTCCTTCAGACTCTTTCTTCTTCCAGCCTCGGGACCCCCCTTTTCGGCTTTACTTCTCCCTTAAGGTTTGTCTTTTTTTTTTTTGACGGACCCGTGATTTTGGCCCTCTTTTCCCTTTTCTATGTACTTCCTCCCCCCCCGGGGGCTGCAGACATTTTTCTCTACTGCTCTCGTGATCCTCCTTTTTTTTTTCTTTTTTTAATCCCCTTCCGTTCCTTCCCCCCCCTCTTTCCCCTTTAAAGTTCCTTTTTTTCTGAGACTTATATTCCTCCGTTTTTTTTCTCGTCATAGGTTTTTCCGGGCCGTTTTTCCGCTCCCCAGTCCCCTTCCTTGGGAGCTTCCCCTGATGTTTTGTTGTGTGTTTCTCCTTTTTTTTGTGTTTTCTTTTTTTTTTCTCTTTTCTTTTTTGGTCGTGAGTTTCTGTAGTTCTCGTTAAACTTTGCTTTCCAGCTCTTGTAAGTTTTTCCCTGTCTGAACTCTCCAAGTTTTTTTCCTGGGCGTCCTTTCTTTTTTCCCTTTTTTTTCCACTTGGAATCGAAATTTACTTGATTCTTTTCTTCCCTGGGCCAATTCATTCAGTTCTGAAAGTCTTCCTTAACGATTTCGACTTTCAGGTGTCTCCCCATAAGGGCTTTTTCCGGGGTCTTTCCCGAATTCGACTTTCGGGCCTCCCTTTCCTGAACCCTGCGCCGAAGTGCTTTTTTTTCTTTTTTGGGAAGTCGTTGAAGAAGGTCATCTTTTGAAGGTTTTCTTAGCCCTTTCCCCCCTCCAAATCTTTGGTGTTCCTGACGGATGTCTCTTACTTTTTTTTTCTCCGTCGAGCTCCTGGGCCTTCTCCGGCTTCCTTTTCCCCAATCCTTTTTCCCAAGCGGCGTTGAGTCCTTCTCCCCTGACTTCGCATCACTCGGGGCACTTCCCATATTCTACCTTCATCGATCCCTTCCCTGTTTTTTTAAGCATTTTTGCAACCCTTTTTTCATACTCGACCTTTTGACAGGTTGACCCAGGGGCCCCTTCAGAAACCCTTTTGAAGCCTTTTTCACTTTCCAACTCTTTTTCCCACCTGATCTCCTTTTTACCGTAACTCCTCTGCTCACCCGTCCTCTCCTCTTTGAGGGAGTTTCAAGTCCACCGGATTTCCTAAGACTTTTTCTTAGAGTCTCTTTTCCCCCCCAGGTTGCTCGTCCCCCCCCTTCGAGGTTTCCTTTTCAGCATGGTCCGCTACCACCTTTTTTTGGCTTTTCTTTTTTTCGAGACGACATTTTTTTTTGCACTTCCTTGGTTTATATCTTTTTTGCCGGTCTTTTGCTCTTTTCGAGATCCCCTTTTATTCGGGGCTCTCTTTTTTTCTTTCGCTCTTTTTCGGGCTTTCGTCGTTCTCCCCGCCCTCTCCCGACCCCCAGAGCTTTCTTCCCCCCCTTTCCATCTTTTTTCACTCCCACCTTGACCTTTCCATTTTTTTTCCCCTTTTTTTTTTTTCACCCGGACTTTTTGCTCTTCTCCCCTCCCTGTCTCCTTTGAGTTTTTTCTTGGGATCCCACGCCTTCTTTTTCCGGTTCCCCGGCGCGCCCTTTTTTTTCCCGACAGTGTGTTTTCTCATACGCTTTTTTCTGCATCCTCAGGAGAAGTTTTCCCTTCAAGGCCGGCTTTTCCATAGGGATGTTTCCTTGTTTTTCTCTCTTCTGTCTTCTTCCTTTCACTCACGGGGTTTTTTTCGCAATCCCTCCCTCCTTGAGATCATTTGGTCTCACTGAGCCCCACCCTCTTTATTGTATGCGTTGACCCTTCTTTTCACGGGTCGGCCTTGGTTGACTTATCCCTTCCCCGCATATTCTTAAGATTCACGCCCCTCCTTTTCTTGACCTTCCCCACACAACTTGGCTTTTCTTTTATTTCGACATGTCTCTTGATTTTTTGGGACGAAGAAGGTCCCTTTCCCCTAGGTTCTCCCCCGACCCCTTTGGGCTTCGGCGTCCAAACCCCCCCTTCCGGCCCCTCTTTGATAGTGATTAGTTTCTTTTCCCTTTTTCGATTCCCCCCTTTCCTTTTACTTCCGGAACAACTTGAACCAACGCTTTTTAGCCTTCCCCCCTTTGCCCTTTTCCTATTAGGCTTTTGGATAATTTTTTTCCTTTTCGGACTGAGAGGATGTCTTACTTCTTCCCTTTCACCCAGAAACATTTCTTTTTAGTTATTTGAAAGGCTTGTTATTTTGAGGGACCACGAGTTTCTTCTTACAAAAAGTCTTCAGTCCTTCCCCTTCCAGCCTTTACTACACTTCCCCTTGTTATGTTTTCGTTTTATTCCCTTTGCAGTCCGCTTTTTGTCTATTACTTCCTGGGATAACTCCCTGTAGATTTCCTTTTGTTTTGATCTTTTCGTACCCCTCCCCTCCAAGGTTTCCTTTTCCAGAATCCAGCGGCTTTGTTCCTTCCCTTTTTGAAACCCCGTGCATGAGGTTTAGTGAGCTCTTTCTTCTGGTTTTCTCACAAACCCATACCCCTCGATCGTGTTACCCCGCTTCTTTAAGCTTCAGAGGTTCGGGTTCTTTTACGAGTTCTGTTTTCAAGGGGTTCTTTTTTTTCCTCCGTGTCCCTTGGTAGGTTACAAGGCACTTTTTTTTTTTGGATCTTTTTTCATGTCCGTGTCTTCTCTTTGTTCGCCCCCTTCTGGAAGATAGACCTCCCCCTCCTTCTTGTGAATCTCCAAAATTTCCTGGCCTCTGCCGACCCGCTCACTTGTTCATTTCCTCTTTTCTGTCTCCAAAATTAGGCTGGGGGAAAACCGGTTTTCTTAATGATCGTTTTTTTTTCCTTTTCCTGACCCTCCTGGAGTTCTTTTGATGGCTCTCCTTTTCCGGTTCCTGGCTTGGTTTAGGCTTGTTCGGGTTGTTTTGCCCCCCTCCCCGGACATTTCCCTGAACCTACCTCTCTAGGATTTTTTCCTTTCGTCTTTTCTTCTTCGGACTACTTTCCTTTTTTTGACCCGACATCGCCCACCTCCCTCCCCCCCCCGTTCGATTCAGGTTTGCTCGGGTTTCGTCCTTTTCTCCGATTTTTTTCCCACGGTTTTTGAACTCGTGACCGACGCCTGAAACTCTTTACAGAGACTCTTTCTCCGGTCTCGGAAGCCCATTTTTTCCCCCCCCTCGTTCCTTCTTTGAAACGGCCGCGTGGTTCTGATTGGCCCCGGCTCCTCAAGCATTTTTCCTATCTCCCTTTCCAACTTCCCCTTGCCGTGACCTGGAACCCACTCCTTTTCCTTCCCTTCCCCGGCCTTTTTTCCCTATCAAACTTTGAATTTTCTCCTACGTATTTTTTTCCCCTTTTTTGGAGATTCCCTAGGTGTCCCCCTTGTGATCCTTTTCCCTTTTCAAGCTTTTTTTTTTTCAAACCTCCTTTTTTAGGTTCTTCCGATTTCATCTGATGATCCTTTTTATCTGAGGTTCTGGTTCCCCCTTTCTTTTTCCCCTTGCATTCCCCCGAGCCATCGTGAAGTTCCCTGCACTCTCTTTCCGGCTTTTTTGTTTCGGGGTTTATTATTTTTTTTTCTTTCTTTGAGGGATTTTTTCGCTTAGTAACTTTGAACCCCCTTATCTTTTCAGTCCTCTTTACAGATTTTCTCTGGATGGTCCCCCCCGATTTCCCCCAAGATGGTCCCTCTCGTCTTTTCTTCCCTCAACACTTTCCCAGAAGACCTGGTATCTTTTTTTGACTGCCCACGACTAATCCCCCCCCCCTTACCTTGTATCCCTTCCTGTTTTTCTTCTTTTTCGCCGTTTGTTTTGGAGCTCCCTTTTCCTTCCTTGTCAGTATCCCCCTTGGCCAAACCAGGTGGGTCTTTCGCGTTCCGCGGTTGCGCCAGGTCTTTTTTACCTCATGGACCATAGCCCTTTCGGTTCTTCCCCTTCAGCATCAGTACTCATCGTTTCGCCCTAAGGGGTCCTTTAAGCTTATGCCCTTCGGCATTCCAGATCTTTTTTTTTGCTTGGAAGATTGTACCCCGCCGTTACCCCCTCCAAGACCGGCGACCCCCCTTCTTGCTTCAAGGTCTTTTTCCCCTGACCATGATGGATTTTCCTCTTCCTGCGAGGACCCTTTTTTGGAGATTCTTCCGAGTTTTTCCCCCTCCTTTCGGGGTGATCCCGGGTCCTTTTTTTTCTTTTGCGAGAAGGTCCGAACTTTTTTGCACCGCCTCAGTCTTTTGTCCGATTTTTTTTTCAGCTGACGTGCTTTTTTCTGGTTTCCCCCGCGTCCCTCGACGCCGACCCCCCCGGCCTTTTACCCTTCCCCTCTCTTGGCCGCCCCTCAACCTCCCTTCTTCGACCCCCTTGGACCGGGCCCCCTTTTTTCCCAACTTTTTTCACCCTCTTCGGTAACTAAACCCCTTCGTCCCGCGCTTTTTCTTTCGGTCCAGTTTCGGCCTCTTTCTATTTAACCCTTTAAGTTAGTCTGCCTACCCGTCTCGTATCTTTCTTCAGGTACCACTTTGAGGCCGTTGTTTGAATTCCGTTACCTTTTTGGTAGTGCAGCCTCGAGTTTTTCTGTTTCCTTGCTTCGTTTCCGCTCGGTTCTCTTTTCTTTCTCTTTTTCTACGTTTTTCGTTTGACAAAATCCGCTCGGCCTTCGGGCCCTCCTCCCCTCCCCCCTTTAGTTTGCCGCCGCTCTCTTCTTACTTGGCAATTGCCAAGCAAGATGTCGAATCTCCCCTCAGGTTTGACTTGTTTTCCTTTTTCGAATTCTCCCTTGTTCTCCAATTTTTTTTTTGGGGGTTTTCTGAGTCGGTCCTGGGCCTTTTTGGGTCTTTTTTGATCTTCCCCTTCTCGTACTTCCACCGGGAGGCTTTCCCTTAGTTAAGAGTTTGAAGGCTTTTACAAACCCTTCTTTTCTGGACAAGTTTTCCTTTTTCTCCTGATGGTTTTTTCTGTCCTCGCTTTTTGACCAGTTTGCCAAGCTCCCAGCTTTCCCCCAAAGATTACTGAGCGGTTTTACCGACCTTGAATATCTTTGTCGGTTTTTGGTGATCTCTTCCCCCCTCAGGTTCTCTTTTTCCCTTAGTGACGGCGATACTCTCCCCTCTCTTCCCTTTGAGCGCCCTTCAGTGCCTCCCACTATACCCCCCCCTCCTCCCCGTTTACGTTTCTTTTCGGAAGCTTTCCTCTCCCCCGTTGTCCTTTCTCTATTTTTTTTTTGAAGCTTTCATCCGGAACCTGGCAGTTTGGATTTTCTTCTTCCCCCCCCTTGTTCTGTTGCATCCTCGAGACTTTATAAGTCCATTTCTTTAATTCCCGCGGCCTTGAATGTTTCTAAGTTCATGAAAGATCTCAACCCGTTACTTCCTTGGTGTTTGAACGTCCCCTATCTAATCGAAATATTGTGGTTTTCTCACCCGTCAAAAGTCTTTCCAGGGGGTTCATTCGAGTGCCCCCTCTTTCTCCCCCCCCCCCCGATGACTCCCCCCCCAGTGGCTTTCTTTTGCTGAGACTTTCTGAGGCCCCGAAGGCGTTCTTTTTTGTTTACTCTAGGAAGCCCATTTGACCCCTTTTTGGAGCCTACTAAAAATTGTCCCTCGTTCTTTTTTCCTTTTGGACCCTATGCCCGCGTTGAGCCCTTTGAAAACCTCTTCTCTTAAAGGTCCCCCCTCCCTTTCGCAGACGTGTTCTTATACTCTCCCAAGGATATCCTCCTGAACCCCTTCCCTTGGTCACTCGTTTTTTTCCCTTAGGACCGTCCTTTGGCGTTCGATCCGACCCCAATTCCCCTTTCTCAAGAACGTCCCGTTTGGATTTGACTTTCGGGTCCTTTTTTCCCGAAGAACGGCCCTTCCTGATCTTTTCCCGCTTGGAACCCCCCCCCGGGGGTCCTGAAAAATCGACACCCAGACCCCATCCCGGAGCAGACCGTTGCCTACGACTCTTAACTCCTATGTAGATCTTGCCCCTCCCCGGCAGTGAAGGATGAACCCGATCTGGGACGGACACTTATTCCGACTTCGGGGTCACTTTTTGGTCTTCCATCTACCCACAAGTTCATTTCGAGTCTGTTTGTCCGGGAACTTGTTCTTTTCCCGCGACCCTCCCCTCTCTTTAGAAGGAACCCTTTTTGGTTTGGGTCCCAGTGGGGAATTCTCCGCCCGGCGTCGGCCGTACCCGGAGATTTTTTTTCTCGGAAATTCGTTTAACCCCCCCCATAGCGGTTCGACCATCCTGTTTTAAATCTCCCCCGGGACCCCCCTCCCTTTTAAAGGGTTTTTACTCTCCCATCACCTTCTTTCCTTTTTCTTTTAGGCCCGTGAAGTTGTCCAGATAGTTTGACCTGGGGATCACTACCTCCCCCTTCAGTAGAGATCCTCTTCCCCCTCGAGTTTCTTTTTGGTCCTCTCAGTTTCCATGAACACGTTTTCTTCCAACTTAGATGGTCGTGTTCACTTCCGTGTTCTGATTAGCCCACCTCAGGACCCCCCCGCCAATCTTGCCATCTCCCCCTTTGCAGTTTTTCCCCTAGCGTTTGATCTCCCCCCGGGCCTTGTTTTCCGAATTTGAATTGAGTTTTCGTTGCCGGCCCCCCTGCCATTGATTCGTTCTCTTTCTGGACTTTCAAACCCCCGCCAGGCGGCCTCGCTTAGACCCCTTTTCAGCTTTTTTATTTAGTCCCTTCTTTGCCTTTTTGATTCAGCTAGTCCGTTCTAAGTTCTTGTTTGCCCCCCACATGCCACACTTTTCTTCCCCCAATTTCCCAGACCCTTGTATGTTTTGTTCCCCTTTTTTTTCAACCTTCCCTCTCCCCAAGACCCGTATCTTTACTCCCCCCTTTTTTTTTAAACCTCCTTCCTCCAGAGCTCTTTTGAAACCTTTGATTTACTTCTTCCCAGTTCCTCCTTTGAGATCGTCGGCTTCCGTCTGAGACCCAGCAGTGTTCCACTTTCCTGTACTTTTTCCTTTTTCTGTCTTGCAAGCCCCCCCTTTCTTCTCGATTCCCTACACGGCCTACTAAGTTCGTTCCGAACCTCATTGGCCTTTTGGGTTTTACTTTGGTTCTCAGACTTTGGTCTCAGTCTATTTTTTCTCCCCGTTTCTCCCGCCCCGTGACACTTCCCCCTGCTGTATTCCCTCCCGTTGCCTTGAACAGTCCCCTTTCAACGTTTTTTTTTTTTCCCCCAGCTTGGAACCAGACCCCAAATGAAGGTTTCTTTGACTTTTTTTTTTTTTCACACAGTCTTTTTTTCGCCTTTTTTTTTTTGCCCCCACCCCAAATGTGTTTCCCCCTTTTCAAGAGGTTTTGATCTCCCTTTTTCGAAGACTTTCTTCTTTACTTCTCTTTTTTTCAACTTTTCTTTGAGGTTCGGTCTTGTTTAGTACAATGGTTATTTTTTGTTTTTTTCTTCTTGTCTTGTTGGCCTTTTCTCTCTTCAGAAGCTCCTTTCTTTTTATAGAACTTTTCCTTAACGGACCCATTTGAGCTTTTCCTGTTTGACTTTAACAGATTTTTTTGTCTGGCTTGCGATGTTTCCCCGTGCTTTCCCGTTTTTTCTGTGAGTTCCTTTACGAAGACTTTTTTGTTATTGAGGTTCCCCCCCCGGGCCCGTAACGCTGTCCCCGCTCCTTTTTTCCCCCCTTCTTTGTAAAAGCGATATCTTGTGTTTTTTTCTTTTCCCACCTCGACCCTCGGTCTTCCCTTGATGGGAAGATTTCCCCGGGGTTTTTTCCTGATTGGCTCTGTAATCCACCGACTCCATTCTGAATTTTTTTCCCCGTAGATCTTCATTCATGGTTTTCCCCCCCCTTTTGTTGCCTTTCTTTTTCTTAGTGCGGCCCGTCTTCCTTTTTTGTAAACTACAATTGATCACTTTTTTTCAACGTGATTTTTTTTTGTTTTGAGCCCCCCCCTTTTTCCGGTTCCTTTCCTGGCCACTCCCCCCATGAGTTTCCCCCCCTCCGCCGTCCCTGGATTCGTCTCTTTTCGCCCCTCCCACTTCCCCGGGAACTTCCTTGGACGTCTCTGCTCCCTCTTTTAGTACCCCCCCCTTCCTTGACGCAGCCTTCTTTTGTCTTGAGGTCTTCTTTCGAACCAGTCCCCCCCCAGTTTTTTTCGATCCCCCTGGTGCCCTGACGCTTTTTTTTTTTTTTCCTGGTACCCCTTTTGGAACCTCCCTTCCTTCCAACTTTCGCGGGTCTTTCTTTCCTTTTTCTGACTTCTCCACTCCCCGTTTAAAAATTTTTCCGTTCCCCGGGTTCCCCCCTTTTAGTCACTTTTCAAGGTTTTTTTTTTCTCAACAACTTCTTTGTTTTCTCTTACTTGCAACGTTAATCTCCGGAGTAAGTTTTTTTTCTTTCCCTCGTTTTTCCTTTCTTTCACCAATCACATTCCTGGAGGTTTCCCTTCATCGGGAATTTTTTCTCGGGAAGTGTAGCTTTTTCCGAATTTTTTCTAGGGTTTTCCAAAATTCCTCTCTCTCTGCTCTCTGAATTACTTTATACTTTTGATAAATCCCCTCCAACCCTTTCCCTGATATCTCCTCCTGGCCCCCCCCACCCTCTTTCATGGTGTCCCCCTACCGCATCCGTCCCTTGCTCCATCTTCATTTTTTATTCCCATTTTCCCTTCGTTTTCGGTTTTTATCCCCTTTTGTTTTGAATTTTTGTTCCGAGTTCTTTCTTTTTTTCACGTCCCTCCTTTGGTCTTTTGATTCCGTATATTTTTCTCGAACCTGGTCGATTTTTCTTTTTCCCCCGACCTCTCTTCTTTCGCCTTATTTCTTTTGCCTTTTTTTTTTTGTCCCTCACCACGCCCCTTATGCGAAATTATTTCCCTTTCGTTAACCCTCCCTTTGTTTTTCTGGTTTTTAGTCTCTCCCCTCTATTTTTTTTTTTTCTTTTCTGTGCCGGTACTTTTTTTCTCAAGGCCCCCACGTTTTTTCCCCCCCCATGAACCTTTTTTTTCTTGAGCCCTCCCCCAACTTTTTCTCTGGCTTTCTTTTTTTTCCCCTCGTCTCTTCTTGACTCTGTGTTTTTTTTGCGTTCCCTGACAAACCGATTTCTTTTCTTTTTTTCCGGATTCGCCTTTTTCGTCTTCTTCCTCCCTGCGCTGCCGTCTCTAACCCAGATTTTTCTTTTTTTGAAACGGAATTTTTTTCCGGGTCCCTTGAGCCCCTTCCTTCCATTCCCTCCCCCACATCCTCCCCCTTTTCGTCCCGTGACGTTTTCTTACGAACCCCCCAGACTCTTCTTCCTAACCCAACGTTTTTTTTTTTCCGATCCCCCTTTTTCCAAACTTTTTTCGGTTTCTCTTGCTTCACCCGTGCTCCCTTTTTGGCGTTCCATCTCCTTTTTTGAAACTTGGGATTCCCTCCCCGAATCTTTGAATTTTTTTTTCTCGCTCCTCCTCTTTTTTCGTAACCCTTCTCGAATCTTCCCGTTTTTTGAAGTTTTTTTTTTTTCGACTTTTTTTTTTTTACTCTTTTTTTTTTCTGTACCTCCATCTTTTCCTTTTTCGTTTGGTCGGGTTCTAATATCCGTGTGTTTTTTTTTCTCCTTTTTCCCCCACTGGCCCAGTGCCTCACCCTGATTCATGTCCGGTTGCTCTATAAAAGGTTCTCCCTTTTTTCCTTATTTATTCAACCCTTTTTCTTTCGGTCCCCCTTTTTGAGGTTTCTGCTCTCCTAGTCTTTAAGTTTTGTGACCTTCCTTTCCCATCAGTCTTTATTTCAATCCCATGCTCTTTTTTCTTCTTTTTTTTTTTTGGTTCGTCTTGTCTTTAGTTACCTTCCTGTTCTTTTTTTTTTTTATTCCTTTTTAAATTTTGAGTATTTTTCCCTTACCTTTCTTTTCTTCTTCGGCTTTTTTCTTCTTTTTCCCCAGAAGTTACTCTCACACCCTTTGAAGTTCCCCCCTCTAGAGCCTCCCGGAGCCTTCTCTTCCCGTGGTTTTCTATTCGGACCCTTTTCCCTTAGTACTATTAGGTGCTCCGTTTTTCTTGGGAAGGAAATTTTTGAGTCAATTTCTGGGTGATGGTTTTCCCCCCCTGGTGTCCTCTTTCCCTTCCCCTTTCTTCCTCTTTTCACAGCTTTCCCTTTCCCCTCCTCTTATATCCTTCGAGCCCTCAATGGGTTCAACTTCTTCCCCCGTCCTTTTTTCTGTCTTTTTTTTTCCTGGGTTTTTTCTCCTCCTTCCATTATTTTAATCCCCCCTTTTTTTTGTTCTCAGCTAGTTCTGAGGTTTTTAAGAGGTGTTTGAAACCCCCTTTTTCCTGGATCCTGTTTTCTCTCCCGTTTCAACCAGTTATGAATTTTCCCCCTTCCTTTCGGATTCCTTAGTTCTTGGCTTACTTTCCCTCTCTTTTTTTTTCTACTTTCCCCCTCCTTCTTTTAACATCGTGACCCAAGGCCTTTCCCCTTTACCCCTTTTCCTTTCGTT
>Ga0179593_1618547_pt1 | contig 24526 bp, 28 predicted proteins | sample CZODoug2_1_08_16_FD_185931 | JGI IMG/M metagenome (GOLD analysis project Ga0179593, IMG submission 185931) | Vadose zone soil fungal communities from Angelo Coast Range Reserve, California, USA - CZODoug2_1_08_16fungal (PacBio error correction) | ecosystem: Environmental > Terrestrial > Soil >... | reverse complement strand
ACCCTTCTTCGCCTTTCCTCGGGTATATTTTAGGTCCCCTCTCTCCACGCCCTACAGGGAGTCTTGACTTCCGGTTTGATTTTCCCGGTGTTTGAATATCCTTGAGCCCTTTCTTAGTTCCTTTCCACCGTTTCTTCAGAACGCCATGTTTTTTTTCTTTCTTCAATTTTCCCCCCCATTTCCCCCCCCTTTCCCCCGTCCCCGCGTGCCCTCCGTTCTTTCCTTTTCCCAATCTTTGTGTTTTGGTGAGAGGGGTGAATGACTTTTTTTACTTTTCCTTCTCCCAATAGAGATACAAGTTTACTCTTGCAGCGTGAAGGAGACTCCCCCTTCTCTTGCCTCCTTTCTGATTGGAGCAATCTTCAACCAGTATTCCATCATTGTTTTGCCGATTTCTCAATTCCCTCCTGACCTCTTGATTAGGAGCCCCCATTGTAATTGATTCCCCCTTCTTCTCTGCCCAAAACACGGAGTTTTTTTTGGAATCTTCCTAGAAGTGTGTCGTGCAGCCCTTCTTAGAAAGATCACACCCCCTGCTCCCAAGCTGTTTTGTCTCGTTTTACGCCCCCCACCCCCCCAAGCGTGCTTGTCTGTAGCTTACGTTACCGAGGGTGAACTTCGTTTCCCCCCCTCTCGTGCCAGAAGCCCAGATCCCTCTCTTCTTCAGCACAGGCCGAAAAAGGACCGCTCCTCGTCTCCCTCCGTCTTCGCCCATCTTGGTCTTCGTCAATATCCCCTGGGCCGGTAAGAGAAAATGTCCTTTCTTGTTTTCTCAGCAAGAAAAGCCGCCCTCTCGGCGGTCAGCCCCCTTGCCTTCCCCCTCTTTTCCCGTTTCCGATTTGTAGTCCCAAACCTCTCGTTTCAATTCTTTGGAACTATTTCTCCGACGTCCCCCCCGAGGCTTTCCCCTCTTCAACCAGACTCTCTTTCCCCTCTTCTTCGATTATCTCCCCTACAAACACCCATTTTTCCGTTATGGAGAGGAATTTCAGGATCCCTTCCTCCCCCTGACCCCCTCTGACTTGCGCGAAACAAGAGCGTGTGAATTCCGCTGTTGAGAAAGGAGGTCCTTCCCCTCTCCCGTTCCTTTTGACACCGCTTCGCAACAAATCTCCCTGCGGCGCGCTCCTGGCAACCCCTTTAATTCGTTACCCCTCCGATCCTTCCGCTACAGTCGACTCGCTTTCGATTCTCCCTTCCACTTTTTTCCACACTCTTCCAATTTGGATGCGACCAGGAGGTCCTTCAATCCCTGAAAATGCAATTTGGTCTTTCTTCACACTTTCTTAGCTTCTGGCTGAATTATTGCTTAATTGTTGTTGTTGCGTATCACTTTTAAAATTCTCGACGCTTTTGATGTAGCTCCCCCCCCTTCCTTTGCTTCTTCGTGGGCATTTTGTTTCCTTCCTTCCCAACATTTTTTCTGACCCCTTCCTGTGGGTCCCCTTTTCCAAAATGGATTGTCCCCGTTTCATCGATTTCTCTTTTCCCGCTCTCTGGTCGATTCGAACCCTTCCGCTTGCCTGTCCTTGGATTTCTCCTAGGGATGTTGCTAATCGGTTTTCCCGGTCCCCCCCCCTAAGATCGCACTCTTCGCCCTTTCGTCCCCTCCGAATTCCCAGTCCCCTTTTTCTCGCTGCTTTACTTTAGGACGCGTCCTTGGGAGCCTTTATTTTCAGAAACCTCGGAAGATAGTGTGGTGCTCTTCCTTCCCCTCCTTTCTAAGATACCCGCCAATAGTGTGCGATTGGTTTTTTTCATCCTTAAGCCCTCTATGCAGCGCCCAAGTCTTGCCACGTTGACGTTGGGTTCGCCCCATCCCCTTGCAACTTCTTTTTTTCACCCCCCCTCCGCGTTTCTCCATAAATCCCCCCCTTTTTCCCCCGTCCGTCATAATCCGGTCAGTTTGTTGCCTGATTGAGGTCTACCCCCACATCTTCCCTTTTGTCTCGACCCCCACTCATTGCAAACTCCCCAAACGTCTTGACTGAAGTAGTCTGAAATTTCATCCTCCCCCCCCTTTGGCCAATGGTCGTTTTTCTCCGATCGAGCGAATTTCTTCCCTCATTTTTTCTCGGCATCTTCAATCTTCCCAGGTCCACTCCCGCTTGGGCTTGGCTCACTTCCTCACTCCCCCCCCCCCCAGTGGTGAGTTCGACGTGGATGATCTGCTTTTCTTTAGTCGGTCACGACACTTGCACTTCTTCTGGGCAGATTCACCTGCCTTACTGGTTGAATTGCACTCTCTTTTTTCTTTCCCACCTTTTTGGTTTTTAATACAGGCCTCTTCCCCCCTCCTTTTTCTGCTTACATAGAGTCTTCATTAAAAATGATTTTCGCCTTGTTGTGTGTTGACACCATCTTTCTTCCCTGATCGTTCCGTCCCCAAATCCCACCCCAAGGCTCACTATGGACACGGCCTCCCTCCACTTAGAGCTAACCTGGACTTCCTCGATCTGGCCCACTAAAGAATTAAACCTTTGCTTCCCTTTCCCCCCCTACCTTTTCGTATTTGCCAAGGTGAAATTATTTCTCACTTCCCCCCCTCCCTCGGAGTTTTACCCTCTTTGCTTTTTTAAGAAGTCCCTCCAGTTCTTTTAGGAAACACCTTGGTCGACCCCAGCCCTTGCGCTCCCGATCGGTCTTTCGCTTTTTTGACCATACACCATTTCCCCTCTGACAGGAGCTCCTCTTTTTAGAAGTGGTACGGAATTATTCGGCCCCCCTTTATAGTAACGGTCTCATCTGCTTTCGTGCTGTGGTTTCCCCCTCCCTTGTTGTCGCAAGCAATTTCAAGCGTCCTTCTAGAACCCTCCTCTTTTCCCCCCTAAAAACTCGTCGAATTTTTGCCTTTTCCTCCTTCTAAATCCGGTGCTCCCCCGGAGACGCATCAAAGCGACACAGGTTCGTAGGTTTTGAAACATCCACCCTTCCTCCCTTTCTCAGAACAGGAAAAACCAGAAGGCTTGTCCCTCTCTATGAGTTAGCTTCCCCTTTTACCCTCTTGTATTGTCCCGCCGACCCGGTTTATTATCTTCATTTCCTGACCCCCACTCCTTTCTAATTAGAGATACGTCCAGGTGGATTGGATTTGGAGATCTTTTCTCCTCGTTCTACTTCCTTGTGTAATATCCGCTTCCAATCTTAAAAAGGGCACCCATATCGGGACACTCTTTATGGGAAGGGAATCCTCGGTTCCATAACTCACGGAGCCCCCCATTAACCAAATTCCCCAGTGGATTCAAAAAACCCCCCCCCCTCGTTTATTACAATTCGGAACACCCAGATTCCTTGCCCGTTTTCCCGCCTCAATGTTGCTAATTTCAGAGTCGTGGTCACTCCCCTTCTCCTTCCACTTTTTTCTGGACCTACCCTTGACTTACTCATAAAGCGTACCCCGGGAGCGTGTTTTCTCCTCCCTGATTCACACCACGCTTAGCAAAATCCTTCCCCCAAGTGTTTTTCCCACCCCCTTTTTATTTCCCCTCACCTTAGATCAACGCGGTTCCTCTTTTGGCTTCCCCGAGCTTTTTTGCTCATTTACAACCCCGTCGCTCTCTCACAAATATTCCTTCCCCTGTGTTCAAGGGTTGAAGAGGTTCCTCCCTGTTTCACGATCTCTCTCACTACAACGACCCCCTCCCTCTTTTTTTCCGCGACAGGCTTGACCTAGTGACTCCCATTCTCCTAATTTTTTTTTTCTGCTCTTCTTCCAGAGATGAAGCAAAGAATTTTCCGCCTCACACTGACGGGAGGGCGTTTGAGAAATCTCTCCTTCTTTCTTTTAATTCTTTCCCTTCTTCCCTTACAACGTGGCTGACTTATTTCTAATCCTTCTTTCTTTTGTCTAGGCACTAGATAAGATCTTCGCGATCCCCCTTTCCCTCCACCCCAGACTGAATTGATGCTCTTGCTGATTTCTCCCCCCTTGGAGTGATTCAACTTTTTTTCTTGTCTAACGCGAGACAGTTTTCCCGTAGAATAACCCCAGAAACGACTCGACGTTCTTCAGACCCTTCCATTTACCCCCCCCCTTTCCCCCTCACAAATTTATCCGCGTTCCCCCCACCTCTCGTTAGCCCAAATGCTTCTACACAGATCAGGTTCCCATTAGGTTCACTCATGTCTATTTCCCTGGGATGTTTCCCCCTCCTGAATTTGGATTTCTCTTCTTTAGTCTACGCTAGTACCCCTTCCGCATTAACTTCTTGCTCTCCCCCTTTTGGTTTCAGCTGAACGGCGGTTCTGACAGGGCTTCTTCCGTACCCTATGCGTCGTAGGTCAACTCCCCCCCCCCGTTCAGTCGAGTGTGCGACATTATGGCTCATTCTCCTCCCCCTTGACTCTCCAGTGTCTTAGCCCAATGGATAGGTATACGACTCCCCTGAATCCCTTCCGTGTCAGTGCGTTTTGGTCCAGTATCGATCACCTTTCCCTTTCCCCTCGCTCGTCCCCGGGGTAGAGTCTTCTTCTCGACTTCCCCCTCCCCTTCCTAAGCCCCCAACCTGGTAATATGTTGAGCACTGTGGCCTAACATGATAGTCCCTTCCTGATTCATCCAAAGTTTCTTTGGCGTTTGCCCCCCCCCCCCCCCCCACGAAGCATTTGGTTCGTTTCCGAGATGATGCCCCTTTTCCCTCCTTCGAGGACAATTTCCTCTTTCATCTTGTCACCTAAGCGCACGCCCGAATCCACTTTCCTCTTAGACCAATCCTTTTTTCATTTCCCCTTGAGCAATCGCCTCTTTCCCCGGAAAACCTTAAGTCCTGAGGGGGTGGAAGGTAGAACTCACCCTTTCACCCCTTTCCTCCACCGCAAGTTTCCCTCCAGTCCTGCCTCACTTCTGAGTGAAGGCCTTGTGTCCCCGCTACCCCCCTGGATCCTTCTCCCTTTTTTAACTTTTTTCCCCTGGCGAGGGAATTTCCGCGTCATATTCTTCGTTGACAGTCGCCCCTTCCGATTGAACCCCACCCTATTGTGCCGATGGGCTACCTTTCGCCTCCCCGAGAGGTATTGCCTGGATTGACTTTGATGCCATATTAGCCTTCACCTCCCCTTCTTTGAGTGGAAATCTGCCCCCCTTATCGCCAGTGCAATGTTTTTCCCTTAGCTATCCTCCCAATTCCCAGTCTGCTCAGCCCCCTTTGTCGTCCGGGCCCCATGGAATCCCCAACAGAAGATTTTCCCTTCTCCCTCCAGACTCTTTCCATTCCGACTTCGAGTGCATACGGAGTCCCTTTCCTCCCGTTGGCTTCCCCCCCTTCCAGATATTTCCCGTCGACGCCCTTTCCCTCATAGTACAAGGGTTTTCTTTGAGATGGGATTTCCCCCCTCCCTACCCCCCCAATTCGCACCTGGCTTTTGTTAACGGCCTCCGCCACCTTCCAACTGCACTCGCTGGGCTGATTTCGTTACCCCAATCTTCCTTTGATATTTTGATTTTTGGGCCCCCGAAACCCCGCTTTGTAAATTCTTTAAACTCCTTTTTTCCCTAGCGCGCTAACTTTTTTTCCTTCTTCACCCTCCCCCCGCTCTCTTTGCTATCCTTTTTGCTTTTTTCTCCCAGTAAAAACCCCTCGTCCCTATTGAGTGAAGTCCTGCTCGCACGCCAAGGAATTGAGAGAATTACACAACAGTGTCTCCTTTCTATTTTATTTCCCTTTGACTTTGCTGCTTTCTTGACGTCCCCCTTCCCCAACCCCCTGTTCTGTCGCCCCCCCCGACCCCGCGGTGCGCAGCTCCCTCCCGTACGGCTTATCAGTCTCACCAGAGGACCGCAATCGCTTCCCCCCCTGCTCCCCCCCAGTATAACGGTTCAATCCCATTCAAGTGTACCACCTGTCCTCCCTTTCCTGACCCCCGACGTCTCCAATCAAGTGTCTAAAGATGTCCTGTCCTAACTCGGACATTACCCATCCTGATTTTTTTTTACATTTCTCCCCCGCCTTTTTCTAAACTGTACCCATTCTTATATTTTAATAATCAGTGTTTGTGAGATCTCCCATTAGTCCCCCTTTCCTCCTCGACTCTTCTGTAGATTTCCCTCCCCGGACCCCTCCGTTTTTCTTGTTTCATATCGGACTGACCCTCCTTTTTCGCGTCATCACTTGTCCCATTTTTACATTGCACTTTATTCCTTCTCAAGGTTAGATAGCTGTTACGTGGATCTTTTCTTTCCTCGGCCCGATGATGCCGTCTTGAGTGGGATCCCGCCGAAGGTGGTCAAGGTCTTTGTTGCCTTCCCCCCCCTCTGGGTGAAGTTAAACCCAGGTCGCTCTCCTTCCCCTTAGACAACTCGGACTTTTCCCCGTTTTTTTTCTTCGATCGCTCCGTAGGAGCGTTTTCTCTCCTTCTTCGCTTACAAGCGTAAAGAGGCGGTGTGACCTTCCACTTGACGCGTTTTTCCCCTCCACTTAATAGAATGAGCAAATATCTCTCTGTTTGGAATCCGGGACCGCCCTCCTGCTTTTTTTCTGTACGCGTTTCACGTTCCCTGATCTGAAACGTAGAATTTTTGATTTATCCGTGGGGATCCACCATCGCAAAACTTTGGTTCCCCCGTCCTCTTGCCCTGTTTTGGAGGATTTTTAAAAGAATCAAGCGACCGGTGCTTTTTTTTCTTATAACCCCCCCCCCCCCCAACTCCCGGCCCAATTTTTCGCCTCCCCCAATTTCTTCCCCCAAAATCGACCACCCTCCATTGTATGCCTGAGAATTATCGTTTCCCCCTTTTCGGATTGATGACGATCCTCCCCGGACTCCCTTTTTTTCTCCCTTCTTTAGTGATCACTCGCCTCTCGCGTTCCTGAAGTTTATGTGTGGATGTGTTTATTTTCCATTTCCTTGACCCCCCCAGTTTTTTGTCGAATAGGCTCTTTCTTGCCAGTCTTACCGGTCGCATCCGTCACTGCTGATAATGTTTGCAGTCTCACCTTAGCATCACTGTGCTCCCTCCTAATCTTTGAAACTATTCAATACAGGGCCCCCCAGCCCTCTGGTTTCCTTCTTCTTTGATCTGTCTCATTTCAATGATGTTTTTACAAACTGAAGGCAAAGGTACCTCCCCCTAATCAAGAGACAACCCCATGGTCCGCGACAAAGAACTCCCTTTTTTACCTTTGCTCTCAGCTTTGGGTCTTCCTCTCAGCTAGCTGGACCCATTCCCCAATGAATTGCCAATTGGCATTTCTTTTCCCCTATTGAGATGTCTTTTTTTTGATTGCAATTTTTGCCCCTTCCTCCTCACCCATCCCCCCTTTCTTACCTGATCTTTTTTTCTTTTTTAGTCCCTCAGGCGATGCTCCCAAGTTCTTTAACCTGGACCCTCCTCTTTTTTTTAAGAAGCATGAGAATGACTTGTCGGGAGTAGGCTGATTTCCCCCCCCTCCCATATTGATTCGACATGTCGCGCTCTTTTTCGAATAAAGAAGTATTAATCTAGTCAAGCCCTGTGTCTACCCCCCCCCCCCTTGGTTGTTCTTTCGCCCTCCCAAACTTTTCTTCTCCCGCCCTGCCCCTCTGATAAATACGTCCCCTTTCAAAAGTTTGTCGAATTTTTTCTTGCCGCTTCGGCGCTTATGATTCTAAATTCCCCCAAGCAGATTCCTGCGGTCCCTTCTGATCCTACTCCCCACAGAGCTTGGAGACCTCATTCTCTTTTTTAAATTCCGATCACAATTGGAATGTCTTTTTCTTTCGCCCCTTTTTTTCACGCAGCCACAATCACTTCTTCTCGGCCCCTCTCACGGAATTGATTGGATTTGATCCTCCCCCCCTCCTCCCCTCCTTAGTTTTCCCCTTCGCGCCCTGAATGCGATATCCGTCCCCCCCTCTCCCCACCGGGTTCTCAATCGGCCTGTTTTCTCATTGGTTCGGCCCTAAACCGTGAGTTACATTCCCCCCATCCACTCTCCGGGGTCCTTTTTGAAATCCCCGGTCCTCGCATTTTTCCCCCTCGAGCGGTTTTTACTTTCCCAGTTCCATGAGCGCGGCTTAACGACCCGCCCGCGGCCCTTTGGAAGTGGGGAACCCCCCCCCCCTTCGACCGTCCCCCTCCTCCCCATGGTGCGTTTGTCTCGACGAGCTCTCACCCAAATAGAAGGAGACGCGCAAACCTTTTTTCCCCTCCCCCCCCTTTCCAGAAATAGATCAATGTTTTATTCCTCATGGGATTCGCAGACCGCGAATGAGATGTGTCCTTTCCCCCACCTTCCCTAGTCGGTCTTTTGTACCAACTCGTCTGATTGGCCGTTCCCCCTCCTGCTTAATTCGATGCGCAGCTTGCTTTCACGTCCTCCGTCTTGTCAGTTCCCAACTTTAGTGACTATCTTTTCTCCTCCCCCCCTTCCTTTTTGTTCTAGATTTTCACCCCCTTGAGATGCGCACGCCTTGCAGGTTTTTTTTTTTTTGAGATTAGTCCCCTACCATTTCTGCACCTTCACCTTTTTCCCCTTTTGCGGTTTTGAGTTAGGATGCGGTTGGCTTCTCCCTGGCAATCGTACTCCTTCTTCTGCGACGCCCAGGTGAACCCCTTCCCTTGAGCCTCCGAAAAGTTTGATTCCCCCCGGTTCGGGGAAATTTTTGCACTCTTCCTCCCCCCCCACAGTTAATTTCTATTTTTCCTTTTTTCCTGCCTTGCTTTTCCCTTTCCCCCAAAAGTTCGTTTCTCTCCCCCCTAACGCCCTCGCTCATACCCCATTCCTTTCAAAAAAGACCTCTTGTTGGGCCGAGATACTTGTCCCCCTCGAGTGGACCGGGGCGGTTTCGCAGCCCCCAACTGTCCTTACTTCTGGTTTGTTTTTCCCTCCCTTCTTTCCCGCCTTCGTTTCCCCATCCTGTTCTTCCTCTCCTGCTCTGTTTTTTTCCTTTGACGGATCTATTCGCCACCTTTTTTAGATTTCGACGCTTCGGGCGAGCGTCAAAGCCATCCACCTTTTCCCGTGATCGCAGATCTTTATTTGGCGCACGAATTCTCCCCCCGTTTTTGCTGCCTTCGATCGGTCATCTGCCGACCTCCACTCGTTTTTTGCTGATGGTTATGACCAGATATGTAAACTCCCGTCTTTTTTTATCCTCCGCGCTTCCTTTTGGTCGCTTAGTATCCCCCCTCCGACTTTCTTTTTTCCTACCCCCACCAATGTCCTCCCTGTTTTCTTGTCTGCAATGCTCGATTTCAGACAGGTCCTTCCTTTTCCCTTGGCCTCAAACGGTCTTGTCTGTTCCATTCCCCCACCATCACTCACTGGGGACGCGGTTCCTCCCGGTACTATTTGTGTGCGTACGAACGTCCTATCCGAAGTATATCTTTTCCTTTTTTGTTTTTCCCGCCAGCACGTCTCCCCCTTTGTTGCCAATACGCTTTTCTATTTTCCCTTGCTATAGAATTCGTTCCACCCCTTGCACTCAAGCAATGAAGGTTCGTTTTGTCTTTCCCCCTCCCCCCCACATGCAAATCAACCTCCCGCTCAATTTCGGCCGCAGGCCTGAATTTTTTTCTTTTCCCCTGATTTTTCCCCGATATCATCGCGATCCATGAGATATCTTGTGAACGGTCTGCCCTTGCTTTTCCCCCCTTCTCCTTGAGCTGTCTGTGGAAACGGTCTAGTTACCTACAGCTTTTCCCTCATGTTCTCTTCAGTAAACATGGAAGCCCACCAGGTTATTTTCTTCCTATCCACATTTGATGCCATATGTATGCCCCTCCCTTCCTCTTGATGGCCCTCTGCCCTTCGCCCCCTTGTCCCGGTCGGGCAGTAGTCTTATTGCGACCTCACCTTCCCACGTTCGATCACCCCCCCTGCTGTTTTCGAATGTTTGAACCGAATGAAAAAAAAGACTAGGACTTACGCCGGCTTTCCATACGAAAATTCGGTCGACTCGATCGAGATTAAGCCCTCGCCCCAATGGGGTTTCTTCGAAGGACGTCACAACGTGTGAGTTCGCCTGTGTTTACGTTCTCAAAAATTGTTGCTTTTTTGGGTGACGACGCCCAGCACCTGCCTCTCTAGAGGTCCCCCTCCCCCCCCCTTCTTCATACCCTCTCAGTTCTTTCTCTTTTTCTCAACAGAAACCTCTAGTCAGGATGCAATTCAATCGTCCCCCCTCCCCCTCTCAGTTGTTCCCCTTTTCCCACACAGACTTCCTTATTTGAGTCTGATGCGTTCCTTGACCCCAGCCTTCTCCAGTAGCACCACCCATCCTTTTCGATTGCTAATCTCTCCCTCCTCTCTCATAAAGGACTCCTGCTGCTTCTGAACAGCTAGTGACCCTCTTTTTCTAAAGGGCCCTTTGCCTCCCCCCCCTTCTCGTGACAGCCAAACCAGATTTTTCTCCAAAAAATCCAATCGTCAGTCTCACTTCCTGCCCCTTTTTCCCCTTTTTTTCTAACCCCTCCCTTTACTCCCCGCCCCTCTACAGTACGAGCCGGTCGACTTAACCTTTCCAACCCTTTCCCCCACATGGGATCATTACAAATTTGGATCGAACAACATTCTGTCCCTAGATCCTCCCGACCTGCTCAAAGAGGACAGGTACCCCTATTTACATCTCCTCCGTCATCTAGTCCCCTTTTGCGCCCCCTTTATCGATCCTATACGTTGTTGATAGCTCTTCTCCCCCCCCCCCCCCCGTTTTTCCCTCTTCGCTCCTGACTGTCGAATTAAAACCATTTTCTCCCGGCGCTTTGATCTCTTGGATAGGAGACCCCTTTTTTCAGTACCCCCCCCATTGGGAACCCTTTTTCTTCATTTACACTTGCCCGGATGATCGACCGGTTTTTTTCGATTTTACCTCTACGTTTTTGTAATTCTTAGATCGAATGTACCCTCCCTTTTTCCCTCCTTTCAGTCTCCCGCCCTTCTTTCCTTTTTGAGGACAATCGGTGTTTCCCCTGCCGAATTCGCCTCTCCCTCTTTCAACCGAATTCCACCCCCTTTCCCCCCGTTGTTTGAGCGCCCGTTCACTCCTCCTCTTTTGTCAGGAATCGCGTCTTTTCCCTTTCCCATTCCAGTTCCAGCGCGGCTTCGATACGGTTTTTTTCCTGGATCGATTCGAATCTCATTCGCACTATTTTTCTAGATTCGTTCTCCTGGCCAAGCTCGATTCGCGCTAATGGACGCGTTCTTTTTTCCCACGCGGGCCCCCCCCCCCTTCCCCCGACTAACACGTCGCGGGAAATATTTGGGTCCCTCTTCCCGTCCCCTCTCTGGAATGGGGCTTTTCGGCGGTTTCTACCACAACCGTCCCCTTCCCCCATGTCCTGCCAACGACGATATTTGACCCAATTCCCACCTCCTTTATCCTCCGAAAGAGCAATAGCTCTGTTTTCCCCCCCCCTGGGATCTTGTGCTGACCCGTACGTCTCCCTCCCTTATCTACCGTTCAAGTGTAGAAGGACTTTCCCCCTTAAGAATGATAGACGTTGTTTCTGTTTTCTTTTTTCTCTCCCCCCCAGTAGAACCCACCCCCACAGCGGCTTTCCTAGAATTTTGCTTTCTCTTTCCTGCTATTGTCCTGAACTCCAAATGAATTTTTACTCGGCAGAGTTCCCCTTCGCCGTTTGCGTCCTCCCGAGAATTCTTTTCCCTTTCCCTCCATACACTGCCTAAGTCCATCTTTTTTCGTCACTTTGGTTTTTTTCCTCTTCACAAATGGGAGCCTTTTAACATTGGTCCCTCCCCTTCCATGCACCTTCCCCTTCAAGAATATGTTCCGCGAAAGCCTCTTTCCCTCAAGATGATTCTCAGCCTTGTCTCCCCTCCTCTCTTTTCGTTTTGGTTTCGATCGCTTGACACCGCATCGAATTCACTAGATTAATTGTGCTGGCGTTTTCTTTTTCTTTGATGATTCGACCATTCCATCACTCATGGCGTTTTGTGCGGCTTTGCTTGGTGAGACGAAGTTCCCCTTTAATTTTCCTTAACTGAAATTCCCCCCAACTCCCTTTTTTCCCGCCACGGCGCGCGCTCTTTTGGTCGTGGAGATTACCATAAATGGACCTTCTCACCTGACCCGCGAATATCGTTCTTCAGCGGCCATTTTCATAGAGCACTTTCCTCCCCTGGTTTTCCCATGTTTGGACCGTACTGAAAGAACACCATCCCCTGCCAATTACCACCTCTCCCTGTTCTTCTCACTCTCTTTTCTTTCCCGTGCTCCACAGTTTCGCATTAGGTCTTTCCCCTTTCTTCCTTCTCTGAGTCGAATTCGCCCTCCCCCCCCGACCCCCCCTGGCCCCGCAACGATCCTATTAGGATAGATATGCAACAAGAGATCCCACGAGATGGAGTTCTGTCCCTCGACAAACCTCTCCCCCTTTGATGTACGATATTGTAGTAGGCTTCCCCCTTATTTGCGCCCAAATCCCCCCGTTCATTTAGCGCATCCTCATTTTCCCTTGTTTGGATTTTAGAGGCATCTCCCTACTCAAAATACGCGACTGTTTGAGATATATTTGCTTTCCGACGCTTCCCCCTATCCGCCATTTCGGCTTTTTTGAAATATGCTGGCGTCTCCAACCCCTTGCCTGACCATACCAACAGAATCAACTCCCCAGTTGCTTTCACCCCCCTTTAATTCCCCCTTTACCCCCCCCCGAGCCCCCCCCGTTGCGTTTTCCGCTCCTTTTGTTCATGGCCTAATTTCTTTAGTGTGAACGAACTCCTTTCCTTGGAATTTTGCATCAAGGCGATTCCCTGACTTCCCTTAATTGAGTGAGTGTTTCTCCCTCCGTTCACACCATATCGCTGAGCCAGTCGCGCAACCACGTTGTCATCCTCCAATGATCTCCCTCCCTTTCTTCTCAATCTGATATTGAGCTCCCCTCCCGCCTCCCCCCCCCCCCTCGATTTGATTGAGTCGACTCTTTGCGCTTCGCTCCTACCCTCCTTCCTCCTGCCCACCTGTGCCCTGTGTGAAGAGTTTTACCCTCACCTGGTCCTCCGATTCCTGTGGCCTCTCAACGCCCCTCCTTTTCACGCAAGGCTTTGTCACCTGACTCCCTAAGTTTTTTTGTTGATGTCTTCTCCAACTGAGAGACGCCCCCATGCCTCTCTTTTTTGAAGCGGCGGGTGTTGAGAGCTTTTCTGTTTCCGTTGACCAGTCCCCTTTCCCTTTCCACGTGCAGTCAGTGTGGTCTGAGCCGACTAGTCGGGTCGCGGCATCTCCTTTTTTTTTCTTGCTTTTCTTGCCCAGGCAGACCACCACCTAAGCCTTGACCTTCGAATGGAGGATTCCCCCTTTTTTTCTGCTTGCGAGAAGAATAGGTTTTGCAGTCGAAGGTGACCAACCTGTCCCAATTGCGCCCCTTGAGTAGGGATAGCCCCTTGATTTCCAATCCCCCCTTTTTTTCGTGTTTCCTTCTGCTAGCGCCATGATCACTGTCTCGTCCCCCTAGCCGGTTGGCGCATATGTCACGAACCTCGGGTCCGGGGAGGTTACCAACTGCTGAATTTTTCCTTTTGGATGGTCCTTACCAGAATCTTTCAAAATTTCTCTGCCACTAGGCCCTGCTTGGGTTCTTTACCTTCTTTTTTTTTATTCGACCTTGGTCCCTTCTCTTCTATCTCCCTGACCCCTCCCGTCCAACACCGTAAGTGTGTAATTTCTTCCTAAATTGTCAGTGATCTGGGAGCTGAGAATGCCTACGATTCCACCTTCTGCCTTCCCTTTCGTCCCGGTAAAATTCCACTCCTAGTCGTTTCCCGCGGTTTGTTGGAAGTTCTCCCTCCCCAATTAAGTCCTAGGTTTTTCTTTAGAAGGTCTCTTTTCATCCTTATCCGCGCCCCCGACTGAGAATTCCCCCCCTCCTGCCTCCGGTTAGAATGGCTTCCCAGATAGTAAGAGTTTTTGCTGGCTTCCTCACTTTCTTTTTCTCAATCCCACACGTCTTTGAAAGCCAGGTTACGATAAAGGGATCCCTTTTCCCTTCCCCTTCCTGACATGACTCACTCAGTTGTATACGCGCGGTTAATTCTTTTTTTACATGATCGGTTCCCCGCCCCCCCTACACCCCCGCGCCCGGTAGTCCTTCCACCTTATTTTCTTCCATTTTGTAATTCCATCCTTTGACATTTCCCCTTTCCCCCAAAGTTAGCGGGTAGTTGGCACAGTTCCCCCCCCTCATTTAACCCTTCCCAAACCTCCCTGTGAAATTGGGCCGCAGCAATGCTTTGAGGCCGTGATGGTATTGAAAGGCCCTTTCCCTTCCCGCGATCCATCTGCGAAGCTCGATGTGACCATGCCGGCATTTCTTTTTCATAGTTCTCCCTTCCCTATCAAATTTTCTGTGCCCTCAGTTCACAACCATCATTTCCCTATGATCTCCGACCCCGAGGCGTCTCTTTTTCCGGTCATGTCTTTCATTCATAATTTGTGCCATCCCACTCCCAGGAGGCTGTTCGTGAACTCTGCCCCCCAATTAATTCTCTTTTAGGTTCTGAGACTGTGTTACTGGCCATTTTTCCATGTTCCTTCCCTTCCCCTCTTTGTCGTAGGATGTGTGAGAAGGACACCCCCCCCTGAACGCTGGACGGCCAGGGATTGATGTGAAAATCCTTTTTGACAATTGCTTTGATCGCGATTTTCCTCCCTTCTTTTTTTGCACAATTGATATGGATCGTCGAGTGCACTTTCCCATAGTTTCGCTTTCCTTTCGCGGGGACGGCCACTCCTTACAAATTGTTAAGCTGTTTCGCCCACACTCCCCCTCCCCCCCACGCGTTCCCCCTCCGTCCGGTTTTTTTCAACCACGCGTCTCTCTTGTGGCTGCCCCTTCGACGTGGCCTTCTCTTGAAACCCGCGCATCTCCTCCCCAATCGTTGGATTTTTCCTATCCCCCCCCGTCCCCCCTTCTTGCATTTTCTTTTCCTGATTGATTGTACCTTGGATAAAGTTAAGAAAAAAACCCCCCCCATCTCGTTCTCGCCCAGCTGAGGCTAAGGACGGCAATAAGGCCTCGATTCCGACAGCGACCCCTTTGATTCCGGTTGCGCCCCTTCTGTCCTTCTTTAAGGATGTGACATTTTCCAACCTTGTTTTTCACCCCCCTGAAAGCGCTTGTCTCCCCACCAGGAAAGTAGGGACCTTCAATCCTTCAGACACCCGAAAGTTACCAGTCTCTGAAGGCCGTTCCAATAATTTCACGTTTACAAATGGGCCGCCAGTTACTTTCTTTTCCTCTGTTGAGAGGCCCTCTACGACCCCCCTCCTCCATACTTTTCCTTCCTGTGTTTACCCCTCAACTAGTCGTCGCTGAACTTTGGCCGAATATCTTCCCTTTCCTCCTTTGTGTCTGCCAATGGCGCAAACTTGTAGATAACCCCTTGCTCTTTTTTCAATCTGTTATACTGGACTTTTTTTCCTTGTTGGCTTTTACAGTAGAAAATACTCATTTAGCTTCATCACCCCCTACCATTTGTACCCTTCCCTTTTCCCCTGACAGTCCCCTTTCTACTGTGACGTGAGAGGTCCCTTTCTTGTTCCCGTCTGCATCCGACCGTTGCATTTCCCTTGTGTAGCGGCTCTTTCCCCTCTTGATCCGTCAGACCCATGTTTTTTGACGGTCACCCGAAGTCTCCGTCCGCCCTTTCGCCAACTCAGGAATAAGTCTCTTCTCGAGCTTCTTCTCCCGTTTCCGAGTAGGGTTTCTATCCTCGCAAGAGATTTCCCGCTGCTGGGTTTTCCACTTCTGTTTTCGATTCATCCCCCCTTCAAGAGCGTCCTCTCTTTGTGAAGAAAGCTAGTCTTGAGTCCCGCACCTTTTCCTTGAGAGCCGACTGTGCCACGTCTCTCGTTTTTTTGACTCCCCTCTACACGATCAATACGCCCTTTTTGCCTCCCTTTCCCCCGGAGGCCTTCCCCCCTAAGATTTGGTTTTAAGTGGGCTTTTGCCTTTTTCGTCCGGGGCCTCCTACCAAACAGTCCGGACAATTTTGTCTTACTTTCCCCAACCCCGACTGGAACAACTTTCCCCTTCTTTCCTTATCGACGATCTCGGAGGGAACAATTTTTTTGTGACTGATGCCTCCCCCTCTTCCCCCCCATAGAATGGTCGCATGTTTCATACGCACTTCACTCTTCCCTTCGTTCGGTTCTTTCTTTTTCACCCCTTCTCTCCCCCCCAACAGCTTGGCGATATGAACTTGGTTCTTTCCTTCCTATTTCCCTGTTTTCCTACTTCCCTGCCCCATGGGCAGAGTCACCTCTCTCTGAGAATCCGAGAATCTTTCCCATCCATCCCTGGCTCCCGAATTCCGCCTTTTTCTTCTTGACTGTGCCATTTTTCTTTTCACGGACAAGTTCTTTCCCTTTTGCCTTTAACTACTTTTCACAGCCCGCTCAAGATATCTTATGCAGGTCCTGCTTTCCACGCTGAGAGAGCTTCGCTGGACGTTGTTACGCGATTGAGTCGGGCCAATAACATAAGAACTTTCCTGCATTACTATTGCCCGTGAGTGCTTTTTGCCCATTCCCTGTCGTGATTTACCGACCAACGAAAGAAGGCGTCTTGACGTTTCTTTTGAATTTTGAGACGAATGAGATTTTGCTCCAGGGATGGAATTATGGTCCTTCCCTCCTTTCTGGACCTCCTCCCTTTTTTAATGATAGGTTCTTGTGGGTTGACCACCAATCTTGTACCCTTTTTTTAGATTTTCGCTAATGGTTTTTTTTAGTAAGAACGAAAAATTCCCTCTCCCTCTTATAGTCCCCTTTATTTCCCATTGTGGTTGGGAATTTTAATCCCTCCCACCCTCCCAGTTTTGGGACTCCGGTCCAGTCTTTCTTTACCATGCTGCTGACCACCTATTATTTTTCAGTTAAGCCCCCTTTGCTCGAATTTGCTGCAACTCGCCCTTCCGGAGGAGACTCATTCCATCTGACCCCTTTGAAGTCTTCCCTACTAACGGTTATCGATACTGCAAAAACACTCCCTTTAGACGTCTCGGTCTTTCGTAGAACGATACCTTCCTTCGAGCCCGGGATAGTACTTTCCCTTTATGCGCAATGGAGACTTTTCTCCAAAAGAATGCCCTTGGATGGCTTTGTCCTCTCCTCTTACCTCCACTCGTTTCCGCCCCCCCGGTTCAACCGTGTTTGAAAGATCCGCCCACTCCCCCTAAAACATTTTAGCGCCTCTCCCTTGCGGCCTTGGCAAGCTACAATCCCTGCGGTCGAGAAATTATTAATTCCCCCCCCATCAATTTTTGGTCTTTCGAAACATACCCATTTTTTCGAATCATTAACCTCCCATTTGAGGCATTCTTTCCCCACGCAGTTCATGGGCTCGCCCCTTTAGTTAGTTGAAAGTCACCGCGCTGGACCCTCTTTCTGAGTATCACGGCCTCTTCCCTCCCATCGTAACTTTTCACTGTCGCGATGTGTTCTCTTTTTCTCCTTTCACAACCGGCTAAAGATTTCCCACATGGGTATCCCACTCCTCACCAGCCCCTTCTCTCACCCTTTGTGCTGTTTTTGTAGCGCCCTCCTTTCTTGTTCTGCTTGTAACCCAAAGACTCCTAGTTCTTGACACACTCGCCTGGAAAGGTGCTCCCCCGTTAGTTTCAAGTGCCTTTAAACTCTCCTTGCCCTCTTTCCCAACGCCCCTAAGGTGTCCCTTCCTTCCCTTTTTTTGTCATTCTTTCATCCTCCTCCTGTTGTGTGTTTTTTCCGGTCCTGAGTACGCACGCCTTTCGCGTCACGGTTTTGGGCTTTTTTTGTAGATCCTGCTTTTGAAGGATAGACCCCTTCCCTTCCCTTTCTTGTCGCCTTTTACGATTTTTTCGAGACGACGCTTTTTTCCGTCCGGCCCCTCTTGCAGCCCGTGACCCTCCCCCCAAACCTTTCTCTCCATTGCCTTTCCCCTGATTTTCCCTTTGTAGGCTCCCTGTCGTTCGCTGGGCCGAGCCCGGTTGTGACCTTTATCCCTTTCCGAAAAACAGCTCACATTGAGTCTGCTTTTCGGGTCTTCTCCTTTTTCCTTCCCATTCCCACATTCCTCGTTTTTCCCCACTAACAGAGCCTCTTTGAAGCAATTTACCCCCACTGATATGCACAGAGTAACTACTGCGAGTCCCCCTTTTCAGGTTCCTCATCTCTGCCATGGAAGGATGGTGTCTTCGCAAGTTTCCTAGATAGTCTTCCCTGCTTTTTCCATCTCTCGATTCTTTTTTTTTGTGCGCTGCGGAAAGCAGCTTCTTTCTGTTTCTACCTCTTTCGCCCCCTCGACACCTCCCCCAAACTTCCCGGTGGCGCTTTCCGTCTCCTTCTGAGAATCCTCTCATTCCGACCCCTTCCCGGGGCGACATGAATTATCCCCCTTTATGGTCATCAATACCCCCATCTAGTTTCCGAGATCTTGTCTCTCTCCCATTAATTCCATTTCCTTCTTTCCTACGAGGCGGTCCCTCCCTCCGGTGTTCGCCGATATCCCCTTAGAACTGCAATACAACCAGCGTCGATGTTCTCCCATCCTGAAAAGATATTTTCCCTCCTTTCCCGCTTGCCCTTGCTTCCTCCCATTCTTTGTCCGTGCTTTCCATTACCACAACTCATTTTTTTTTCCCCCCTTCCAGGTTACGTCTCGGTCCTTTTTGGTACTTTGGCTGACGCCACTCGATCGATTCCCATATCTTCACCCCTCCCTCCCCTTTAATTACATTCCTTTCAAGTGAGTGGTACCCCACCTTTTTTAAGTACTTTCTAGCATTCTCACTCGTATTAACTTCCCCCCAAACAGAGGCATTCATTCATGCTGTGAGGTAAACCTTCCCCTTCCCCCTCCCGTTTTGCACTTTGCGTCTCTATTGCCGTGAATTCCGCTGTCTGTTTTCCCCCCTTTATCTCCCTCTCCATTCCATGAGATTTCTAGTCCCCTTTCCCTGGAGAGGAATGCGCGTTAGTCTGAGCTATGATGTGCTTAACTTCGTGCCATTCCCCGTTCCACAGATCACCCTAAGAATCTCCCCCTTTTCCTCAAACCTTTTCTCCCCCCCCCCTCTTCTTCTTCTTCCCTCATATGTCTCTTTCTGCCACAGGAATTCCCCATCAACGGCGCGTGTTCTTTTCCCATCTGCCGAAGTCTGTCGGGCCAGCTACTGCCCTCCCCCCTCTCCCCTTTCGCTCAGAAGATGTTTGTCGGACTTTGAAATTTTCAAAAAACCCAATTGCGCTTAAAGGCGCCGTCAATACTGCGACCATAGAGTCAGACCCGTCGCTCTCCGTCTGCCAGGGCCGCCCCCAGCCGATATTGCGTCCTTCCTGAAACCACTCTCGATCCCCTCGAGTTGGGATATAGACCCCCACATTTTGCCTTGACCTGGTGGTCGACGCCACAGCCCCCTTCCTTCTTCCGGGGACCTCTTCCAATTCGTTCCAAGTTTCTTTACGATGTGAACGACCCTATTGCAACTTTTGGGGAACGCGTTCCATGAGCCCTCCTCCCCAGAGGCTTTCCTTCTTCACCCTGAATTTTCTATTGCTCGCGATGAGGCTCTCCCCTTTTTTTTCGTAGCCCACACCCATCCGCGCGAGCGGAAGCCGGAGAACGCTCCCGTCGTTCCCAGCGCATCTCTCTGCAACCCCCCTGCAGCAGTATCTGAGTTGCGAAAAGGGCCTTCATCGTTCTCCTCCTTGTCTTTCCCCCCTTGTCCCCCCAACACACTGTCACAAGCGGATCCCTTCCCTGAGGATCATTCGGAGCTAGACTTCGAATCGCTTTCACGATGACCAGTCGATGATCCTTACCAATGTCCCAGTGTACCCCACACCGGGTCGCCAGATTCTTGGGCGCCAACGAGGGGGTGGGGTACCCCTTTTCACCTCCCCCCCCCCCCCCCCCCCCCCCCCCCCACCCAAACCCCACCCTTCCCTCCTTCATGCCTCACTCTCTATCAAGAAACTGGGTTCCCGTACATCATCGGACCTTTGGCAGCCATCCTACTATGTCATAATAATAAGTTTGTTGTTTTTGAGATATTTGGTTTTTTTTAGACAAGTTCTTTCTCGCGATGTGCATGTCTTAGTTCCCCCCCCCTTTCTGATGTCGAGAATTTCCTTTTTTTCAGGATCCCATCGCGGCCCCTTATTGAGACCACTTGTAACACTTTTCCATTTATTCCCTTTGAAGTTATCCCTTCTTTTGTGAAGTCTTCCCGCCTCAAGGATACCGTAAGTCAGTAATTTTAGCTGCGCTCCTGGCGGATTTTTTTCTCCCTCAACTTTTGTTCTTGCTTCACCGCTCATCTTAGCCTGCCCCCATTTCGAACCTAATCCCCCCCTTTTAACGTTTTCAGTTTCGTCTTGAGAGTAGGGTCTTCGGCCCCCTTCTCGCTCATTTGCCGGACCTTTTCTTTTTGACTGATCCGCGTTCTAAGTCTCAGCAGAGAATATGATCCTTCTGGTGACTACCTTCATTGAAAGCCCGATTGAGCGCTGCTTCTTTTTCCCGCTTAAAGAATATGTCGAATTTTGTCGTTTCCACATAGACCCCCCCCATCACCCCCTCCTCTTTTTTTCCCTTACATAAGGGGTCGGACTCACTTTATTCCCGGCAGGGGGCCGCGGCGTATAAAAAACTCCCTGCCCCAAACCTTGAATCCCAACGCGTATGTTTCAATTCGTACAAACCCACTCTTTTCGTGACTTCCCTTCTTTTCTGAGGAAATATCTTCAATTGGGATTGACTTTTGTCGATTCTTCCCCGTCTGCCCCTGAATTTTTTAAGCCTTAAACCGCCTGATCGCCAAGTACAGATGTTTTTATTTTTTCAACCCCTTATACTCCCCCCCCAACAGATGTTTCGCGAACGTGGGGATTGAATGGGCCAGTCGCCGGTCTGAAATCCCCCCCATTCTCCCCCCCTTGTGGACGAGGTAACCTTTACGACTGGTGCATGCCTCGACGGCATCAAGCCTAAGGATCTTCCCGGGTCGGCTGCTCATTTTTCCTAAAAATTATTTGGTCTGACTCTGCCTTATTTTTTCCTCAAACAAAGATCCCGTTTTTCCCTTGACGAGAATCAAAGCGACTTAACGTATGAGATAGTATAAGTCCGACGCGTGTAGCTCGCTTCCCATCCCATCATCTACTCACCCTTTTTTGCGAGGAAAATTCTTTTTTATTCTGAAATTCTTCTCCTTCCCCCCCCTTAGCATGGCTTTCTGGATTTTTTCGTTTCTTACTCCGACCAATGCTCAAGTTAATTACAATGTTGATCCCCCTCCAATTTAGTGAGCGGTGGGGCTGGCTGCCCCATCCAAATATGACCTTCAATGTCGCGCATCCCTTCTTTCTTTTTCCGACCCTTTTCAATTTAATAGGTCGTTATCGTTCCCCAATGCTCATTTTTTTTTGAATGGACAATCACTCCCCAACTGCGTTTTGAGGAGCAAGGTTTTTTCCCCTTCTACCTGGCTGAGGAGCTCTCTTTTTCCATTGCTAAATTTTCCTGAGGACTTGTCTGAACAGACCGATTAGTGCTTTTTTTTTTACCATTTCTCACGAGTCCCAAGGTCTTCTACTACAAGCTCGGTCATATTCCCCTTTACGATTAGAAACCCAATCCCTTCCTCTTTTGCCTGACTGTATGGAGTCTGTGGACCCGTTATTACCGATCCTCATGTAGATCCCTTCTGTCTGCATCTCCCAGATCTTCAACATAATTCCTTAGCGATCTCCTCACACGGTGGATTGGAGTTTGGCCTTAGAGAATTTTGAACATTCATAGGCCTTTTTCCTATCCCCTCTTTCCCCCAGCGTCCACCAGTTCTCCTTTTCCTCAAGAGAGGTATCTCTATGTCTGGTAACTCCAGGAAGAATCCACAAGTCATATTTTTTCCAGAAACCTCCCCTTTTCCTAGATTTCGTGAAACTCGACCTTCTTTTCCCCCCGGAGTTTTATTCCGGTTTCCTTCGCGTATTTTCGTCATTCCTATGCATTATTGTGTGTTTTAACACTCGCGACCCATTGTTCCACCCTTTGGGAAATCCCTGCCCTATAAATGCCCACTAATTTCAGTGCGTTCTACTGGTAAGTTTTCTCACCCCACGTTATTCTCCTAGCTCTCACAAGTGTCATAATAAAAAGGTTACTCCCCCTCTTCATGAGCCGGCCCTTTTTTCTTCCTGCATAGAGCTTTTGATTCTGTCCGTTGACGTCCAGAGTCGGCTATCTCGACACAAACTATGCCCCTTTTCAAGTTCAAGAAGTTCTTTTTTCCGACCTTTTCCCAAACACCCCCCCCCCCCAACCCCCTCTATTCTCCCATTCTAAAGCCCCCCCCTTCTTTGTCTTCTCATTCTGCGTCATAGTGATATATATTCCTACCTCCGTTGTTGTTTGTATAGCACTTCCGTATGCGAAGAATTTGAGAGTCACCAGGCGTTTGAGAACCAATGTGTCCTTGATTCGGCGTTTCCATTCCTTGTAACATTTTAACCCAACTTTGCAGTACTTTTTTCGCCTTTTTCTTTTTCGTTGAGAAGCGAGGCCTTTCCGCGCGCGTGCATGAAGTTTTCCCCAAATCCTTTATTGCTGAGGTCAGTCCCTTACCCTTTCGCCTAGTGGGTACTGAGAAGGTGTGAACTTCGTCAGGACACAAAATTTTGCCCCTTTTCGTCCTTGATTCGATTTCAATAACAAATTGTTCTTGCGTTAAATTCTCCGTATTGCCCTTATACCTTCAGGCTTAACAACCGTCCGTCTAGGTTGGAAGCTCGCATTTTCCCTTAAATGAGCCGTTGCTTTTTTTAGCAAATGATCCTTAGGCCTTCTCTCTCCTGGGATTTTTCTCCCTCCAGCATATTTCTTCCCCCATGCCCTCCTATGGCATCTCCCTTTAGCCCTGTTCCTGCTATAGCCTCCTGTAAGTCTTTCTCTGCTCATCCCCAAAGTTACGTGCGGATTTAGTGATCGCGCCGTTTTTACTTGTTATAGCTCTGAAGACTACCCCGTCCATGAAATGGAGTCAGGATCAACTCATCTTTTCCTTTTCATCTCTTTGGACTTCGCTCCTTAATCCGTCTGGGATTACCCCTTCTGACCTTAGACGATTATACCCTCCATCTCCATTTCTACTTGGCAATGTTCCTCTTCAATAGCGTTTGCGACCTTCCTAACATCCATAAGAACTTTTTCCTACCAAGCTTGTCTCCATCTTCCCACCACGCACTCTTTGGGAAGCCAGGTTACGACACTTTTCGATGAAATGGGCTAGTTTTCCCCCGCGACAGTTCATATATTTCCAAATCGCCACCACGCGCCCTCTCTCTCCTGACCTCTCTACAGTTGTACCATTTGAGCAATAGACTATTTCCCTTTTCCACCAGATCTAAGAAAAGCCTGCTCGGGTTCCCCGGTCGAAATAACATTTCAAATCAAGCCCCTTCCGGCCCACGTTCCCGCAGCAATGATGAGTTTGTCGATCGGTATTTGCCTCTACCCAAATAGCAGATAACTTGCTCGTCTCGTCCCGCTTTCAATTGGGGAGAGGTTGCATACTTTGGCTTGTTGCTTGAACGTTCTTAGGCAAGATTTCAATCAGGGTGAGCTTTCTCTTGTCAAAGGGCCCGATTAGTATAGTTATTCCCCGTATGGATTCTGATGCCCCCTATTCGCGGTTTCGCGCCCAGAATGTCGAGGGAGTGACCCCTCTGACATTTTCAGTGCTTTTCGGGACCGTACCTCCATGACCCCAGATCAATCTTAGTCAGCCAAGCTTAGTATTAGGAACTTTTTGTGTTTTTTTTCAGAGCCACCTCAACGCCACCCTTATGCGCTTCAATGGATTTAGGTGAAATCATGCCCCAACCCTTCGAGTCCGCCCCTTTTCCTAGCATTCCCTTCCCATGCCCCAATTTTTTCCCGCCCGCTTGCTTGAAAGGACTTATCGGCCCCATCGTTTTGTTCTGTTCTCATATCGCGTTGGTTCTTTTGAAACTTGGGCGGTTCTAGATTCCCCCCCCTAAACGAACATATCTTATCGGCTACTCCAACTGTTAGGCCCCCACGCGGCGTGTGATAGTTTCTTCGCGCGCAATTCTTAATTTGGCACTTATGTTCAAGCGTTTTGCTCGCGCCACCGAGGTTTTCCTTTTCTCACCCAGACCCCCCCTTTTCTATTTTCTTTGTTCTCCGTGGCTCCGTAGGAAACACCCCCTAGATTCAGAATATCCCTCTAGCTCTCCGTCCCCCCCCTTCCCCGTCCCTACCCTTAAGCTGCGACTGCGGCGACAAGTCTTGTCTCTTTTTTTTTTAATCCGTTTTAGTTGAGAACGTTTATTCCTCCTTTTCCGATCGGCTGATACCCCGATTGTTTTTTCTCAACAACCTCCCTCAAACGGAGTGTGCCACACCCTTCTTATCATCCTCCTCCAAGCCGGCCAATTACTAGCTTTTTCGATCCGATCACCACCTGCAATGTTACCGGCCTCCTTTTTCAATTTGTCGCGAAAAATGTTTTATAAGATAACACCTTCTCCCTCCCACTTAGGGTCTGATGTAACAGTATTAGGTAGAGTCCAATTTGCGCCA
>Ga0179593_1476961_pt1 | contig 24526 bp, 22 predicted proteins | sample CZODoug2_1_08_16_FD_185931 | JGI IMG/M metagenome (GOLD analysis project Ga0179593, IMG submission 185931) | Vadose zone soil fungal communities from Angelo Coast Range Reserve, California, USA - CZODoug2_1_08_16fungal (PacBio error correction) | ecosystem: Environmental > Terrestrial > Soil >... | reverse complement strand
TGTATCCATCCTGCTCATCTTTCCAGCCCCAGATCTCATTTCCTTGCCTTTAATTTAATTTCTGTACTGCTCTTTTAAAGTAAACGTCAGTCCTTCTACGATCTCCAGTTCCTTGACGGATTCCGTCTCTCTTCCTCCCGAATTAACGGCCAGGGTTCTACCACTACATTGATCCTTTCTTCTGGAGTGAGCTAAGCGTTGGCTGTCCCAGGACCGTTAGTTAAAGCCCTTCAGTTTCCTTTCTGGAGAATTTCACTCGCGCTACAAGTCCTGTACTTGTAGTATAATTCAGTTCAGAGACGAGGATTTTTTTTTATGCTTCACTTGCCTTGAGAAACAACCCCGCCCCAAATTAGGTGCATAGGCTGCTTCCCCGACCCGTAGATGCCGTTTTCTACGCCCTTCCAGAACTTTCTACGCGACGTTCGCTTCCAACACGTCTTCCTAATTAACTTGCCTCTTTTTAACCGGGACCCCCCGTACTGTCGACGGTGTTTTTTTTTTCCCCCGCTTTGAGGTATCCTTTTCTGACCCACGCTGTTTCTCTCTAAACTTGATCGAGTCCTTTAGGACTCAGCATTACGACAAAGGGACGGCCGGTCTGATCCCTTTTATGGATTCTTTTTTGTCTTTCCCTCCACCTCCCAAGCTAGTTACATCCCGATTGTTCCCCCTTTTCTTTGCGTTTTTTTGGGCGGAAACTTTCCCCCCGCGATTCTCATTTCCTTACGGCGTTCCCCCCCCAGGAGTATTGCACGTCCCTCAACATTCTCCCGCTGCCTTGACCTGGTCCAGGTGTGGACGGCCCTTGGCCTTGGGACACGTCCTGAAACCCCGGCCCAGGTGGATTGCCCTTTCTAGTTGTTTTTCCTTCCTCCGGATGCTAACAACCTTGACGTCGGGTGTCCGGAGGCTCATGCTTCCACTTTATTTGGATCCCTTGCTAGGCGGCTGGGCGGAGGGGGAGTCCCCCTTGGCTCTTCCTAGCTCTCTGAGGAGGCCCCCTAACTTTCACCTGGTGTTCTCGGATTTCTAAAATCCCCAGGCGGATACATCTTTTTTCGGGAGCTTTGTTCCCCCCCAGCAGTCGTTAGCGTGAATATTCAGTTTCCAAGTAGTACGGGCGGTGCGTGACCTGAACTCCCCTAAGTTGATCTTTTCTAGTTCTCCAAAGCGCGTGCTTGTATTTTTTTTTTAGCGATGGTCTTTCGCTCCGCTTTCTCAGAGCCCTGCAGCTTTTTAGCTCCTGTGGACCCTAGTTGAAGCTTTGTACGCTTAGGAGAAGCGTTTTTTTTTCGTGCCTTTTTCCTTTCTTTCTGCTTTCATCCCTCCCTTTCTTTGTCCTGCGCCATTGTTGGTGGCTCTTCTGACTGTATTGTCCCATTCGAGAACTTAGACACGCTGCTCCCACCCTTGAAGAACTTCCGCTCTTCGTGATCCTTTTTCTGGGAAGCAGGTGTTCCCCGGTGATATAAACCCCTTAGTTCCCGGGATAACACTCCTCCTCTTTCTTCTTTGGGTAGGTTCGCTATGCTTCGTTTCGAACTTCCGGCGTGTTAGCTAACGCAGGTTTATCTCCCTTTTGATCCAGACCCTTCCCTAGGGTAGGGGTTGCTGTCTCGGCGCACGATTCGGCGCGGGTCCAGGTCCCTATTTCAACTCCTCGGGATCTCACTCTTTACGAGGAGGGACTTCCCCCGGTTTTTCTGACCTTGGGCCCCGCTACGCAATCAAGCTCGGTCACGGGACAGACCCTCACTCCCTCCCCCATAGAACTTTAGAGGAAGCGTCCCCACTTCGCGCTCTTTCAAACTTCTCTTTGTTAGCCTCCCTTTCACGGAGCCGCCGGGCCATAGTTATTTTTCCTCTCGTGTTTTCCTCGCGATGGCCGGCTTATTCATTTCCCCGACGGCCCTCTGAGTCCTCCTCTATTTTTCTTTGACTGCGCTGCATCTCCCACCAAGAGACTTTTCAGGGAGTGGGCGTTTAAGTCCGGCGGGTAGACCCCTTCTTCTACTTTCTTTTGCGATTCGGTTCCCTGCTTTTTTTGCAGAGCCCATTTTTCCCTCTCGTCCCCTTAAGACCACCTAGCCTCGTTACCTTCCCTGACCCTGGCTACTTTGACGTCCTCCCCTCTTCCTTTTTTTGTTTCGCGAGGACCTTCGCTACAACCCTCTGCCCTGCTTCGCTCGGGGCACCCCTCTTCTTTTTACAACACCTCCTTTTTTCTGAAGACCACTCCTCTCCTACCCCCTCTTTACCCCGAGGATTTTTTATAAGAGGAACTTACCGTGGATCAATAGCCCTCAGATTTGATTACAACACCAACGAGATCACTCTCTTCTCTTTTTTCCTTTCCAGGTTGTCCTTGTTCCATCTTATTTCCTTCCTTGTAATCGTAAGCAGATAATACTTCCCCCATCCCCCCCATCACACTTCTTCCTTCCCCGAAAGAAGGGCTGGCTTCCTACATTCAATGGTCAACCTACTTCTCCTAGAGTATAGTCCACCCGGCGTGAAAGGAGCTCAGGCCTCTCCCAATTCCTGACTCTTAGGAAGAAACTCTCTTTCTCCTCCACCCCCTTTCGATAATGGTTCCTTCACCGAGGAGTTTTAATCCCACTCTATCTCCTAGGCCTTATCCTGTCTCAGGCTTCCCCCCCTTTCTTCAATCACCCCTTCACCCCATTATCGCGTTGAACCCCCCCCCAATCCTCGGGAGACGACGACTTTGCTTTCCCCTGAACGTTCCTTCCCTGCCGGCTTTTTCCTCACTTTCGACCCGCAAGACCCGGCTCACCTCGTCCCAAGGCCTCTCAGCCCAAGCCGGAGTCCCTGCTCTCATCCTCAGCCTTAACACGCCCCCCGCCCCGTCCATTCATTGACGGCCCTCCCCGGGCCCTTCCCCACTCCCAGTGCTCAAGTCCGCAAATTTATCCTGGGTTCCCTGTGTCGCCGCTTTCCGTTCCTTCCCCTTCTTTTCCCCACCCCTCCCCGCCGGGTTTCGTATCCGGGTTTCAAGAGATACTGGCCTCTCCCCCTTCCCTAGGGCTCTGTTTCCTTATGCCTTCTTCCTCCACGCAAACCATGGAAATGCAACTTGGACCTTGTATCTCATGCGGACCTTATTGTCGCCTCTCACTCGGAGCGTAAGGCCTCCACGGCCGTGGGTGAGGAAGGGCGTCCCCCCAAGTGCGTTCTGCTTTTCCTCTTCAGTCTCGCATCCTCCGACATCTTCTATTTAGGCATCTCTTCTGGAAATCCTCTTGTTTTTCAAAAATCCCCCCTTTCTCCCCCTTAGTGGAGATTCCCATTTTCCCAATCCGTACCCCCCCTTATCGTCCCAGTGGCGCTATTCACGGGACGGCCTCTCACCCAAGACCCCTTTCCTTGAAGGTATTCGTTCATAAAGCCCCTTACCCTGGGGTCTTTTTTTTTTATGGTTTTGTGCAGTTCAAGCTTGGCTATCTTTCGACTTCTCGCGCGTGATTGGGAGCGTTTCCTGCTTTTGCCTTAGAATGAATTTACGGACCTTGACGTCCTTTTCTTAGATTACTGTAATGGACCGCTTTCTCCCACTTCGCACCGATAGAACAAGTGAGTGTCCCCCCATTGTGTCGCATTCGACCCCTTCTACTTCCTTCCGAGCTACCTGACTCTCCTATCCTTTCGACGTTCCTTTGAAAAGATCCTAATCCGGCTTCGGGAAGTTTATGCTACTAGATTCCCTTTTGAGCTGATCTACATCCCCCTCCCTCCCTCCTCGTTGTTTTCAGAGTCTTTCGACCCTCCCCGTTGCATCTATATTCGCCTGCCCTTCACCGAAGATTTCTTTTTTTAGACTTATAATCTCATCAGCCCTGAAAAGTGCTCTTTCTTTTTCCTCCTTTTGTCTGCCGTCTAGCCTCATCTGAAAGTCCGTTCTTTCCCCCCTCCCGGTGTTTCTCGGCGCGGCCTGAGACTTTCGAGATTGGCCCGGTCCCCTTTTTTTTCGTTGCAGTCGCTCTCGCCTCGCTCGGCTTCCCGCCGCGCGGTATAAGGAGGACGCTTGCGTTTAGGCTCCACTTTTCCGATGCGCACCATCCCTCCCAAAGCCCCCTTTATGTAATCTATTCCCGCCTCCAGCCCAACCCGACGTGCAGGTAGTTCGTGTTTGGAAGACCGCCCGTCCCGCCCTACATTGATCAAGGCTGAGCCTCACCTACTTCGTAGGCCCATGACGTCTTCGTGTACCCGTTTACATATCAATTCTTCCCCTTGTTGTAGTTTTGGTACCCTATGCCTTGCCCAGGATGCCGCCCTCGTACCTCTGGTCACTCGAGAAAGTGATACGAGGGCGTGCCCCCCCGAGGTATTTTTTCCAAGGTTCCTTGTTTCTAAGGGAAGGCCTGGGTTTCGCCCTTCCTCTTTCTTGAGTAGGTCCGCACTCCTCCCCGACGTAGCGCCAGGAGATCCCATTACCTCTATGCTTCCACTCTCCGTTTGTCGGATGTCATTTCCTCCCGTTTTTAAGTCTATGTGAGCCTAGTGGGCTGCACTTCTCTTACCCTCACTTCTTCATGAGAGGGATTGACGTTGAGTCATAGGTGTCTTCCCATTCCCCCGGCTCATTTGAAAAAAAGCCAGGTTGATGCTGTAGGCATTTCTTTCCTAAGGGTTCCTTCACGCTACTCCCCCCCGTGTCGCGGGGCGAGGTACCCGGGTTCGGAGATTTCTTGACAGGCCGTTTAAGACTTGCCGGATGGGGCGAAGCTTTGAGCAGGCTGCTGGTCTGGTCATCTGGAGGCCGGGATTCGCCCTGAACTCAACTTGAGGTTAAGACGGCTCTCAATCCCCCTTCCCTTCGCCCCCGCGTTTGTTGTCGGCGGGAGGACAACAAGCCCTAGCCTTTCTTCTCCCCATAGGATTGTGCCATCATTGAAGGACCTTTGCCCTTTGAGTGCTCTAAGGGCGCCTTTACTCCGAGTCCGATCGAGATAGGCAAGCCTCTTGTGAAGGAAAGTAGCGACGTTCTGCGGCCTCTCGTGCGGCCGATCGCGCTTTTTCTCTTAGCCCCTCCGGTCTTTAATTTCCCTCAGGGAATTATGGAGGTGGATGGCCTCAGTGGGTTTCCTTGTTATTATCGCGTTTCTCCCCAGATCCCTTGGGCTGCCCCGTGGTGAGTGCGATGTATTCTTCTTCCATTGACGCTAAGAACTTGCCCGCTTGAGACCCCCCCTGGAAGCCTTCTTTTCGATCTAGGGGTCTTGCCAGCACCCTTTGTAGGTCGGGGATTTGTGGGTTGTCTTCCCTCGTCTACCCCTCTCGTTTGCTTCCGATTTTGCGGGCGCGTTCTTAGCGGTCCACGACACACACCCCACCCCAAAACCCCCTTTTTTGTCTCGAACGATCAGTTTGAAGCCGCTTGACGTTATAATCAGCCGATGGTTTTCTTGCTCATCTTCAACGATTTCTCTTTTTTTTTATCCCTAGAATAGATCGGTCAGGTCCCTCGCATGGTCTTTCCCTCGCAGAGGACGCAACTATCTTTGCGTCCTCTTATGATAGAAAAGAACCTCCCCTTGACTTTAATAAGGGCCCTTTTCGTCCCTCCCCCTTCTAGAGAGGAAAAGTCTTTTGAGTACAAAGATTCCCGCTCTCTCCAGGATTTTCTTCGAGTATTTTTTGCCTCCATCTTCTCTTCCTTCCTCAATATCCGTTCTCTCGATTTCAGTCTGCTTCCTTCTCGACGTTTAAAGATACTGGATCGCGTCTGTCGACGTCCTGAAAGTGCCTCTCCCTCCCCTCCGCCGTGACTTGAACGTTCAGGTCGAGAGTGCCTCTGCATAATTTTATTTTGGGCGATCATGTGGCCCCTTCCCGCCCCTTTTCCTTTAGATGAGTCCCCTGCTCCCCCCCTCTAGCACGACCTCTTCAGGTCCCTCTCCCGCTATGCTCTCGACCGGGTTCCCCTCGCACCTTTGCAGAGGAACCTCCAACAGCGCGGTGGTGCCCTTTGACTATTCCAGAGATTTCCCATAGTGTTTCCTACAACAACCTTTATTTTCCCCAGAATCAGCGAGAACGCGTTATCTGAAGCCCAGCTCGAGGGCGTACAGGGTAACCGACCCCACCTCGTTTTTTCTCAGTCCCTTCGTAATCCCGAGCGGGGAAAAGCCAAACCAGCTATCACCTCTCAGAGTTTGGATAGCTAGCGTGGTAGCACGTTCTCGCCTGGGACTCCCTAACCCCCCGGAGTCCTTCTCTCCAGAACCAGGGCCCCAGGCCTCATGACAGTGCGTCTGGCGAAGCCTTCCCCCTTCAAAGGCCTACACCTTTCCTCCCTTTTTCAAAAACGCAAAGCCTTTCCCCTACTCGGGGCCGGAGCATTCCCTTCTTCTCGCCCCACCCCGAACGAGATATTCCAGACAGCGTCCCTTCCGAAGAGACCAGTCGCTACGCTTCCCACTCCTATTCTTTGACTTATCTCCTCCTTCGGCTCTCCGGTAGCCGTCGCCCTAGTCATTAAAGAACTTATTCTTTTCCACAAATCCCCTATTGTACTTTATGTTGGACCTCTCCGGGATAAGCCCCCCTTTCTGTCTCCCTGAGGCCCCTTTTCCTCCCATTGGATCTCACCCGCGCCCCGTCCGCAGCTGCTGTCCCTATGCCCGGACAAAAGGTCAGCATGCTTGACCCCCCTAAAGCCTTTTGGACCCAGCCGCACACTCTTCCCTTCGACGCATGTTTCCACGGAGTGACCTACGCACTCCCCCTCATCAACCTTTGCACTGTTTTTTTTCGGTGTTCGCTCCCCGGCCGTACCCCTTGTTTTACCAGTCCGTCATTCCTTTTCTCCCCCGGCATCTTCTCTAGGGCAAGATCCTGGGACCATGCTCATAGGCTCGCTTTCTTTTGAAGGATTCCCTATTTCCCTCTCCCCTCACAACCTGACCTTGTTCTGGATCTATTCGCCTTGGCTTCTGGGAGCCTCACTCCTGCGCGTTCTTCTCCCTCACCGGCCTGGGTCCAAGGTCAAAAGTGATGCTCCCTCCCTGTACGCATCGGCAATGAGCTCTCCCCTTTCTCTGGCATTTGCTGGACTCTCAACCCCCAAGTTCCCACCTTCCGTTTTGGTTTTTTTTTTTTGTTGTTTGGTCTGTTGATTTTATCTAATGCTTGCGTCCATTTTTTTTCTGTTGACTGCTTGTTTTTTCTTCGCGCCGAAGTAGGTATCCATCGTCCGCCCCGTTCTCCACACGAAGGAATTCCCGGGATCCCTATCAAATCGATGCCCTAGGTTGGGCGGTTTGGCTTTGAGGTGGATTCCCGTTCGACTACGCCGCTGAGTCCACTTCACATCTTCCCCTTCTTCCCCGGTTCCTTGGGTCTCGGGCTTCGCTTAAGAGGGACTGGCGTCTCCCCTTCTCTTCCTGTCTCTTCTCGGACTCTCTGCACAATCCGAAGTCTTCCTGCCCCCCCTGAGTTGTTTCTCCGCCCTGGCGTGCCGGGCGGATCGACTTCCTACTTTCCGATGAACTTTCGCATCTTCACCCCGACATCCATTAGAAGGGACCTTTGGATCTTTCGATCACATCTCGGGGCCTTGATCGCTGACAGAGGTTAGGTACCCCTAACCTATCCCTGAGACTAAGCCCCCCGTTGGTGTTTGACCGAGGGTCGCTAAGCCTCACCTATCCATGCTGACGTCAAGGACCAGCGAACCCTTTTTCAGGGTCGCCTTATACGGTTAAATTCCCCCTCTCCAAAGATTCTGTTCTAGAGCCTGAAGGAGGAAGCCCCTCCCCCCTCTAGATTCGGGCGCCTGCCCCAGGGCGGAAGGTGGTTTCTTATTTCGGGAAGGCATGATCGAAGGTTTCCCCCTGAAGGGGACGCTCAACTACATGACGACCGCCAGTCATTTTCAGGTCTCTCCCCCTCTCGCCCTCGGCCCCCAGTCGCCGCGCGCGTTTCTTCGGATCAGAGGAGGGTTTCTCCTTGAAGCTCCCCCACCCTGCACCACACCTCCCGGGGCCCGGCTGACGCTCCCGTAGAATTGGTCCTTTTTTTTGACCCTCCGACCCGAAACCGCCTTCGGAACAATCTCGCGGAACGGATCTTGCCCCCCACCTGGACATCTCCCCCCCCCCCGTACCGTTTTCCAAGGTTTTGTTCTCTGGAACAGATCCATTCTCTTACTCAACCCCCCCCCATTTAGCCCTGAGGCAGAGAAACTTATTTTCTTGGAGGGAAGGAATATATCCACCATTGCTCCCTTCCCATTTCCGATTGGAGCTTACGCTCGCTGTTGTAGGTAGACAACCCCAGTCGCGATTCTGCAGGACCAAATCTTTCCGCCCCCCCTTTGGGTGGATGTGGCCGCCGAAGTCCCACGTCCCCAGCGATAGACCTCCCGGGTGGATGTTTTAACGTCAGTCCAACCTTCTTTCTATGTTTCCTTTCCGTTACTGGTCTTCTTTTTATGATTTCCAGGGGGCGGCGAACTCCGTTTTCAACCCCAGGATTGAACTTTATTGCCGGTATTTGAAGTATAAGGGGCTTCCTCGTCTCGACGCGGTGTATTAGGTTCTTTAAAACTGGGCCCGGAAGGATCGGCCGGTTGCTTCCTCCCTTTAAGGAGTTATACCGCTGAGAAGGACTCCCGGTCTCGTGCTCTTCGGTCTAATGCACTTCATGTGTTACGCGGATCCTGCCAAACTTCGGCGTCAAAAGTTTGCTGTTTTCTTCTTCTGGCTTCCCCCTCGAGACGAGTAGTAGTATGGTGAAATGAGATGTCCCGGGGATGTTTCGCGCAGGGCCCTCCCACCCCCCGGCCTTTTCTTCCCGGAGATAGATTAGCGCTCAAACCTTCGGTAAGGACCCGTCTTCTGCTCAATTTTATTCCGTTGTGAGGAACGAGCCCGCATTTTCTCTCTCCTCGGATGACTTGCACTCTTGAAGTCATTCCCATTGTCTCCTGACTTTCGGTGTAGTGACCCTACCTTCTCGCCATCCGATCTGATGTTGAACCTTGTCGTGAGTGGTCGATACGTGTTTTAGAGGTATTCCGTCGAAGCTTTCTGAGCAACGCTGCTCTACCCCCTTCTTAGCGAGTTTGTCCGTTTGGCTGTGAAGAACCGGCTATCTTTCCTCCCCTGACTTCTTTAGGTATAATAGTTTCCCCCTTCCCCTGGTCTTTGCAGTCTAAGAGGTTTCCTCTCAGGACCCTCGCGGTCACGGCAGGCGTGTTCTCATTTCGCCTCCTCTACTTTAGTCTCGCTCAGCTCGTTTAGTTGAGAAGGTCCCCGCTCCCCGTATTTGCGTGTCCGGTCCACGATCTTCGCCCGCTTGATTTTCGGGGAGAGTTAGTTATTTTTTCTTTTTCCCTCCCGCTTGGACCCCCCTTCTCCTTCCGGGCACCTGATCGCCCCCCCCAACGTATCCGACGTGCCTTTCCGTCCGAAAGTACCCCTAACTTACACTCTGCGCTTCACGTTTTTGCGAAGCGCGTATCCCCCCACTCTCGCGACTCTTTCGATTTTTTCAGACGTGCGGTTACGGCAGCCTGTTCCTCTCTCTCTTTTCCCCCTTCATTTTTTTTTTTGGAGACTGCTTTGCCGGACGGAAGTACTCGCCCCGTCGGCTCTTTTTTTCCCTCGCTATTGGAGCTCCCGTCCGCGCGCAGCGGAGTATTTCTCGTGCCGGTCGCCCCGGTACCTCTTCCCTACGTTTTTTTTGAGATCAGCGCCGGATTGCCAATCTCGGGGCCGCGTCCCTCCGACGAGTAACAGCTTGTCTATCCAGATTAATGAGTGACTTGGACCGCCCACTTCGCCTAGGACCTATCAAACCCTCCGGATCGAACGTCAAGAGCGGCGGACCTATTTTTTTCCAAAAAAGATCTCTCTGCCAAACCCTCGGATCTTCCGCGCCAGAAGAGGAGTTCTACTGGACCCGGGTCTCTCCGAAAGTATGCTGCACCGAACTTCTTCCCCCGACCAGGGTTCTATCCAGTGGATATACTTTTCCCTGCTGACTTCAGCCTACAAGGCTTTTAATTTTTTTCCCCAGTCAATGGTCCCTTACCGCAGTCAAGGGAGGATTGCTGCCTCGATACGTTCTTACACCTACAGAATAAGAGCTTCACGCCGGCTTCCACGAGTAAGGAGCCAAGGCTTTTTCTCGCCCGCGGGATCTCCGCATCCCTTGAAGCCTCCCACAGTCCCTTTTAATTACACGAGTGTTGCCTCATATACGACTAAAGGATTCTCCGTTTTTCTTTTTTTGATCGCCAATTTTTACTTCTCATGCAACTCTTCTACTCCATTATAGTCTGTGCCTCCCCGAAAAACCCAGATGGTTTTTGTCAGCCGAATTATTTTTGCCCCTTGGAGCCGCTTTCCCCTGGCACGGTAAGTGCCCTTTTCATCTAACAGTCGCCGCGGCAGCTTCGGCACTGGAACCGGAAAAGGATTGATCTCAGTTTGAAGGAGAGCAACCCCTCACTTGGACCACTCGCAGCCCCTAGGTCTTCTTGAAATCCAGAACAGGCCTTAACGCATGACGCTTACTAACCCTGTTTACATAATTTTTTGGTCCTCCCTTCCCCGTCCAAACCTATGAAACGTCCCCAAATGTAAAATAAGGTCCCGAAAGGGTGTTTTTTATTTTTGCCCGCTCATGGGGATCCCAGGCCCATAGGCCTCTCGTATGGACGTATGCCGTTTCCCCCCCCCCCAACCCACCAGGGTACCTGTAGAATATGGAATTTATCCCTCCCTCTGATCTTTTGTCTTTTTCCTCAGAACTACTTCCCCTCGCCAAGCTCTCTTCCCCTGCGCAACCGGCCGGGTTTTTTTCCAACCCACGGAGGCTCCTTCACAGGAAAGAATAGAAACGTTCGCTACCTGACGATATTTTTTTCTTACCTTTTCCTGCCCAGGTGCCCCCATACGTCGAAAAGGTTCTTATTTGTCTGTGCAAGAAGCAACTTCCCCCTTTCAGCCTCCGTCGCTTTCCCAGTCCGTTATCATTTCTGGGGTCCTTCGTCCCCAAACGGCACTTTACTTCGGATAAAGAAGATTCCCCTATGGTGGCGCTTTTTTTTTGCTGGAGGTGCGTCCTTTCCCAGTGAGCCTACCTCTATACCTAAGTATAATTCTCGCTCGTGCTTCTGGGTCCTCGCTCGTTGCTTCTCTGAGCGTCGGTATTCCGGGACACCTGCTCGCCGTCCCCCTCGCCTAGCTTCGTGTAACAGTCAATTTCTTTCAGGCTTGCAGGCAGAAGGACTCCTGCCACCGTCGCTTTTGAGAGACTCCGATCTTTCTTTTTGTTGACTTTCCACGGATCATAGGAGCACCTTCGCGGGCATTCCTTTCGATGACTGGCACGGGTTTAGGGGAGAAATCCTATTTTCCTCCCTTCACCGGTTTTTTGAGCTCTCTCGCTACACGTGTAGATCTCTGGCCCTGCCCGCAGTTCCTTTTCCCTCTTCCGTTACAACAAGTAATTCCCCTGTCGCTAGCGAACGACTTCCAGCGGTCCCAGCCGTCAGAAGAGACCTCCCCGGCCAGGGTCCCCTGTGGACCCCTCGGCGCGGCGGATTTTTGAGCTCAGGGGCCAGGCAGGACTTCCCCCCCTTCCCGATGCCTTTCCCCAGATTGGAGAACCAACTCTCTGGCTCTTTCCAGCTCTCCCGAAGTATACTTCTTCTCCCCGTTCTTCATACCTTGACTTATGCCCGCACCATCACCAAGTTTTCCCCCCTTCTTGGGCATCGATGTTCTTAGCGTGAAGGTCGTGGTGGACCCCTCCTTATCATATCCCGACCCTTCTCCGCCTCCCCCCCGTCTTTCGCTGTGAAATTGAGTCCGCACCGGATCGCCCCCTTACTGGCGCCGTGGTATTGCCCTCGGATTTCCTCCTCTCCAGCAGACTGAACGCTTCGATCTTTTCATCGAGTCGTGCGGTTACCAGGAGCATTTTTCCTCCCCCCGGCGTCCTCGGACGCCACATATTTTTTTTGTTTGCGATCCCGACCCCGCCTTTAATCTCGCATGCGATCTCCAGAGACATTCCGGGTTTCCGAAGGCATAAGCAGCCCCTTTTCCACTATGCGTCCCCTGGGGTTTTCAAGGATTGGCCTAGAATTAAACCCTTGCTATCCCCCTTTTTTCCTTGACGGTTTGTTCGGGAAAGTTTCCCTTCCACAATACCAGGTTGATGCCGGTCGAGTTTTTTTTTCCTTTTTTCAGGGCTTTCCTTCCAGGTCTCAATTTATTTCCTGTGTCGGAGGAGAGTTTCACTTCTTCATTCTGCGCTCCGGCTTTCTTTCGGCTCCTCCTTCCTTAGGGGGGCGCGCTCCAGAGGATCAGGAGGTAGGAGTTCCTGCCCGAATTTTCCGCAGGGATCCCCCAACCTCCCTTCCTGGACGTCTAGTGTCGGGCCTTTCCCCCGATAAGTAGTAGGTCCCTATTCTTGGTCCTTCCCCAAGCAGGCCTTTTTTGCCGACGGTCTCCTTCTCGACTGGAGCTCTTTCCCCAGCCACTTCCCTATCCCCTCTTTTTAGGCTGAGTCTTCAGTCATTAGAGTCGGGTCCCGGCTTCCTGCTCTTGTCTTCCTCGCGATTTTCTTATAGCAAAAAAAATTTTTTTAGCTACGTGCACGGAGTTTCTTTTCCTTGAGCCGTAGTTTTTTTCTTCACTTGCCTTTTGCTCGGTCAGAACCGACTCCTTCTTTGGTTTCGTGAGTTCCTGATTGTATGCGGCGTCATTCCTCTCAGAACCTTAGCCAATTTTTCTGAACCACCACCTGGCCAGTCCTGATCTGATCTCTTTTTGTCTGGTAGCCTTTTGGGTCTCCTTCTTTCTCCACAGGTGCTTTCTTTTCTCCCCTAGGCAACCTCCTCTTTCCGTTGTCCCTCTCTCGGTTCGTTCTTCGTATCTTCAGGCACGACCCTCCTTCTTTTGTCTTTTTCCTCTTATCTTCGAGCAGCCGTGTTTAGTCCTCCTTCCTCGCGAACATAGGCGCGCCGCGCAAGATCGAATCGCCTTGTCTTTCCCCCGACTTTTATTCTTCTCTGAATGCGCGCCCCGGGTACCGATGCCGCGGCTTTTCTCCCCCCTCCCCCAAGACATATCGGTGAGACAGGGCGAGATTTCCCCAATATAGCTGCGTCCCCTCTCCACGGCAGTTTGTCTCCCTCTCCAGGATCTTTTTCTGGTAGGCTGAGGCTTTTTTTACGAACGCATTCTATTTCTTTGTAATAATAATAAGTTTTGTTTTTTCTCGTCTGGCTGAGGTCCTTCCTTTCCCTCCCGACCCTAATGGTTCCATCGCGATCTCCCTTTTTACTCCCCTCTGCCTCTACCGTGCCGATCCCTCTCCTTTCAGGAGTGGATTTTTTCGTTAGAGAACATGTATTTCCACGCGTCTCTACGTGTGGGAGTATCCGGTTTAATAGACCGCTCGGGTCGAGCTTCCAGCTCATCGAACGTCGACCCTCCCCTCCCCGAATACTGTGAATTTCCCTTCCCCGAATGAGATAGTGCCAGGCCCCCCCGCGTCCTTACTTCCTTGACTATTTTCACTTAGAAAATTTACCCCAGTTATTCGGACTTCGGGCAACCTTTCTTTTTTCCCTTCCACCACCTGCCGTGATTCTTTCTTCCTCTCGCGCACTACAAAGCTTCTTCCCGTCCTCCTCGCGTTATTGAGGACTACTCCCCGGTATATATCATTCCGAGTTAGGTTTTGTGCTGCAATTCCCCGAGATCACAGCGGACTCATGTTTGGAGAAGTCGTTTCCCTAGTTCCCTTTCTTTCACTGATTACCACGCGCATATTCACTCACCAGGGCCTTTTCCCCGCATAGGGAGGGTTCTCATCCCGCCTTACGGGCAAGGCCTACACCTACTTCGATCTCCTCCCCCCAACGCCACACGTTCCGTGGACAAGTCCCTAATTCTATCGAACGGCTGTCTCTAGGCCCAGCAAACGCACAGAGCCGGACCCCACTCCCCCCCCTCCTATGAGTCCACTTTCCCCCAGGAGTTTGAGCCTCCTCCTCTCTTTTCGCCTCATTCCTTATCCTGTCTCCCGTCTCTTTTCCCAGTGGACATTACCTTCCCCCCATCCTATGTCCCTTCTTTTGAAGAAAAACGCACGCCACCCTTTTTGGCCCTCCGCCCCTCTTTCCTTCCGTCTCGGGCGGTTGAAAGTGCATCTTCTCCTTCCTCCATCGTTTCCCCTGCCAAGCGGCCGCCCCCTTTCCCAAGATAGCCTCCGCCGCGTAGCATTCCGAAGTCCCCCTCCCCTTTTCCCTCCTCGCCCCCTCGTAAAGGCTCGACTATGCTTTCCTCCCTTCGCACAACTTCAGAGCATCAACCTTTTGCCTTTTGTTCTGACCCTTTGAGCAGAATTTCCGTCCCACCCACCCCCTATTTACCCGTCCTTCATACCATCGCGGTCCTCCCCTGGTTATTATATAGGCAATCTGTCTCCCTGCTATCTTTATCTTGGGGAGTTATGAATGCGGAATTTCCCTCCCAAGAACGTTTCGAATTATGGTCATGTAGATCCTCTCGCGTCCCTTTGAGTCTGTGCGAAGCCTTCAAATCTTTCCGTCGGCACCCCGCCACCGGCAGGACGTTCTTAAACACTGTTCCCCTCAGGGAAAGAATCTATCAATTTTTTTTCTCTACACAATCTTTTCTATTTCTTCATCTAAAAGACGCACAAACCTCCCAGTGACATCCTTTTGGAGTTAGTGTCCCGTCAGACTTTCCCATTTTTCTAGATGAAGTTTGTTATCGGTCCCCTTTTCCGGATCTGTCCCCCGTACCGGAAATTATAAGGTCTTCTTATTTTCCAGCCGTTTTCCAGGGGTTGGTTTGTGGTAGTGATGGTGGCGCTCCTTCCCTCTCAGCATACCGCGTTTTTTCTCCCTATAGGAGGCCGGGTATCCTCTCGAGGTTTCCGCTTCCCTTCTGTCGGTTTCCTTCCCGTCGTAATGGGCCCCTGCTCTTTCCTACGGACCCGCGCTAGTACACCTTTCGTGTAACGCCCTGCTCCTAGCGACCGACGACGGCTACCGGACCGCTTTCTCGCCTCTTACTCCCATTTTCTCTGGGACTTTAATCGCACCTTCGCTTGGACAGGGCAGGCGAGACCTTTTCCCTCTTGAGGCGCCTTTTTCCATCTCTTTCCTTTTCAACTACTACGTTGTTGTTTCTTCGATTCTCCCGACCACTTTCCCAATCCCCTCTCTTGCCCTGTTTTTTGAGATCTGTCCGTTTTTAAAATTTCGTCTGTCGCTCGCGCTTTTTTCTTTTTCGATGCACGAACAGGGCTCTCCAGTGGCGATCTGTTTTTGGTTCTGCAGTTCCCATTACATTGACTGCCGTTTTCGAGGTTCGACCTTCCCGCTTCAGCCCCGCCCCCTCACCCCCACCCCCCCCCCCCCCCCCCCCCCGGCGGCCCCCCCCTCCCTTGCCTTAAGCTCCTTTTTGATCGGTGTTCCGAATTTGCCGCCACCATCCCCCCCCCCCCTGTAGGGTCCCGTCCCCTGCATCCAGTAGAAGTGCTTTTGTTACTCTCCCCGAAATGGATACCATGATTTCTTCCGAACATTTGTCTCAGGTCAATGGAAGTCTTCGGCACCGGGACATCGCCCCCCTTCCCGTGGAGAATTGTAGTTGGTAATCGGAGATGCCGCTCTTCCCTTGTCGAGCGACCCATGTGCAGAGGGCTTCTTTCCTTCCCTTGTTTTCCGCTTTCCCGTGGCGTTGTCTTCAGGGCGGTAGGGAGCGATCCCTTTTTTTTTCCCTCCGACGATTTTTCTTGGTCCTCCATTTTACAAGATGCGACTTCCCGGTTTCCTTGGAGCTGGCCGAGGCATACCGTTTCCCCCGCGATTAGATAACCTGCGTGCCAAGTTTCCCGTATAGAAGAAACCTTTCCTTCTCCTTTCATTGACGGATGGCCCTTTTTGCCTTCCCTGCGGCGCCCCTCCCCCGAAACAAATGTTCCTTTATTCTGAATGTCCTCAGGTGAGATGAATTTCGAGCCTTTTTTTCCGGTAGCCTTGGGTGTGCGGAGGGCGTTCCCCCCTTTGGGAGTTCTTTCTTCCCCTTCTTTGGCTATCTGGGTTGGTGGTTTCCGCCAGAATTCGGCTCCTTTCGGTCAGGAGAGGCTCCTGCTAATTTTTCTTTCGGTCCTGCCATTTGCATCCGCGTGTGTACTTTCTTATCACAGCCTCTCATAGTAGCAATAGGATTTTCCATGATCCAAGTTATGTCACGGGCTTTGAGCGCGTTTTACTCGACGCCCGTTCTCTATATTCGGTCTCCCACGCGGAAGGACCTGTTTTCTATGGGGCACTTCCCTTTTTAGGCCGCTTTTTTTTACAGCGGTTACGCGAGACGGCCGTCCTCCCCCTTGAACGCATTCTTTCCGTGGCGTTTTAGGAGTAGGTGGAGTTAATTATCGCGCGGTTCCTCCCTTCCATTCTCTGTTTTTTTTGCCCTTTCTATGAGTGGAGATGATTTCTGCCTTTTTTTGTGAGTTTCAAAGGACTCCCTACCGAACTCCACCCGTCTGCTTCCCCCACCCATGAGTTCTTTCTCTCGTGGGATTGTGTTTCCTCTTTCTCTCGTTTCTAGATTACACGTTGATTCCCTTAATCGTATAATCGACTTTCTTGACATCAAGAGGTGAGTACCTCGATTAGCGGGCCAGAATTCGGTTTTTCGCCTCTCTTTTTCCTCCCCCCGCCCCGTACGAGCAGCGCTGTTTTAGGTTCGAAGGTCCTCGCCCTCTTCCTTCTGTGTCAGGTAACGTTCCTCGAGCGGGAGATGTTTTCTTCGTTATATTATCTTCTCTTTACTCCCCCGACTCTCGTAGATGTGCGGGCACCATCGACTAACATCCGTAGCAGACGGTGGCATTTTTCCTCGATTAAGTACACTCCCTTTCCCCCTGCGCGGAAACTTTCTAGGCTTCTTCCCCAGTGTTTAAAGTCTCTGGTAGAGTCTACGGCGACGTCTTTTTTTCCTCTCTTTTTAATACTAATGGTTTTCGAGTTCTCTGGTCCGGCGGACGGCCTTTACCTAGTACCAGCTCCTGATCTTTTCTATGTGTAGTTCTGTCTGAAAATTTGGCCCAGCTTCTTCCTCTCCAGTGGAAGAAGTCGCGCACTGGCCCCACCTATTTTCCCTATTTCACTGTGATAAGTTGTCCCCCTCCACAGCACCGATAGGGAGCGCGAACTCTCCCCCTTTCGAGAAATTCCCCTTTCAGTAATTTTCCCTGCCCCCTTTTCTTTCGTTTCCCTTACTACTTAGAGGAACTTCCTCCACCCCCTTCCCAGAGCTGACTTCCTCCTTTCCAGGTTCTTGAAACTGATCGTCTGATTTCAAAACAGCCCCTTGTTCTCCCTCCACTACGCCGAGACCCCCCTTCCCCGCTTGTATGCCTCCCACGCGAGGAGGCCCTGAGGTCCGACTAAGTGGTTCTCTTCCCGACGCTGCTGTCCCCCGCCCAAAGAGATCCCCCACGCTTTTCCTCCTTACTTCTTGTGGGTCTAGCCCCTTCTTTAGTTTCCTGGTGACCCAAACGGCGCTCCAGCCCCCCTGACTTTTTTTCTACCGAAGCAGAATTGTCCCTTTGTTTTCCGAGCTCACGAAGTCTCAAATACTTCGCAACTTTTCCCCCCACCTCTTTCTCCTACCCGGAGTGTCCTAGCCCGATCCGACCTGTTTTCTCTCCCCGGCCACACCAGCACGGCGCAGTCACCTACACAGACGAGACTGACCTCCCCTCAGAGGCGTTTTTTTTCGCGATCTCAATATAGTCTCCCTTATTCTCCCCTGTCTGCAGAGACCTCCCCCCCGTGACATTCATCCCAAATCTCTCCCTTCCTCGCTTGGGTTCAAAAGACCTCCCAAATGGAGCCGCACGACGATTTTCCCTTTCTGATCTTTGACCCTTCCTTTTAAGCTCCCTAATCCGTTTCCCCCGCCGGAGTTCTCTTCGCAAGCTGCGCCAACCTCTTCCCCCCCCCCAGAGGAGCCGCCTCATCTTTCCCCCGGCCTCCTCCGTGGACCCCGCCTGCCGAACCCGGTCATTATCCCTTGAAGGCCATCCCTTTTTCGCCCCTCACGACTGCCGAAAGGAATCAACCTTTTTTAGTGGTTTTTAGCTTTTTCTCCTGCCCTTTTTCCATCCCCCCAGTCCCTCAATTCCCATCAGATTTCCCTGAAATTTTTCCATAGGGCGATACTGGGCCCTTCGCGCTTGTTTAATGGGCTCTCGCTGTTTTCCTGTCGAACCGACAACAGTTTATCTCCTGGGAAGCTTCCCCTTCAGGATGCGGTGTCGGTCTACCCTACTCCTCAATTAGAAGCCCCGGGTTTCGGAGAAATTATTTTTTCCCCCTCCGGCACGCGATCCCCGTTAGTATCCGAAAAGAGTTCTCTTTCGTCCTCTTCCTCTCCAGCCGAGGTCAAAAGCTTTTTGACAAGTAAGTGTCTCTCGTGTCCTTGAAAGACTACGTCCCGATAGTCGCGGTTTTCCCCCTTCGCTATTTTTTCTAATTAGGAGTCTTCCCCCCCCCGCTTAACATTTCCTTGAGCTTATCAACATCAAACGGTGGGGAGGTGTTGCGTGTTTTTTTCTGAGTCTGCTTTCCCTCTAGCGGGCTTAGCATACCGTCCCTTTCCTTTTGCCGGTAGTTCCGCCCCAGTGCGATTTGCCCTTGGCGGTCGGCCCGTTCCGGTTCCTGGCCCCTCGTCCTTTGGCACGTCTCGCCTTGGCGTGGACCCAGAATCCCTTTCTTCTTTGCTGCCCGACGGCGACGTCCTCCTTCCCCTTTCGCTATATTTTTTCGGGGAACTTAGCCTGGCGCAGCTTCCGTTCATTTTCTTTCCCCCCTCCCCGAGGTGGGAGGCTCCCCCCCCCTTTTTTTTCTTTTTTCCTAATCAGTTTGTTTTTTTTCTCTTGATGTCTCTTTCCAACTTTTTCCCCAGCTCGATCGAATGACCTTTCCCGCCATCTCGTTAGGGCCTGCCGTCCCGTTTTAAAAAGGATCGGTCGTCGCTTTTGAGAATCTTTCCTGGAGTCGCCTCTTCTTTTCCGGGCCAGTTGCGGTAAACTCCTTTTTTTTCTCTCGGTCCGGAGCGGGCTAGACTGTTTGCGTCATAGAACTCCTAGTGCCGACATCGCTTCAGGAGAATATCCTTTCCCGGCCGCATCGCGAGAACCCGGATGCTAGCCCGCGGCTTGTTCCGCCTTTCCCCCTAGCGCCCTCCCCCCTCACCCCTCCCATCGTGCCGGTCTAATACCGTAGAAAGTTTTTTTCCGCCCAACGGCCGACCAATGATACCGTTTCTTTCGGTCTCCACAAGACTCTCTTTTTCAAACTTTTCTTTTTCCACTTGTGGTAGGCGAGGTGGGGCAACGGGCTTCCCTCGATGCAGACTAGCAACGCTGGAGATTTCTCTTCCCCTTGCTAGATCGTGCCCGTTATGTCCACCCCCGCCACTGCGCCTCTTTTTAGGACGCAGTTTTTTTTTTTCGGTTCTCTCCCCCAACGCCGGACGATTTGCATTTCCTTTGAGACCCCAACCTGTCCGGTTGTAGGTTCGCTGCGAAGGAATACCCCGAGAGACCCTTCGCCGTTTCGTGCCAGGGATTCCTCCCCTGGAAACCTTGCTGCGCTTTCCTTTTGACTGACGGAAATTTTTTTCACTTTTTGATGCCAGTGTCTTACAGACCAAAGTCCAGGTTGATGACCGTCTTTGAGTACTTTTTTTTCATACGGGATGGACTTTTACGCTATCTTACGCCGTGCGGAGGAGTTGGTACCCACGGTCTTGGGAGTAGGAGCTCTCCGGCTTTTCTTGCTCCAGGCTTAGGTGCAGGATTTCGCAGCGGCTTCTGGAGGAGGAGGCATGCCTTCCCCCCTGGCGATTCCGCGGATTTCCCCGGCGGTCCCTGCAAGAGGTGTTTTCTGCCCCCCAGTCGAATTGTCGAATGCATTTCAGAAAGTATGTCACGGGGCGGCTTTTTTTTTACCGGTCCTTCCCGATCGTCGATGAGTTTTTTCATCCCCCCTGCTTGATTTTCAAGGACCCTTAGCGTGGCCGTTCGATGGCGGCATACCAGCAGGTTCGCGAGCAGATTCCCTTTTTTCCCCACCTTTTAAAGCTGGCGGTTTTTTTCCTTCCGCGTTTTTCTCGAAGTTGTAGTGTCGTATCGGAGTAGCCTCCCTAGCGGTGTCCTCGTGGTTTCTCTTCTTCTGCGGTCGGTTTCTTTCCCCTTCCTTTCCGTACCTTAGAGCCCCGCTTTCGTTTCCACCGCGACTTTTCTTTTTTTGTGCACACCGCTCTCCTTTTTCTCTTCTCTTCCCCGGTGTGATTTTTCCCCGTTTTTTCCCCCCTCCCGCGTAGCGGCGGCGCATAGGTTTAGGTGACGAGCTTCGGTGACACTCCGGAGGTCCCCTCCTTTAGCGCTCTTGACTCCTCTCAGCGCGGTGTATTTGCCTTCCCCGCTTACTACGTAGGCGCGTGGTCCGTTTCCCTCTCATGACGGTTTCACCTGCGGCGAGGCGGATTGGAGCGCCGACCCCGAGACACCCTCCCTTCCTTGGGCACCCCTTGATTTCCCCTCCCCACTTGACGACGGTGAGCCTGCTCCCCTCCCCAACTGCCTAACTTCATTTCTGTCGTTTTTCTGCGGAGAGCGTTCCAGAGATGCATTTTAGCCGTCGAACAGGTCTTTCTCTATATCTTCACCTCCTTTTTTGTGTTTTGTCGAGACGATCCTTCCTTTCCGTTTTCCCCGATACCTCTACGGTCCCCTGATCTCAGAGCATGGAAAGAACTCATGCCCTCTACCCCTTTTTACAGCCAGCTCAAGTGAAGGGCAGGGAGTGGACGGTGTTCCGTTTCCCCCCTCCTTTATGTATCCACTTCGGAGAATTGTATGTTCTTTGGCAGTTTGTCCCCGCGTATCGCCAGATCGTTTCCGAGTCCTCCTCGACGAGACCCCCGACCATCAGGTGAATTATTTTGCCCTTCTTTCCCTCCCCTATCGTTGACGGTGACCCCCGCGCCTCCTTCTTTTGATAGTTACCTTCGACACCTAACCCGATGCAGACTATCCAATCTCTAGTCCAACTGATATCTCTAAACCACCTTTTCTTTTAGTTCGTGCGCTCCTCCGTCTCCCCCTTCCACGTTTTTTGTTTTTCCCGACCGACTCCGAGTTTCATGATTAGACCTCACCGGGTTTTCCCTCGCTCCCGACTTGCTTCCCTTTGATGACCACCGTATTATAGATGACTCCATGGGGGGAGCAGAGTTGGCTAAGTCTTCGCTTCCTGGACGCTACCTTCTCCTCGCCAACCCTTCCCTTTCCAGGTCCCAGCAGAAGGTGTCCTGCGACCCCCAGCTCAGTTTCAATACACCACTTCCTACGCCGTCCCACTTCCCGGTGATTCCTTTCCCGGCTCTAGCGAACATCTGTCTGTCCGTCCCCCCCCCGTCCCGCCTCGCGATCCTCCTGACCGCAGGCGTTTGAGTCCTCCTCGCCTTGCGTTTCGTCCCTGCCGTGAACGGCGCCCCCCCCCTGACATACTTTTCATGTCACCACTCTCCCTTCTCGCTGGGACCCGCCCCCCAACCTTTTTTCTGCAGCCGTTTGAAGGAGTTTCTGAACCGGCTTTTTCCGGGCCCCTTCCGCATAATCGCCGAGCCTGCGTTCTCGGAGTGACCACTATCAGTTGAGGAGATCGCTTTTTTCGAATACTAAGCCCCCCCCCCCCCTGTGACCAGAGTTCCGCACCCCTTCCCGATACGCTGCAGTCCCCATCCTTTTCTGACCCCACCTGGACCGGCATCATCACCCCTTTTTGCTTCCGGGGTTCGGCTCGACCTGGCCTTCCACTAGACCAGTCTTTCCTTCCATCTCCGGGCCTCCCTTTTTTTCCATACTTCAAGCTACATGGGCCCCCTCGCCCCCCCCTTGTTAAATACTTTCTCTAGCTGTGGACTCTTCCTTCGCCCCGACAACCGGACGTTTGTCGCAGCCTTTTCCGGCGGGTAGGGAGCAGCTCTCACTCCTCTTTGAGTCTTCGCCACCGGCCGCTTTTGCGAACTCCTTTCCCCTTGTCCCTTTTCGATGTTCGCTCATATCCCCTTTTTTTCTCTGCTGCATTCTTCCTGGTGGTGCCACACCCCACGACGTTGCTTTAAAGGTGAACTACCCGTAATTTCTCTGCGATCTTGTTTTTCGGGCGCCCGCCAGGCCATGGGAGGGCTTTCTCTAACAAGAACGGCACTTCTATATGTTCTTTCCCCTCGATGCCCTTCCGTGGGGCTGGTTCGTGATTTTGGCGGGACCGCCCTCGCTCACCTTTCCCTACCGCCTTGGGGTTATACTTTATAGCACTTTTGGGAGCCGGAGTTTTTTTCAGGGGAATGGCGGTCCTTCCTTCGTCTCTCCTGTCTGGCCCTTTTTCCTCCGTCTCCCCCCCCGGCCTCTCTTCGCCACCTGAGTTTCCCCCTATTGCCAGGACTCTTAGAGACGGAGGACCTTGACCCGTGCGAAGCTCCTTTCCTTTTCCTGGGACTAGTAGAAAGTTTCTCCCCTCAATTGAGGGGAATTAGTTCCCGACCTCTTTTGAACCGAGTTGGTGAGGCTTCTAGACCTCTCTTTTTTTTGTTTGTTTTTGAGAGGTCAATCCTCACCTCGTGCAGCTCAGCTTCTTTCATTCGGAGGTTGCGCTTGCCCGTCCTCAATGAAAAGGATCTTCTTTTTTTCTCTCTCTTTTTCCCCAGTTAGGCCGTCGCAGTTCTGAGCCCTCCAGGGCCGGTACACCTACATTGGCGATCTGGCGAGGCTGGCCTTTTCTTTGCGCAGAAAGGACATTCCTAAAGAGTGGACGTTGACCGTCCCCCTCGCAGCCTCGCGCGGGCTCCCTTTTCCGCAGTGAATTCTGGATTCTGTTAGGCCTCAATGCGCTTTTTTCATCACCCCCTCACCCACGAGGGCGAGTTGCTTTTTTTTTCTCCTCTTCCGTAGACCCAGGCGGTCGTGTTTTGGAAAGCACGCAAAGACGGCGGCGCAGAACAGCTTTCCTTTTTTTTTAATGGTCTTTCTTTTGCCCCCCATGGACTCGACACGTATTTCTCCCTTGTAGGTTTCAACGAGCCCTTTTTATCTTTTCCTCCAGAGCTATGGCGAGGAGCGCCCTTTCTAGAGGCTTTTCCCTTATGAAAGGGATTCCTGACTTAATCCCACTGCCGGCAGGTTTTATACGCTCCGTTGATGGTGAGCTCTCCCGAACCCTCTTTCTTTTGCGCGGCTTTCCCCTCGCAAAGGTAGGGTTGTGTCCCTTCGAAGGCACTTCCCCAGCTGATCCCCCCAGGGCTGCTTGACCAGACTCAATCTGAAGAAACCCTTGATGATTTCTAGGATTTTCCTTAGGTTGTCCGAGGCCGACACCGCTTAAAACCATGATGACATGTGATTCAGGTCGGAATTATTTCTCGGTTCTTCTTTTTCCCAGCTCATTTCCCTCCCGGTTGACGAGGCGCGTTGTCATTTTTTAATTCGGATTCTCGGAGGTCTCCCTGGCTGAGGGGGCGCGAAGTTTTTTTTTGGCGCGGGAGAGGATTTTCCCTTCCCACCGCCGGTTACGCCTATTCTCCTGGTTCGCAGTGGTGTGTCGGCGCGTTCCAACAGACCTTTTTAGTAGCCAAATAGAGTTTTTCTTTTCAGTAAGGAGCGCCCCTTTCCTCCTGCTACGCCTACGGCGTTCCTGAGTTTCACCTCCTGAGTGCGCAGGACCAGTCTCCTATTCCCTTAAGGCCCTGGTCTGCGGACAGAGTCCGAGCCTCCCTTTCTACGGCACTTCCTCTGGGTCCTTCCGGTGGGCGAGTAGGCTTCCACATTTCTGCGAGTATCGCGCGGGTCCGCCGTTCTGAGGTTCCTGTCCCTTGTTTTCTGTAGGTCCTTTTAGGCGCTTTTTCGCGTAACCTTCTAAACGGCTGTTCCCACCCCCCTTCAAGTCCGCGAGCGTTCTTTCGTGTTTTTTTTTGCCGCACCTTTGGTCGGATCTACTTTGGGTGTGTTGTTTGGGGTGGGTTTTTTGTTTTGGTTTTTTTGTGTGGGGCTTTTTCCTCCCTCGGGTTCTGGGCGGCAGATCCGCTTGGTAGGGCGCGATCTTTTCTTTTCTTGCCCCTCCGGTTTTAGAGAACGTATCTTTCCGCCGGCTCTTGACGTAGTGATCCTCGCTTTTCCTTTGCGTTCACTGTACTCGCGCACGACGTCCTTTGGCTAGCCTGAAGCTTTCGAGGTCACCGGCTCTTGGAGCTGAGTCTCCCCCTATCTGGGCGATGCCGGCGGTCACCTTCCCTCCCCCCCACCCAGCATCACTAGCCTACGGTGAGCCTTTGAACCGCTCCACTCATCTTCGCGCACAGCTTCCTTCTCAAGTACGCGATGTCTCCCCCCTTGCTGTACGTTAGAGGTAGGCTTTCTCCTT
>Ga0179593_1482941_pt1 | contig 24529 bp, 27 predicted proteins | sample CZODoug2_1_08_16_FD_185931 | JGI IMG/M metagenome (GOLD analysis project Ga0179593, IMG submission 185931) | Vadose zone soil fungal communities from Angelo Coast Range Reserve, California, USA - CZODoug2_1_08_16fungal (PacBio error correction) | ecosystem: Environmental > Terrestrial > Soil >... | reverse complement strand
TTTTCCTCTCTCACCCTGTTCACACTATATTTCCCTTATGATTTTATTCTTTTTTTCTTTTTTCTAGCACAATTCCGTCTTCTCCCCTTTGCTTTTTTCTGTGCGAGCATGTTCCTCCTTCCTCCTCATAACTGTTTTTTGTACCATCCTGCCGAAGAAGAACCCTGCGTGGGGTCTGTTGTGGTGGTGTTACTCTGAGCTTTCGAGATTTCCTATGGAGAATGTCCGTGGTTCGCCCCCCCCCCCCCCCCCCAAAATTTTTCCCTTTCGATGATGCAGCAGAATGGCAGTCACTTTGCTTGTTTTACTTTTTATCATTCCTTTATACCCCCTTTCAGAGATTCCATCAGTACTTAGGTGGAACCCCCCAGGAGGTTTTCGTCCAGAACCCCTTCCTCCTTTTCTTTTCCAGCAGTCAAGGAAAAACAAGGACAGCTCTTTACATCCAATAAGGATTGCTTCTTGTTTAACCTCTCCAGTAAACATCCCCAGGGTCCCCCCACCCCCACCCCCACTACCCGTCCCCCCTCCTTCTTATCTCTCTTTTGAATAGGATGAGTTAATCTTGATGGAGAAGGATTGTCTTCTTTGGACCGTGTTATTTCGGTCCATTTCTCTGGAACCCGAAGGATATTCCTGTATGTCTTCTCTTCTTATTACTTCCTTTCGCCCAGATGACCCTTTTTTTCCTTTTTATTTCCTCCCGGCAGCTTTTCCCTTCATTCCCAAAGGAGGGTTAGCCATTCAACCGCGTCCGTGGACTGCCGACCCCTTGAATGAATAATTTCCCCCCACCACTAATTTAGGTTGGTTGTGAATTTTGGGTTTTACATTTTTTTTTCCTATCTGTACTTTTTCCCCCCCCCATGTATGGTTGCCGTTGGGGGGGGGGATGAGTGGTTTTCGCCTGCGTTTTCGAGGCGGGGATGGAAGTTACACTGTCATCTTCCCCTTGACTGAGACTTGGAGATTACCGAACTTTTCATAGAAGGATCCTTCTTTGTCTCCCCCCCCCCCCCCCCCCCCCCCCCCCCCCCCCCCCCCCCCCCCCCCCCCCCCCCCCCCCCAACACCCCCCCCCCCACTTTTTTATGAGCCCCCCCTTTTCCCTAACACTCTTTTTTGACCCTGAAGGTTTAAAGCGTGTTTTATCTTGATATTCAGAGGAATTATTTTTCTTTCCATTTTATTTTTTCTTTTTTCTTATTTTTTCAATTGATAGAGAGTGTTCTTTTTATTCCTTCCTTCGTAGGAGCAGGAATGGGCAGGCGATCGCTTACGAGATGATGCGGTTACCTGCTGAGAGTCATGCAGACGATAGCTCTTTACTCCCTGTTTCCTTCATTCAATAGTACTTAGTTTGCCTTTTGAAAGGTTACCCTTCTTCCCAGATCCTTTTTTTCCCCCCCAGGGAAGAACCTGGTTGGCCCTTTTCTTCTTCTATGGAGCAGAAAACAGTGGGGTAAGACATCCTTTTCTTCTAGAGTTCTATTTATCCCTACTAGTCTGAAAAGGGCCTATTTGCCGGTCCGCGATAAGGCTATGGTTGCCTTTGAAAGTTTTTCTTCTTCTCCCCCAAAGGTAAACCTCGTAGACCCGTAGATGATCATCCACTTGCGTGCGTCGTCCCGTCTTCTTCATTCTACTCAGTGACGGAAGGTGAGATGTGATAGTCTTTTTTCAGTTCCTATAATCAGATTCTTCCCGTGACGTCAGCCATTCTTTTTTCCTCTTTATCCTTTCTTTGCCGACCAAGAAGAAGAAGGGCTCCAGCGGCAGACGCGTGGGAAATCACCTTGCCACGACTTTTGCCCAGACCTACGTCCCCCTTCTATACCCTTTTCTTAAGAAATCTTCCCTGAACTTCCTTTTCGAAGCTTCAAGCTCCCCTGGCTCTCCTCCCCTTTCTTTCTTCAGGGTTCTTTGACACGGGCAAAAGTCTGCTCTCCGAGACCTCGATGCGTTTGCTTCTGATTATTTTCCTATATGAAAGGTTGACCCTTCACCCTCCTCTTTCTTTTTTCCTGAGCCCCAATTTCCTAAGACGTGCGGGGACCTTTCTCTTCCCTTCCGCGAAGTAATGCTCAGTGCCCGCGCTCAACTCCTCCTTTTCTTTTCTTTTTCTCCCCATCTTCACACTGACTCCGAAGAAGTCCCCCCCACCGCACCCTTCAGAAGCAACGGACGGCTAGTCTCCCCTATCACCGGGCCTTCCGCTCTCAAAATTACCTTTAAAGTAAGCCGGAACCACCCTCCAGTACCTTGCCACTTTTTTCCCTTCGGAAATATATATATTAATCCTCTTGTTGTGTTGAGAAGATTTCGACTTAGAATCTTGGTAAAGCTCATGGCTGTCTACCTCTTGTTGACTTCTCGGACGTTATTTGGTATCCTTTGTTCTGTCGGACCCGGAACCTCTCAAGATGATCGGGGATGACAGCAGGTGTCTGGACTTTCTCTGCTTTCCAGGTTCTGGAGGCTTTTTGATCATTCTTTCTTTCTTTCTGAACCTGTAGGACACCCGCCGTCTAACTTTAACTTTTTTTGGGTTTTTAGGTTTTAGTGACCGGGTCGCTTTTTTAGAACTGACTGTTCTTCCTCCTCGCCTTTTCCCGAAAGCTGCGGATCGCCTGTGGACCGCCCGCGCTTGACCTTTCCCTGTAACCCTGGGAGAAATAAATATTCATCCTCTTTACTGAGATTCGTTTTCCTTTTCTTTGCTGGACCCTCATTTCTTTTCCTCCGCTTAATTCGGGCTTATCTGCTGACAGTAATTTTCCGCTTTCGTTCTTCCCGCTATAAGGAAGTCAGGTTTCCCTTCCGTTCGTCCCTGGATTTAGCGCACCCTTTTTTCGAGGCTCTTTCTCCCTTTGTGGGGGGGCGCGGCTTGGCCGGATCCTTATTGAATTCCCGACCTACTTAAGGAATTCCAGCATTTCTCGGCCCCCCCCCCCCTCCACGCCTTTCTTTTTTTCAAAACCCCTCTGCCTCTTTTCCTTTTCCTTCCTCCTAAGGGTTTCCACTTTTTTTGCCCCCACCGTGACCTGATGATCAGGCCGCGCCGCTTCCTTTTATAAGGGAGTACTCCCCCTGAACATGTTTTTTTTTCTACTCCCTCCCCATTCCCTTTTTTTCTTCCAAGGAGAACCTCCCGGCCAACTCAGGCCCTTTCCCTCCGGTCGTCCCCACCTCTCCTTTTTACATATAAGACGAAAATTGTTTCTTTATGACAGTCAACCTATGGTCTCTCCCTCGCGCCGCTGTTTTTCCCCTTCCTCCCTCGGCCACCGCGCTGCAGCTCCCTGTAACATCTTTTTTTTCACCGCCTCCTCTTTCACCTGACCCCTTTTAGTTTTTTTAATCAGATAGTACCTCACATCTGGTCCCCTCGTCATCTTTCTCTTTCTTGCGCCGGCGTCTCAGCATCCCCGTTCCGTCATCTCCCCATCTTTTAGGAAAGAAAGACCGGCCCATTCCTCAAAGCCCCCCCAGAGCAGACTTCCCCCTACCTGGCCTCTTTATCGTTCCCTCCCTTTTTCTCCCCTCCCCCACGGTAGGACGTCCATTATGGACCCGACCCGGCAGCGCGATGGAACCGCCTCCCCCCGCCAGCTTCTCCCCCCCTCCCTCCCCCTTTACCCCCTTAACTTTCAAAACCTGTACCTCGGAGACACCCTCCCCCCTTAAAAAGCCCTTTCCAAAAATAGAAATTCCCCCCCCCCCCACCTCCCTTCTTGTTTGAGAATGCAGCATCGGGCCAGTCCATAACAGTACCGCTTTGGCTTTGAACCACTCCGGTTTACTTCCTTTCCTTTCCTCGTGAGAGATCCCCCTTTCCCGTAAGGGTCAGTCAGTCCAGTGACATCCTCTCTATCTTCCGGCTTTTCCCTTCTATCCTTGGAGGACAGGCCGCGAAATCCCACGGCCCCGCCCGCCCTTCCTTGCTCTGCGCCAATAGACCCTCCGTCACTAATGGAAGATCTTATCCATCCTTCCTTTTAATCGACTTTTTCCCTGAGGTTCCCGGCGTATTTTTCTTCCCTTTAAGCCCAAGACCTCCGTCCGCGACCGCTTCTCATGCGTTGGGCTTGTCCCTTTTTTCGACTTTTAAAGGCTCTTTTCTTTTCATCCGATTTTGCATGTACAACCACTTGGAGGACACCCGGCGTCAGCTATTCCCTTTTCTTTCGCACCCTCCCCCCCTCACTTTCCCCCCTCCTTAAATTTCTTAACTCTACCAGCAAACTTTCCATTCGTTCATATTTCCCCCCCTGCTTTTTCTCTTCTCTTTCTTGCGGCGTCATGTGCGGATAGCTTGCGCCAGGGATTAGCCGCCGACCCTACTTCCCCCACCTCCTCCTCTCAATTCCCCTCTCCTTTTTAACCTTCCTCTTTCCCAAGAAACCTTGATCGGAACGACTTCCCTTTCCTCTTTGATTATTTTTTTTTTTTCTTTTTTAGGGTGCTACGGGGATCTGGGTCCCATCTTCCTCTTTCCTCTAGTTTTTTTCTCTCGCTTTTTTCTTGAAGAGAAAGTACAAAAAACTTTCCCCCTCTGAGATTAAGGCCTTCTGAGTTTTTTCTGGCCAGACCGGATCTTCTCCTTTCTTCTCTTTCTATGAGGTCAGCCCCCTAATCCGCCCATCCCTCCTCTACCCGTCTCTTTCCCGCATTCGAAGACAACCAAATGGAAGACGATAAGGGAGCTGCAGCCAGAATGCTCCTTTACTTGGTGTAGTTTTTTCATTCAGTACTCCCCTGTCATCTCTTTCCATCCCGCATTTTTGCCACCCTGCTTTATTTTACCTCCATCGCGATGAACGACAGGGTACGCGCGATCAAGCCCCCCGCCTCTACACGAGGTCATCTTACCGGCGGTCGGTGGTTTTTTAGAACTTGAAGACCCATTTCAAAGGCACAACCTGCAAAGCCCGCAGCGAGCTGTCTGCTGCGGGCTCTTTTCATGTTTCTCCAGGTTCTTTTGGGGAAGTGGATGATTTACTTTTTTTTGCCCCCTCTTACTGGAAATACCTCCTGATCTCCTGAGTTTTTTTCTTTCAGTATGCTTTTCCCTTGCCTTCCTTTCCTTCTCCTTCGACCCAGGAAGCGCCTCAGGGATCCCACGGATTTTTTTTCCGCCATTTACTTTTCCCTTTTTTTAACTTTCATGGAAGATGACCTGCCCCTGAGGAAACCCACACCCCCCCCCCCCACTTATACTTTAAGTGATTCGGAGGTTTTAAGCTTTCGTGTTCCGTTTCTTTTTTACGATTTTAATTTCTTCTTCTCGTCGAGTTAGTTATGGTTTTATGATTTATTTTTTATTTCGGTTTTAATCTCTGGTTAAACAGCCGACCAACTGTGCAAGTTTCTTTTTTCATTCATTTTCCTTTTTATTAATGGATGAAGGTCCTGTGTCTTTTTTAGTTTTATTTTCTCAGGCTTTCCCCAACCACACCCCCTACCCATTACATGAGTTCCGGTGAGTATCGAGACTGCATGGCGTGCGGTTCGGGCTTCTCTTCTCTCTTCTTATTCCTCTCTCGTCAGGTTTTCTCTCCTTGAGTTTTTTTTAATTCCCTTAAAGGCGGATTTGCCCTTCTGAGGAGATGTCCTCTTAACAGCTATTTATTACGACAGATATTTATATTACTCTCCCTGACAGGCAGTGAAGAACGGGAAGATTCTCGTCGGCGGTGGGTGGTTCCTTTCTTTCATTTTCTCTTATGAATGGAGGTGAGAAGATCCCCTCTAGGAGATGATGAAGCCCCCCCTGAATGGGTGGACTTTCAGACAGGACCCCTTCCTAGCGAGATCCATTTCTTTATTCCTCAGGCAGCGGAAAACAACAACTGCAAAACCGTTGATTCAGGTGAGATTTTTCCCTTAGTCAGGCTCTGCTGCTACTAGTCCCTCCATTTTTTTTCCTTTTTTCCCCACCGCGCTTAGGAACGGGGGTTTTTTGGTTTTGTTTTTGGTCACCGTGAGAGGAATCATCCCAGAACAATTCATTTATCACGTTTGAATGGTCCCGGAGAATCCTGTCGCAGGATGGGTGCTCGGCGTCGCTGATTGGCCTTCTTTTTTTCCCTTCCCTCGAGTTAAGAAAGGTCCTTTTCTCTGTAGGACAGACGCAGAAACTTTTTAACGACTTTCCTTTACCGTTGGAGAACATCCCCGGTGCAAGCGAAGACGATCAACTGATTTTCTCCAGGGTTGTCTCTGTTGCTAGCCTCATTCCCTATTACAAAGTAATCGAGCAAGATGGGCGGTCGAAAATTTTTGAGTTTCTCTCCCTTGTTCCTCCCCCCCAAGAATTTTATATAAGAGCCCTTGATTTTCGCTTCTTCTCCGGAACCTTTTTCCATTCCCCTCTCTTTCCTTTTTCAGTCGCCAGAGCAGCGCAGGGAGGAGCCTTTCCTCTCCTACCTGGGCCAGTTTTCCTCAGAAAAGAAACTCCGTTGTTCTGGTGTTGTTCCCGTTTAACCGCAGCCGGCCGGCGCAAATCCCATTCCGTTTTCCTCATCAATCTATCTAATCCCCCCCCCCCCCCCCCCCCTATTTTTTTCCCAGAGGAGAGCTCCAAGAACACGGACCACGTCCGACGAACCAACTTCTAACGCCCCTTCTTTACCATCCCTTCTAAGTCCTCCCCTTTCTTTATTTTATAATACTAAGTTGTTTTTTTTCTTTGATCCTCCTGGCTCCTTTTTTTCTAATTTCGGATCCTGGGTCTTCGGGAACTTTATGGTCCGAGTTCTGGATCTTTCATCCGCTGCATCGGGGATTACGATCCGTCAGAGGCTCTTCTGGCCTGCTTCTCTTTTGCCGCCGCCGGATTGCTTGATGATTTCACCTTGGCTTCCGAAGGCCTAACTTAAGAGTTCGTCTTTTTCACGGTCACTCTTCTTAGGAAGGGAGCCGTCCTCCCCTCTCTTCCAGACTTTCCTCTCCTTTGATCTGTCCAAGCCTATTTTATGGACGTTCCCTCACGAGTATCCCCCTCTTTTGCAAGAAAGGGGGTCTCTCCCCTCCTCTGATGAGACAGCCTGGAGTCCGAACTCCTTTACCTGTTAGCCTTCCTCTTTCATCTTATTTTCCAGTGGAATTTTACACAGTGAATCTGCCCCACCCCTCCTCCCTTTACTCTTGCAGGCGACGTCTGAAGCGTTGAGCTTTCACTTTCCTCCTCTTTGACTCTGGAGACCCCATTCCCGATATTTTGTCCTCCTTGACTAACAGCGAGACCTGTCTAAACTCTCCTCCTTAAAGCACTCCCCAGGAGGAAGACCAGAAGTACTCCTCCAGAAAGTTACCCACCCCACAAATCCCCTCTGAACCTGAGGAAACCACCAAGAGCAATGCAATCCGGTCACCCATCACCCTTCTACAAAACCTATGGATCCTTTAAGTCAATACTTACCTCTGGCCGTGCACCTGGGTGTTATCCAGGCGAGCACTCCATTCCCCCAGTATACGACTCTGAGGTCGGACTTCCCCCGACCAGAACCCCATGTTCCCACTAACTGGGAGTGAGTAGGACCCATGCGACATACCCCCCCCCACTAGCAAAAGGACTGAAGTTCGAAAACGTTTCCAACATAAAGGCCACTTGTAGAGAGATTTGCGACCCGAAACCCTCCCAAGGATGGTACCTATCCCTATCACGCATGAACTCGATGTAAGTTTCACACAAAAATGCTGGTAGCGCCAGTCCCAGTAGAGCCCCAAGATTCCGCAAAACAGGAGGCCGAGGCGTTAGAGATGAGCGAAATTCCGGCACCCTTGACCAGCGGCCCACGTAGACTTAAGGAATCCTCTCACAGACAAAGAGCGTTTAAATCCGCTTAAATGAATCCAGTTCACCCTCCTACCCCGAAGAGAAAAGGCCAGTGCCCAAGCTATCGCGAAGCCTAGCACGTCCTCTGCCCCCGCCCCTGCTGCAGTACCGAAACAAATTCCGTCATACCATGCGGACTACTCGCCCAACATACCGCCTCTTTGCCCAAGATCACAATTTGTAAAGACGTTATCCAAGACCCCACCCCAATCCCCTGAACATAAGTCAAACGACCCCCCTAAGGCAACCTTCCACCCCCGAAACGGACCCTGAAATCAAGTCACCCCACAGCGCCGAACCTGCACTTTACCATCAGAACACCCGGGAAAAACTCCCCTCCCTGGCCTTTCCAGTTTGTTTGACGTCCAACAGAGGTTTTCGAACTACACCCCTCGGAATTTTGAGGGCAAAGAGACCGAACATGTAAGTGATCAGAGCGCACCATTATCACACAGCTGTTCGCCGGACCACGGCGTCCCCCGGCGCGCAATCCCCTTTGACGCGACCAGAAGTCCTCAAATTACATGAAAAAGCCCCCAGGTTCTACTCCCCCCCGTCAAACGGCCTCGCTCCTCCCCCTTTCAATGACTCGTGTTTTCTTTTTTGAAAAAACTGCAGAACGTCAACAAACCACCTTCAAGTATCTCGGTGTTTCCCTTATCTTCACTTTTTCTTCCCCCCACTTGACATGACCGCTCTGGGTTTTTTTAAACCCCTCCTTTTGGACTCTCCTCGATCCGCTCCCCGGGAGACCTCCTCGTCCCCCCCGCGCGCGGGAGACCTTCGATCCTCTTTGAAAAACTTAATTGGAGCCTATTCGCAAGTCAATCTTAACGTAACAGGACCGATTCCCTCTTATAGACGAGGTCAGAAACGATGCATCCATTATTCCCGGCCCCCTCCAACTCGAAAAGACACGAATACTTGTCCCCAGGACCGCCCTTCAGCCCTCCTAGCAGGCAAGCCTCGCTACACGGCTTTTGTCTCTTCAGTTCGGGCTTGATCCAATTGGCCATGGTCTGTTTCAGGCAGAGGTATCTTAAGTCCAGAATTAATGGTCCGGCCCCCCTCATTCCCCGAGTTAATGCGGGGGCTTGCCTTGCTCTTGACTGAGACCGGGCCGGCCCATAACCTTGGGGGGAGAAAGCGTAATTCCCGGGGGGTGGGAAAAAACTTTTACTTTTTCCTGAGGATAAGAGACGTGCGCGGTTTCATGAAAATTTTTTTTTGCAGACCCCCACGCAAAGGTCCCCCTCATTGCTTATGTCACGTTCGGAACCCCACACGGATAAGGCTGAAACTCACGTCAACTTCCACGTGCTTCAGTCCAGACGTTAGCAGCGAGCGTTACGGTTCTAGTTGAGCAAAATACTAACGTTAGGAGACTCACGGACTTTCCCCATCTTAGGACCCGAGAGACTGACAAACCCGATCCACATGAGAAATGCGTTCTAACCGTTTAGAGTACCCACTGCCACCACCGGTCCAGTCTTTCAAAGACAGAAAGTGAGTTCTGACGGATTTGGGGTACGGTGGATATTTACAATCCTCTCCTTAATACATCTGTGTCTTTGTTGGAGCTTGTGTGCCCGATGCCGCTACCCCCCCCCAATTTATTTTTCGGCTCAGGGTTAGGGGGTAGTTGTGATAATCTGGAGCAGTGCTCTTTTATTGTCCGATATTTTCCTTACTTTCTTCGACTCCTAAAAGGAGGAGTGGCTCCAGATTCGCCTGGACGTCCGTCGTTCACCTCGCTCCTATCGACTGGAAGAGGCTGATATTAAGTGTTCTTTGCTCTTCAGCCCTCCGCTTCTTCCCTGGAATTTGGGTTTTCCTCGTAGCGCCAAGGCATCACTCTCTCTCTGAACAAGGGATACTAAGTCTCTGTCTAAACTCCCCCTATCTTCATGTGTGTTATCATCCCAAATCTAACCCCACCCCTTGAGGACGGCGTTACTCCCGCCCCTGCAAGAGATGCAGCCACCTCTGACCAGATAATCGCTTCCCCGAGTTCTGTCTCCCCCCAATGACTCTCCAAGAATACTCTCCAAAACAGACAACGATACAGCTCATCGCTCAGCCCGCGTAAAGTCCCTATGGTAGACCAGGGACGGATCGGAGCATACAACCATTCAGGACGACACCCCCCCCCCTCCCCCCTGGAAAAAAGGGCAACAACTAGAGAACCCAGACCGCTGTCGCCCTCTCTGGCCCCCCTGAGGCAGGTCTTGTCTCTGACCTGTGGATACGTGAGTCCTTTTTTTTCCGTTGTATGATTCGATTCATCTGCGGGCCTCATCCAGGCATCAAGTGATCGCGTCTAGGACGTGGCCGTAATTGAAGGCCTCCAAGTTCCCGGTTGGCACATTATGAATCAAGAGACCCCTACATTGAATCCTGAGTAAAGGCAGTCAACGCGATTTTCTCTACCACCGATATTCTTACCCTTTCATTCACATTCTTCTGTTCAAGTATGCCCTTTCCAGGGCACCACCAAAACCCACGTTATAGAATTTAGTTGGGGTGACGTTACGGTCTGTATTTTTTAAATTTGGCTCGGTATTTTCTCCGAGTCCCTTCCTCCAGCAATGATGGATAGAATGGGTTGAGTCCTTTTTTTTTTAACAATTTAGATTCGCTGACGCGATGGAGCGCAACTCCCGTTACTTCCCCCCCACTTTCCGACTTCCAACAACAGGTCGAGAGACCCGCGCTTCTTCCAGGACGCCTAAGTACTGCTCGGCTTCAGGGTGTTAGTTCCCCCCCCTCTGCGGTGCCCCGAAAGACCAAGTTTTTTGAGACCCCCCTTACTAACCTAGGGGTGTAACAAGTGAGTGTATATTCTTATGACGCCTTTTAGTCGCCGTGGGAATTTAGGGGCCTTTATGCTGCTCTGTGAGGCTATTTACTCAAGTTCTTTTATTTGGAGGACGAGTCGGTGCTTAAGTAGCCGGCTTCTTCGGCCCTCTCTAATCTGAAAGACCACCCTGAGGAGAAGGCTTTTTCAAGGATTGTCTGCTGTTTCCAGTTTTTTTGTTTGAGTGATAGAAGTGATTAAAGGGGGTGATGTCAGGCTTCCATAGTTATTGGTCCCTGGGCATGCGATTGAAGGCCGAGAAAGCTAGGGAAGAGGGACTACTTGTTTATCCTCGCCCTGATAGACCGGCGATGTCTGCACCCTCCTGGGTTTGAGGGTCCTCCATTTTCCAGTTCGCTGATAAGAACCGATGACTTCTGTTTAAAGCCGGATAAAGGAATGAGAGTGGCGTTTCCCCCCCGCATGCTCCTTTCTCATTGTAATTATACTAACGTGATCGGACTGATAAACAAACGTTTCATTTTTTTTTTTTTCTTCCAGTAACGAGACAACCAGTTTAGGTTTTCTCAGTAACTATGATAAAGAAAGTACTTGTTGATCACGCAGAATCCGTACCGTCTTTCTATTCAACCTTTAGAAACAGGCCGGAACGTTGATGAAATCCCGCAACGTCGCGTTACCATTCTCCCCCCGTAAGGATTTATCTTCCCCACATTGAGTTTCATAAAGCCTACGGAATAGTTTCAGAGATGAACTCAACAACGAACCGCCCTGAGTGGTTGTTGTCTCTCTTGGTTCCCGGGCAGCCCGACGCCCCGAACGCGTCTCCCACGAGGAAAGAGGAGTGAAGACGGCAACGAAGTGAACCCTACCGTGCCCAGAAGAGTATTTATCAGCTTGATAAGCCATAAGCGTTAAAATTATGTTCTCCTTTACAGATCAGCCCTTCAAGAGTCACAGAGTAAGGGGCAGGGCCCGAAGGGGCACGCTCTCTATCTTTAAGTCAACGATTGATGCGGTTGTATTTCTGCAGTTTCCCTTATACGCGCCAACCAGAGAGATCTGCTTGGACATCCCCTCGACGTAAACTTTCTAAGCTAATCTTGACCAGGAGTTCAACCTGAGCCGTTTGACGAGATTTACCTTGTTCCTCTCCTGAGGGACAAGCGGCCAATGAAGCCCCCTTACCTGCGTTGACCCGATAAGTAGCCAGCCAAAGGTACAAATCTGCATCCACGGAATGACCTCAAACCTCCTTAAGTATTCCCCTACGCCCAAGCAGACTTCAGTAACGACAGAGGGCCTTCCCCCTCCCCCTAACACCTGTCGCCCAGTCACGTAGCCAGGCCCACAGCCTCCAAGTCCTTGACCAACCCCGTCGGAAGGAAATTCCTCGTATCCCCTAAAAGTACTAGGGGGTGTGTTAGAATATCATATTGTATCGTAGATTGTACCATCTTACATTGCGTTTTCTTCATCCCCCCTATTGCCCGATCCCCCCGATCCCTTCCCCCTCCTCTTTTGGAAGGAAGGGATTGAATCCTTTGGAAGGCGCCCCCGTTCGGCAGTATCCTTCCTGTTCTTTCCCTTAGTGTCTTTCACCTGCAAAGATGAATTCGGTCTTTAGAGACCGAGCGTCGGAGATTCTCTGTTTCGGCCTGGGATTATGGCGGGGTCCCGCGGCCGGCTGGTATTTTTTGACTGGCGGCGCCTTCCCTCTGCCACACGGAATTTCTTTCGCCTCTAAATGCCGAAAGAACGGAAAGAAGTGACATTTTTTTAGTGCACACAGAAGAAGGTTTGCAGCGGCGCGATTAATGGCAGACTGATCAATCAAGAGGAGACCGGACTGTAGCCAGCCTCAAGGCACCTATTCCAACGAGCTTATGATGAGCGATTTTTGAGAACTGTTAAAGAATTTCGAGCCGCCGCCAAGTCCAAATTAGTTAGGAATTTAGTAAGAAGGCATTAGCTCTCTTTAGACAGGTCCTCGAGCTCCCTCTACCTCCAACGACCCCTCGCATCCCAGTAGAAGAAGAGGTGGGGCCACCTCTTCGGGATCCACAACTGCGTAGACTTAGACAACACTCCTTCGCCCCAATATGTGTCTGCCCGAACGTCTTACTCTTTTCTTCACAATCACCTTTCAGCCAAGGGAGCATGAACCTTGAACCTCCGCCTGCTAAGCCGCGTGATTTAGGTTTTGCGGTCCGACAACCTACCCCATCGCCACACCCTTCTAATGCGACCTGCGGCGACGATTAAGCATCCTTCGGACACTTCCAATTCTATCCCCCACCTTGTCTTTTGGCCGCCGCGACACGCGGCCCTCTTCGGAGAGTACCTTGATCTTTTCCCTCACCCTGTTGCTTTTCTTTGCCCCCGATACCCCCTTTTGTTTCCCCTTCGTCAAAATCGCCCTTGGTTTGAAACGACCCCACCCATAAGGACAGGTTACGGTCTTCTTCCCGAGTCTCTGTTATCTGACTTCACCAATGGCCCCAATGAGATCCCACAACCAGTCTTTTTTTTTGTCTCGGACCTCTCCCACCGCACGAGAAGCTGGCCCCCCCCCTGCGGCCTCTTCACTTCCCTCGCACGAAGAGGAAACTTTTTCCCCCACAAGCCTCGTCACTGGTTCCTTCCTCAACAAGCCCCCAACCTCCTAGCATCAAGTCCAGTGTTCCATAATACAACTTGAGGTATCATCTCTTAAGCTTTCTCCTCCATCCCCCCCCGCAGTCTAAAAAGAAAGGGCAAGATATAATTTGCCCGGACTTCCTCTTCCCCCTCCCGTTTCTCCCTCCGCCCCCCGAATTCCCGCACGCGACGAAGCCTCCACCGTTCTTTTTTGAAGGAACCCCCCCTAAAACTTACCCCCGCAGTCCTTCGTGTTAGCCAGTTTCTTTCACAACCCCCCCCCACGGCAGCCCCAGTACTGCACACTCGAGGATCTCCGTGACCCCCCTGACCGCATCCGTTGACACGCGCGCAAATAACCTTTTCCCTTTGACACCCCTTCCTTTTCCCCATCCGACACACGGAAACGACCCTCGCAAAGGACCCGGAACACGAAGTTGACCCCCCCCCCATTCAATCCGGCAACCAGACTCACCCCCCCAATCACGTATCTGGCTTTGGCCCTTAGTGCATCTAGAGTTTGTCAAGCGGCCCGTTAGATCTTTTCTTTTTTACCCCCAAATTTAAGGTTTTTGGACTACTTTCTCGCTGCCTATGTTAGATGATTTTTCCAAAGGAGCGGACGCAGCCGTCCTAGAAGTATTCTCCCTAATTTTTCTCCCCTTTCTGTCACGCTTTTTTTTTTCTTTATTGAAATATACACGGCCCCCGCACTCCATAACGCTTCTACCCTTTTCGAACACAGAAGCAGACTTTTTTATCCCTTCTCCCCTCTTCTTTTGAGCCTTTTTTTTTCGGAACGGTGACCTGCCGTCAGGGTCAGGCATCCCTCAGCCGCAACTGTATGATGTGTTCACTCCTTTTTAAAGACTCTTACTTATGCTTTCTTTTTCTTTTAATTCTCCTTAGTTAATCCGCCTCTTTTTCTCCCCTAAGCTGGGCTCCCCGGTCATGATTTTTTTTTTCCCTCCCTTCCCCGTGAGTCTTCATGACAAAATGCAACCACGACCCGTACCGTCGGACTAAGAATCGAACAAGTCTCCTTATACTCCCGTTCCAACTCTTTCTCGGCACGCGCGTCCGCGCGGCGTCCAGGCGTATTGGGTAGCTTGCGAACCTCCCTTTATTAGATTCAATGCCCCTTCCCCTTCTATGCCAAAGCGAAGATGCACTGCCTATCTTCACGTCGATAGAACCGGGCTTTTCTATCAGGAGAGGATGTTTTTTTGTTACGGGCCTTTTCCCCCCTTTACATCTTTGTTGTAGAAGGGCCGAGCGCCCCGCTCACCCCCTACTCATGATGAGTTTCCCGCTATTAAGAGTTGTTGGTTTGTACTTTCTCGTTTGCACCGTTTTTCTCCAGTTGCTTCTTAGGATTAGGGGTGGGAAGCGCTATCCTTGGCGAGCCTTCCCTCTATACCCAAGACTGAGCCTCCCCTCGACGGACCGCCCTGCCGAAGAGCGGAGTGACTATGCCCTGATCCGTGTTAACCCGGTTGCTTTTTGCAACGTAATGCGGTCCCCCCTTTGCTTGGTTTTTTGGTGTTTTTTGGTGTTCTGTTGGCCGCAGAATTTCAATGGAATAGCCCCCTCCAGTCCGGGCTCCACCCCGGTCTGGGAGCCCTCCCTCTCGTCTGCAACATCCCATTGTTTTTTCCCTTCCTTCAAGGTTCCCCGCCACTCAAGACAGCAGGACGTCAGGTGCAGCCTTGAGAACTTTCTGAAGTGGTTCGACCTTGCAGACAGCCAGGTCAATACATTCACCCACTTGATCCACTCTGATGCATTTTCTCTCTGCCCATTTCATGAGGATATTGGCCTGTGGAGACAATCGTTTGTGTAGGGAAATTTCTTCTTTTCTTTCCCCATCCTTTCCCTCCCCCGTCATGATATAATGTTTTCTCTCCGTATTCGCTCGGTCTTAACGCCCATACCCCCTCCTGATGTGGGATCCTTTTGACGAGAAACCCCCTTCCCTAGCAGACCCTTTCGTCCCACTTGAGGGTTCCAGTCATGTTGGGATACCTTACGTAATTTTGAAGGCACCCCGACGCTTCCTTCCCCTTGGCCCCCCCCACGTTTTGGTGTTTATACTCTCCTGTTTTTCTTAAGATTTGGTACTGTATATCTCTTTCTTTGGTCTTTTTCTTCGTTTCCTTTTTCTTTGGGGTAGCGGCATGCGTTTTTCAGCAGTGCGCTGGGCCGGATGTCTCGATTTTCCCCCCCTTTTCCCCCCCTCCCTGTTTCCCCCCCGGGGGCCGGCGAGTGCCTCTCCTGCCGTATCCTTTCTGACGTGCCGTCATTTCTTCCCACCCGGGGTATCCCCAAAAGATGACATGCGCGTCTTTTTCCTTTTCTAGATTGCTTTCCTCTTCCCTTCCTGAGAGGCGAGGATTCTGCGTTGCGTCGGAGCATCGCTTCTGTCGGGGATGCTTCTCGGTGTACGAAGCTACGGAAGTCTGTGCCCTTTTTTCCGGCGTTTTGGAGATACATTTCCCTCCCCCCTATTATTCCTCTTTGAAATGTGTTTTTTTTGGTACTAGAGTGTGAAGCGCATGATGGAAGAAACCCACCCACCAACACCCAAAACCCCCCCCCAAGATTCCTTTTCCCCTCCTTTTGTAAAAGGTTTTTTCGTTGGGGGGATTCACTGAGGAGAAGAGAGAGTTGAAGAGGACGATCTCATTGTGCTCATCTATTCTTTGTCCGAGTCGTTCTCCACCCATCTCCGGTGGTCCCGGACCCCCTTTCACAACCCACACAATACACCCCAACCCCCCCCCCCCAACCCCCCCCCCCCACCCACCCCCCTCCAACCCCCCCCCCCCCCCCCCCCCCCCCCCCCCCCAACACCCCCACCCCCCCCCCCCCCCCCCCCCACCCAACCCCCCACAACCCCCCAACCACCACCACCCCAACACCCCCCCCCCCCCCCCCCCCCCCCCCCCCCCCCCCCCCGTTCCCCCCCCCCCCCCCCCCCCGCCCCACCCCCCCACCCCACATTTCCCCCCCCCTTTCCCCCCACCCCCGCCCACACGACACCCCCCGCGCCTGATCCATCCTCGAGTCGCATTCAACCAACGAGCATAGCTTGCTCGCCATACCCTCTTACCACCGGCAGCGGGGGAACATTCTTCTTTGAGAAGCTTTCCCTAGCACCCGCAGCAGGTCATCGTTGCCTTTCAGAAAGACCCCTTTCTTGTGTACCTTTTGAGGTTCGAAGTGTGGCGTAGGCTACCTTAGCGACCCCAAACCCCTTCCAACCAAACCCCTCGGACCCTCGAAACCGTTTGTTTTTCCCGACATGTCTAAAGACCCGCGCAATGTTTTGGGGGGTCACCCCCGCAGGCCCCCCAGGTTTTGGCTGCGTTTGTATTTTTCGGTTTTTCACACCCTCTTGGTTCCGACGCTGCGGCTCTATCCTTCCAGAATTGTCCTTCTCAACCCCCCCTTTTTTTACCGATTCCTTATCCCGGTGCCAGGGTCCCCCTTTCTTTGTTGTTCCCGTGTTTTTTCCCTTTCTTTTGCAAGGCTTTGACCCACCCACCCCACCCAGACCCCCCACCCCCCCCTCCCCCCCCCCCCCCCCCGTTTTTTTGCAGGTCTCGGAAGACGCTTATCAATGTAGGTGGTGTACCCCCCAGATGTCGTCTTCGGCTTTGCCACCCAGCTGGCGATTTCAGTGAAAAACGCCCAAGTCATGTCTTTTCTACTTTTTTAAAGGCTCCACTAAACTGTTTGAAGTAAATTGCATGACTTCATAAGTTATACTTCAATTGGTTCGGAGATTGTGACTAGTAACTTTTCCGTTTAACATTTTTTTCATTATGACGTGAGTCAGAAACAGCCCCCTAAAAGGACCATCATCCGGCAACCCCAATCTAACCACTTTTTTTTTTTTTTTTTTGTCGTGGACCAGGAAAGACACCATAGGTGTCATGTGACCCTTTTTTTTCCTCCCAAGACCTTCTTGAATCCAACAGCTCGGACATTCCTCTACCCCATCTGCATTTTTTGACTAAATGTCCTGGGTCCCTCAACTTTCTTCCCCACCGAAGTGCACCCCCCCTTTTAACACCCAATTCTTCCCCCATTACGGTCGTTTTGCCAACCCTCCTTTAACATCCAAGTTTTTTTTCATTTTTTGGTTATTGGTACGAAGGCGCCCTGTAAACAAGCCCTTTTCTGATTTACAGGAATTCCCCCCCTTACAGGAAATTTTTTTTTTGTTCTTGTCGAAATGTTTTGATTTTAAAGTACATAAGAACCCCCAATCAAAATCCCCATTCCTGCTGGACATTTTTTGTTGAACTGCCGCGTCTAGTTTTCGTTTTGTTTGCCCCCACCGAGTCGCCCCCCCCTGACCTACGTCCCCCCCCCCCCCCCCCCCCCCCTCCCCCCCCCCCCACTAACCCTCCCCCCCCCACCGTGAATGGTCCCCCCCCCCCCCCCCCCCCCTTTGAGACCCCCTGGCCTGTTTATCCACGCCTTTTTTTTTTTTGTTGTTTTTGTTGGGTGTTTGTGTTTTTGGCTCTTCAGTGACCCATATAAACCCCCTTTTTTCTTTTTTTTTCTTCTTTTTTTTTTGCGTGGTTGATATGCCGCCCCTTAAACTATGCGTACCCAGAAAACTCGCCTTACACTTTCCCCCCCCCCCCCCCCCCCCCCCCCCCCCCCCCCCCCCCATCTCACCTTCCAACACTTCCCACCCCGACACCGACCCCCCAGCTTTGCCGCCAGCCAGAACTAACGGGAGAGTGTTATCCCTGTCGGGTCCCTCCACAGGTACACCGGTCATCTTCCGTAGACCATTTCCCGTCTTACCCTCCCAGATCAAAGATTTTTTTTTCTTTCCTCATCCCCCCCCGGCCTGGTTGCTGACCCCTGATCGTCAAAAACGGTTCCACGTACCATGACAACCCCCCGTAGACCCCTCTTTTACGTTGAATCGACAGTTGCCCGTTTTCAGAGTTTACGCACTATAAGTCATTTCTCACAAAGAGATTCTTTATGTACCCCGCCTCGATCTCCCGTGTACGTGCATTACTCTACAGTTAACCAACACTCTGCGTTAACCGCACATCGACTTTGTCGACCAGTCGGCAAGTATCCCAGTTACCAGTCGTCCGGAGCGACCCAAAAACATTTCTCGCAGTATACTTTTGAAAACTTCAGTGACTTTTCATTTTTCCTAACATCCGTGCCCTATTCCCGAGTCCTACCCCCGTAGGATGCGATCAGTTCAAGGTCCTGCGCTGGGTGTCGATGTTTTCCTTTGGTTATAATATTCTCCTTAGTAGAATTTCTAGAACCGTCAACGATTCTCGTTTATTGTCCCTTGATTCACTGGCCACCCACTTAACCCCTGAGGACAGTCTCAACCTATCCTGGAAGGAGATTTCTGAGAGCCCTAGCTGGCGTGTATTGCATTGACGTCCGTCCTCCAACCTCACCGCGAATGCCGCTCCGCTAGCCAGTTTCCCTTACCGTGCCTTCAATTGTCCTCTGCCTGAGCTACGCGTTTTTTTTCCGTTTTTCCCCTAGTGGGGATCGTTGACGCCGCTTCTCAGTCCCCTCCCCTTAACTCCATGCAAGTGAGTGTGTCTGGATGCCCCCTAGTTAACCTTTTCCCTTAGATCCCGTTTACACGACCCCTGGTTCAGCCAGTTCTCAGGCCTGCGGGCGTCGCGAAGGGGGAAATGCCCCCGAACCCCTTCTCCACACCCCCCCCCAGTCATTCACTAAGAACAGCCTTCATGTCGACTGGGATTGAACTGGCCCCCCTCCGACCTGAACGCACTAACACCGAGAGATTCAGCCTCCCATTCCCTACACAAGACAACTACTAACTCCCTACTCACTCTCCGACCCTTCTCAGCAGCTCTTTAATGCTGTTTGCATCCCCTAGTCAACATCGCATTCATCGACTTCCTCTCCTATGAGAGCTCACTGCTGGAAAGAGCCACTCCGCAACCCGTTTTCCCTTCTACATTCCACGCTTTCGCTACTCATGTGTGCTTCCTTCTCTGAGCCCACTAGAGAATTTGTCCCCCCCCTTGTGCCACCACGTAGCAACACACCTGTCGAAAACACTCCCCCCCTGTCTTATAAGCACGGCATAACCCTCTTGCATTTCCTTGCATATATACCCGCAACAGCCTTATTGTCACAAGACCTGCCAGCCGCCAGCCAAAAGTCCACAACTCAACTTAGTCCTGATTATTTCGCTATAGGATTTTTCTGCGTACTTTTTGGTTTTCTTTTTTTACGGCAGACCGAGCCTTGAAAACAAGTTTCCACCTGTACCCCGTTGCAAAATGACCATTTTTGAAAGTTTACCTTCTTTTAAGATACACCGATGCCTGTCCCTTCCTGCCACATCGTTAGCCGCAGTGTGAACGACGCAGTTTTTTTTTTAGGACCTTTTTTCAACTTTCCTCGCCCCTTTGACTTGAGCCTTCACCCATTTGGCTACAGTCCGGAGGTGCATCCTGCCACCGACGGATACTGATTTGCGCCCCCCCCCCTGAATCTTTCACATACTCTCCTTTTCCCATTGATTACATCGCGGAAAAAACCGCAAGAATCTTCGACCCCCTTTTTTCCCAGCCGGCCCCCCCCCCTTTATTCGGTCTCCTCCCGTTTTTTTCTTCCCTTGTCAAATAGATACGACAAACTTAATGAGCAAATCCCCCCCCCCCGACTTTTTTTTCTTTTCCGCCCTTGAGTCCTCGACCATTTTATAGGTTACCCTCAATTTTCGGACACCCTTTACTTTTTTCTTTCGTAACTTTTTCCTTTTTTTTTTTTTTCCGTTTATCCACTCGAACCCCATGAACCTTGTCATCATTAGTTTTTTAAGAACTCTCTTATCTAGTTTCCTCTTCGTATGGCCACCAAGTGCCGTGACCGATATGGCGCACTCACTCAACCCCAAATCGCTGGACCTCTCCCTGGAAAGATAACAAATGTACATTTCCACTGTTCTTTCTTGTTGACATTTAAAGTTTTACTGAAATGAAAAGATTCTCCAAACAGGAGAGTAAGGAGACGATACCAATGTCCTTCAGCACCTACACCCAAGGCAATCCGGTACATTGACCCCCCCCCCCCCCCCTCTTGTTTGGGAGGGCGGTTGGTCCCCCGGCGTTCTAGTTAGAGTCCCAGATTCCCTCTTTTAGCATTGTGGTTTTTCGGACCCTTGACCTGGTGCATTTGGGCTCTGTGAGCCGACACCCGCATGGTCATAGAGATCTACCCTTCGCGATGCCTCCGTTAGTAGCTGTTCGCATTCCATTTTTAATTTCTTGACCCTTAAGCGCATGCCCTCCTTCCCCACTACCCCACCTAGCTTTTTCCTTGCGCCGGCCACAGCCGTACACGTCTGTAAGCCTCTCTAATTGTTTTTGCCACGACAATGCCCCAATGAGCATCCGCCCGAGACTGCACCTCAAGCTAGTTCCCCTTCCCCACTTTCTTATCAGCTGGACTGCGCATGTACGGTCGGTCCACCCTTTTACTACCCCCCCATACAAACTTTTTCCCCCCATCCACCCGACGTGCGCTTGTATATAGCAAGCCGCTCGCTTGCCAGAAGCTACCGAACCTTAGTCCATGAGTCCTCGGGCCCCTGACGCACTTCTGCCTGCCGTTGCGTGCCCTCCTTTCTCCAAGGCTCCTCCCTGCATCTGTAACCGCTCGTTGCTTTCGACTTGCCGCTACTGCCCCCTTTTTTTCCATTCTAGAGCCCATACCGCCGCCACCATTCCCGGGCCCGACCCTCCGCGAGCGCCATTTCGCCCTCCCGGGGGCCCATGCCAGGCCGCCTGTCTGATTGCCTTCCCCGCCCAGAAGATTCTTTTAGCTTTTTTTTACTGGACACCTGCGCCTCGGTTTCCGTCCCGTTTTTTCCAGTGCCCCGCCTCCCGATTAGATCGGCGGGCAACCGGGTAATGAGATGAGCCGTCCATTTTGAGGGCCGCGCTGGCGTGTACAGTATTCGCCGCCTTCCTTTCCAGGATTAAGTCCGCCAGGTTCTTCCAATAAAGCCAAGAAATCATCGCCCCATATGAGGGCGTCAGCATGTCATTTTATTGTTCTTTTTCACCCCCCAAACGGAGAGTTCGACCAGAACTCCTGGCCTCAGCATAAGAAAATTTTATCTTCGCAGAGACATCGATCCCTTTGGAAACCCTTTTTTAGTCCCCCCCGCCATTTAACCGAGTCATAAGCCGAAACTGATGAGTTCTTACTGTGAATGTTTTTGAAACGTTAAGCTTGTCTCATTATTTCTCTTTCCCAAAGATGACATTTGCCTTAAAAAATGCTTCCCACTCCAGAGGTACCGCCTTAGCCGACTTGTGTGGCTTTTTGTTTATAACTTTGTAGTCCCATGTCAGTTTTTTTTAAGTTTGTGGTTTTTTGTTTTTGTGAGCTGTGTTTGTGTGGTGTGGACTCACGGTTTTTCGTTGTTGCCCCTTATTTTTTTTTGAAGAGTCCTATGTTGCTGCCTTTCCTAGAAGAGTGTTTTTGTGTATCCTTTTTTTCTTTTTTGTCTGTTTTCTTTAGGGTTTTTTTTTTATTTTGTTTGTGGTTTTTTTTCCTCTCATTTTTTTTTAGGGGGGAAGGTTGTGTTTTTTTTCTGTTTTTTTTTGTGAACCTCACCCCCTTGCCTGCACTCTTGGTCCTTTCCGGTGTCCAAATTGAATAACGTGTGACGGCATTTTATTTTGTTACTTGGGGTTTGGGTGGGGTTTTTTTGCCTTGGCCGATTTTTTTAGTTTTGCAAAATAGGTCTTTCTGAATAGCCACTTTTTTTTCTTGTTTTATCTTTGGAGTGTTCCCCCCAATGTTTAGGTTTTGGTTTGGTGTTTTTTTTTTTTTTTTTTTGTTTGCCCGTTGAGCGTGGTTTTTTTTTTTTTTTTTTGCCGAGTGGTTCTTTTTTTTTTTTTTTAGACAATCCCCCCCCGACCTGAACGCGTTGTAGTCACACGACTAAGCTTCCCCCCCCCCCCCCTTAATTAGTTAGTTTTTCCTTACACGATTACCGCAGATTTGTAGAGAACGTGAGTTTTTTTATTTTAGCCCCCCTTTCCTCCTTTCAGCTCACTTTAAACGTTCAATGTCGAAGTGTTTCCTTCTTTTTTCATTTTTTGCCACAGGCCTTTTCTTTATACAAGTCCCACGACGGAGGGGGAAAGCCCCCAGCTTGAACACTCCTTTCCCTCAAAAGTCTCCCTTTACTCTAGTGTTTTCCCCCCCCCTGACTCCTTCTTTCCCCCTCAATTTTTCCTAAAGAGAGACGGATGCCTCATCAAGCCATCGTAACTTATTCTTCTGACTGCTCGCTTGAACCACAAGTCTTGAGTTGATCCTGGACCATCACTTCCCCGCTTCCAGTCTCTGCGTGACCGCGCTCCAAGTATCTGTGTCCCCCCCCATGCCCCCTGTTGACTCCCCCCCCCCCTTCCTTAAAAAAGTATACGGATCCTTCTTTCCCCTTCTGACATGCGGTATATGAAAGACAGCATATTTCGACGTTAGCTTTTATTTTGCGGTGCGTTTCAAATCTTCCCTATTCCTTTCCCCCCCCCTGCCTCACTAGAAATGTCTCCAGTAAATAATTGAAGGTTTTTCCCCTTACCAGCTCCTGCAACTCCGACTCCGATACCCGGCCTACCTGATGTCCGGGAAGTTGAAAATGTAAATATATTGGTCCCTCTTCTGTCCCCTTAACCCCCTTAAGGTATGTGCGTTTGCTCACCTGAGTAAGTTAACTTTTTCTAAACCGCTGGCATTGCACTGTGAATCTACTCTCTCATTAACTAGCTAACCAACCTTCCTCTCTCTACCCTTATCTACTTTTTTTTTCTTGATGAATATGTTTATTACTGATCATCTTTTTTTTTTTTTCCGCCCGTAAGTTGGTGTTCCTAACTTGATTGTTTTATTGCAAGAGATCCCCCCTCATGATTGAGTCCCCCTCTTCCTCAACGTTCCTCCATTTTCCCTTCCCTTTGATCCTCCCCCTCGTCTCGCCATGCACACACCCCCTCACTACCCAGTCCACCCCCCCCGACCCCCCTCTCTGTGCCACCGCCCTTTTTTTTTTTCGGGGTACTCTGCTCTTGGCCCGGCTCCGATGGAGCCAACGTCTGCCCTCGGATCCCGTGTTTTCCCTTTTCTTCTTGGTGTCATGAAGTTGTTCTCTATTCCAGCATCGCGCCATGGATTTTTTTTTTTTTTTTTTTTTCCCGAATTTTTTTTTTTTCTGGAGTCCCCTTCCTCCTCCCCCGTCTCCCACGTTCCCCTCAAATCTGCACCCACACTACGCATCGCACTGCAAGATTATCTGACCCACTCCACTCAATGTTTCCCTCCTCTCTGATAGGCCCATTTTGCCTAACCCTGATACTAACTGATTAGAGTGATTGAGCAGTGGATGCCTAGCATAGCACGACTGCACGAGTCCTTTATGTCTTTTCTGGAGTTGTTGCCTTCCTCTCTTTTTCAAGGCCCCCCATTTTTCTGCCTGCTAGATGGACTCTTAGCTCTCCTTCAGAAGCGCCTACAGTAGCAGAGTCATGAATAGATCTACTTCCTACAACGCCCCCCCCCCCCCTCTCGTTTCCTTTGTCAGATCGCCCTGCGAAGGACAAGCCCCCCTCCCGAAACGACGTCAGTCTTCGCTTTTTGCCTCCAGCCTTTTTTTTTCCCCTCGGAGGAGAGGCGGCACGCTGTCGTAGATACTACCGTCCTTTTTGGTTTTTTTTTCTTCGCCATTTTTTCCAGCCATTTTCAGGTGATTGCCCAACACGTAGGAACATCGTTTCACAAAGGAGAGCACAAGTTTCCCGGATCTTTTTTATCCCCCCTACTTGGTCTACTATTTAGATTAGTTGCGTCTGGGTCTGACGGGTGCCATCTATTTTTTATGTTGATGTTGAATGGCATGTCCTCCGGCCCATCTTCGGCCCTTCTAGCATTTTCCCTTTCTCTTCCCCCCCCCCCTCGTAGTGATCCTCAATTTGCTGAACGGCTTTTTTCCTCACTCCTCATTTTGAAACGACGTCTCTTTGCAGCCCCGATACCTCCCGGCGTAATCGTTGTACAATGCGCCCCCACGTATCCTAATTCCACAACGATTCAGTATTATCCTTGCTCTGTACAGTGTTGCGTTCACACGTGTCGAATAGACCTTATTAAATCTCCAGCTCCACCCTTTCACCAAAA
>Ga0179593_1452534_pt1 | contig 24531 bp, 37 predicted proteins | sample CZODoug2_1_08_16_FD_185931 | JGI IMG/M metagenome (GOLD analysis project Ga0179593, IMG submission 185931) | Vadose zone soil fungal communities from Angelo Coast Range Reserve, California, USA - CZODoug2_1_08_16fungal (PacBio error correction) | ecosystem: Environmental > Terrestrial > Soil >... | reverse complement strand
TGGGGGCTTTCCGTCTGTTTCTTTTGTGCCCTTCCCCTTTTGATCAGGAGGTGTGGGTTTTTGCAGGAGGCAAGGCCGGAGATGGAAACTTTTAGGGGTCTTCTCGTCTTTGAGGCGATTAGGCTTTTGCTTTGGTTTTGGATCCATCCCCCTCGGGGCCCTTTTTATCTGACCGGCCGAACTGCGGTTTTTTACAGTTTTTCCCTTGAAGCAGTGATGTTTTTGGCCGCTGGTGCTATTTAGTTTTTTGCCGGCCACAGGGTTCTTTACCCGTTTTTTTCGTCTGTTTTCAAGGGTGGACACAATTTGAACCCCGTGGCGGGGGAGTCACGGAGAGCGGCTCCTCCCACCAAAGAAGTCTTCGTAGTTTTTGTGGGGTTTTTCTTGTTTTGCTGCCCCCCCCTTATGTTAGGTTGGGTGTGGTGATTGGGTGATAGCCGTTTTTGTTCGGGGCTAGGTTCAGATCGCTTTTTCCAAACCCCCCAAGAGGGTCGTTTGAATTGCCCCGCCTCCCAACCCTCTTTTCCTGGTGTTATTTCCTTCGGGAGCTGGTTGTTTTCTTTGTGTCTGGGCCAATGAAGGTGTGACCCGTTTTTTTGTTTTTGTCAGTTTTTTCCTTGGTGCTCACACAGTTGTTACGTGTTCTCCTCGGGCGGGTTGTCCCTTCCTTTAAACATTGTTTTTTTTTTTTCAACTGCCAATCCAACCCTTCCTCGTTTCTATTTTTGCGAGAAGTGAAAGGTTTTGTGCGGGGGGGCGGCGCCTGATTGTGACCGCGGTTTTTTTTGAGTTCCTATTTCCCCCTTCAAGGTTTTCCCCCCCTGTCTTGTGGGCTTGCGGGGGGGTTTTTTGCCGGGTATTGGCTTCGCCACCCCCCCCCATGATTCATGTACGACCTTGGAAGCTTCCTCTCTTTTTCGCCGATTTTGGTCCCTCTGCGGGTGTCGTTGCACGGAAGGGCGGGTTGTTTTGACCTTGAATTTTGACCCTTTTCAGCTACCGTGGTTTTTGCGCACTGGACTTGGGCGCTTTCAATCTGGGTTTTTCTATTGGTTCCCCTCGTCTCTTTTTTTTTTTACGGACCCTCTGTGTAAGCTAAGAAGGGATAACTTGGTCTGGCTTTTGTGTGAGGTTTTTTTTTTTCTAATTTTTGCGCTGCCTCGGTTGTGTTTTGTTTTCAGCCCCGCCTGTGATCGGTCAAAAACGTTCTTTTTTTCTCATGTTGGTGCCTTTCATTCTGTCGGACAGTTTCCTTTTTCTTGTTTTTTCTGGTCAAAAAATTGCTTTTGCAATGGATTTCAAATCTGCCTGGGAATTGTTTTTTTGGGAGATTGCTGGTTGACCTTTCTTCTGTTTTTTTTCCCGCGGGTGACTTGCAACAGTGTTTGGTTTTTTTTCTGTCCACCCTTGCTACGTAGGGAAGGAGGTTCTTTTCGACCTCTCGTAGCATTTGCAGCGAATTCCTGTTCAACCTGCTGTTTTTGTTCCTTGGGCTAGTGCGAGGTTGCTTTCCAAACCCTGGGGTGGGATGCGTGTGGTTTGAACTTGGTCTTTCGGGGTCATTTCGGGTTAGCTTTTTCCCTTTTTACAATTTGGCCCTTCCGTCTTTGCCGGGTGATTTAAATGTTTTCCTTGAGTGTGCGCCCCGCTTTTTTCAAATTTGCGAGTGGTCTTGGTTTTTTTTTTTTTTTTTCCTCTTTTGTGCTTGTGGCGCGGATTACAATCCCCCCCCCTTGGACTTTCCGACGATTTTGTCAGCCTGATCTCCTGGTGCTGGCTTTTTACACACTTTTGGGGGACCCGGCGTTGGGGCGGGCTATTCCCCTCTTCTTTTTCCGCGTTTGAATGCCAAGTGTTGTGGTTTACGAGGGAACAGGCGGGAGTTGTGTTCCGTCAAAGTCGGGCCCCTCTTCTTTTTTGTGATGTGCCCTTGGGGATTTGACCCCGCTTTTTTTTTTTGGACTTGTTTGATGCTGCCCCTTGACCAAGGTTTTTTTCAGAGTCCTCAGTTCAACCCTTTTCCTCAGATCTCCATTTCCAGATTAGAGCCTGCATAGGGGACCGCTGACGACTGTTCTGTTAACGGGCCTTCGAGAGGTCCTTTTTTTTCAGTTTTTTTGTTTTTTCCTGAATTTTCGGAGGGTTTATCCGGCCTACGGTGTGTGTGAGGTGTCCCCGCTAGTACATTTGTTGGTGTGTTTGCCGTGTGGTTTGCTTGGTTCCTCTCTCGGGAAGCATTTTTTCCTAAACATTTTTCTCCTTTATGGGTTATCGCCGGATTCGGTTGGCTCGCCTCAGCTTCCTGGCACCCAAGTGTCCACTTTTTCTTTTTTTCGCCTTCTCCCCCCGTTTGTTGGCTTTATTTCTCGCATTGCCGTGCCCAGGAAGCTCCCAATTTGGCTGATTCCCTGCCTCTGCCTCCCCAGCGTAAGCGTATTGCCACGGCCATTCTGTTCTTTCGTTTCCCCCCCCCCTTGCCCTTCCCCAACTTACCCCCCCGGCACGCACCCCACTTGTGCATGTCACCCCTTCCTCCCCTCCCTCCGGAACCTTTTCCTACCGCAAACCAATTTGTTTCCCAACTCCCTCCTTCTTCCTCTCTCCGTTCCGCCCGGCTTTCCTTTCTAGGCCTATGCTAACTTTAACTCCCTTACCTATTACACTGAACTTTTGATGCCCCCCCCGCCCCCCCCTTTCCTCCCTCATCTTTCCACACCCCCCCGTGCCTTTTTCGTTCCGCCCGCAATTTATTCCAAAAATATTTATTGTTTTTCCCCTCTTCCTTTTCCTCCACTACGCCAGAATTCCTGTTTCACCCTCCCTGCTGCAACCCCCTTCCTTCCACAAGCTTGCCCCCGCATCGTTCGCCCTTGCCGAGTTTCGCCTTCGCCCCCCTCGTACTGCTTTGACCCCCCTCAGGCTACTTCCATAGTTTGCTCATCTCGTCCTCTTTCCCCGGAGACCCCACCGTCTTTGTTTTTTCCAACCATCATACCGCCCTCCTCAAGCAATTCTTCCGTAGGTTCCTTCAGCAATCCCCTGTTTTTTTTGTCTGTTTTTATTTAACGCGCACCCTGGCACCGCTCTCGCCACCTTTTTTCTTTTTCCTTGCGTCCGAAACATCGTCAGCACAAATTTCCCCCTTGGGTCCGTGCACCCACTTCCGATGTCACCCACTCCCCTTTTCCTGGGTAGCCCCGCCCCGGCCCCTTTTTTGAGCCCCCCCCCGTTGCCCCGAACGGAAATGCTCCTCTTCGTAAGTCTTCCCCTCCTCCCCCCAAACCTTCCCCCCAGTTTCCCCCCCCGCGGTCACCCCCCCTTCCCTTCCGGCCCCCAAATTTCGTCCCCACAACCTAACTTTTTCTTCAGCCCCCCCCACCCTCCATCCCAACCAGCGCACACTCTTTTTCGCTCCTTCTTCTGCTCGACCATTTGTTTCCCCCATCTTTCAGTCGCTTGAAACGTCTGAAACCCCCAAGTGGTCTCTTCTTAACCTTCCTTTTTCTGTGCACGCCGCAAAAACTCTTTTTTCCAAGCTCGATCCGCAACCCCCCTGGCCACTTCTTTTTCCGTTATTACACCCGTTTGTTCCTCAGTGTAAAGCTTCCCCTAACTTTTATATTCTCAATTCGCTACCGCTTTCGCAATTACTTTTGAACGTACCCTTTTCCCTCCCCCCCCCTATCGCGCCCCCTTCTTTTGTTTATTCGTACACTCGTATCCTGACCTTCAAGGCTTCCTCTTTCCCTATCCGCGCACCCCTTTTCCTCCCTTTGTTAGTGTGAGTTCCAATCAACAACTCCCCGTTGAACAACACCCGCCCCGCAAATCCCAATTTTTCTCGCTGATTTCTTTTCTCCGCACCTTTTTCGCGCCCACGGATACCCCCCCCCCCCCCCACCCATACTCTTCCCAGTTCCCCGCCCGTTCGGCGTTTTTGTCCAATTTTTCCCCCCTTTAATTACCCCCACCGCTGGTCGTGTACCGCTTCATTTTCCCCGTTTGAAGCAACTCTTTACTTCACCTCGCTTCCCCCAAGTTATTTTGAAACTTTTTTTCAGTGGTTTTCCCAGCAACCCCCCCGACACTTCAAGCCCCATTTTACTTATTTTGTAGGGGGCGTTTTTTAGACACGGCTTTTTCTTTCCCTTTATCTCAATTTCCCCCCCCACCAACGCTATTCCCTAGACGTTCAAACATTCCTCCCCCCACGTTCCATCAGGCGCTGTTTCTTAGCCCCCCCGTGGCTACCAAATTTTCCCCCCACACCTTCCCAGGTATTTTTTCCTTCTTGAAAGGGACGATCTGTCTCCTTCTCCCCCCCCTTTCCCCCACCCCCTGGTAGCGCCTTTGGTGTGTCACCTGCTCATACGTGACTTTTCCCAACCCGCATCCGGTTACTCCTGTCTCCCCTGGTCTTCTTGATTTTTTCCCCCCCGTTTCGCCTTATAGCTCAACACCGCTCTTTGCCGTCCACTTCCTTGCAATCCTTCCCGCTTTTTTGCCGAACTCCCGTCTTTCCAACTCCCCGCCTCTCCCCCTTATCTTATCTATCCCTCTCGTTGTTGTTTTTTGTCTGCGACTCCCGGTGGGGCTTAGGAGTGGCCTTTTTTTTTGACGCTGGATTCCTTTGCTGGAAACGTTTTCTTCCATTTGTCCCACGGCTATGTCGGGATTTTTTTCTACCTTGTCATTTTTTTGGTGGCGGGGATCCTCCGGGGGGTTTGACTCTTCAAGCCCTTTTTTTCCCTCTGCCTTTCTATTTACACCTCCATCTTAGGCAGGTTTCTGTCGTTTTTGGTTTGGTTTGGGGGGGGGGCCCCCCCACCCCCCACCCCCCCAACCCCCGCATTGTCGGGTCGTCCACCGTTTTCTTTGTATCGAGTGAGTCAAGGGCTTTTTCACCCACAACCTGGTTTTTTTGATCGTGGTTGGTCGGGATTTTTTTCTCCACGTTCAGCGCGTGTCCCACGTCGTCAACCTCCCCCCCGAGTGGCGTAAAACGGTTGTTTTCCCTTTTTTTTCAATTCTCAGTTTCAGTCCGTCTTTCTTGGGTTTTGATTCGTTTTTCCATGGGTGCATGGGATATTGTTGTTTTTTGTAGGTGGTAAGAGTTGCACCCCCCCCCGCAGTGGTATTGGATCCCCCAATTTCCCACAATGTGAGGATTTCTTTTTCCTTGAGTTCTTGGTGGTTCTTATTGTTGTTTTGTGTCTTGTTTTTCACTGAAGTGTTGTTTCCCCTTTGTTTTTAGTGGACCGGTACACTTTTTAGTCATAGGTACACAATGTGGTGACTTCCCGGGAGGTACCCGATTCGGGGGTGGGTTTTTTGTAATTCCATTGATGAAAAGGCTTGTTTAAAACCACTGGTTCGACCCTTTTTATTTTTTTGCCCGGAAGGGTTTTTTTTTTTTGTCAATGTTTTGGTCTTGGGCCGCTCGTTGCCCTGCCGTGATGTTGGGGCTTTTTTCTGCTTTTTCGGTACTGTTTTTTTCGGGGAGAAATTGTGTGTGGCTTTTCGGGTGGTTTTTGGGACTTTTTTGGTATTTCCCCAAAATTCATGTCTTGCGGCGTCGGGAAAGAGGCGAGTTTTGTTCTTTACCCTTTTTTCTCCTCTCCTACGCTGTTCTTGCATCCAGGGCGTATAATTCGCGTCCGACTGCTACGTGCTGATGACCGCCTAGTTTTTTGAGTGGGCTGGAGAGCCTAGGCGCTAGTTCCCCCAAACTCCGCAGCGTCTGGTTCCCCCCCCCACCTTGGCAAGTGTATCTTTTTGGTGTCCGGTTGTCTTTTGCGGCGGGGTCCTCTGCTTTCAGCTTGTTGTCTTCTGCACGGGAGTTTTAGACCCCTATTCCACCCCTGGGCGCTTTTTTCAACTTTTTCTTTCTGTTTGAGACCCATGGTCCCCTTTCCATTTTCGAGCGAATCCTGGGATGTTAGCGCCAACCCCCCCTCTTTCGTTTTTTTTTGATGCCAAGAAATTTGCCTCCATTTTCGTTTCTTTGGTTCTTTTCTTTCTTGTCCGGATTTGTTTTTCTCCGCCGGTGTGTTCCTTTACATGTGGTCATCCGAATTAACCCATCCGACAGTCCCTCTGGATCCCTTTTTTGCCATGCTTTGCCTTGGTTTGGGAGCATTTTTTTTTTTATGCTTGACGGCTTTCCCCCCCCCCCCCCCCCCTGATGGTGGGGAATTTTTTTTTTTTCTATGTTTCTACCTGGCCGCGGTTCATGGAGGTCGGTGGTCGTGGGAAATCTTCCAGTTTTTTGGCGACTTTTTGCCAGTTGCCCTCTTTTTTTTTCTGGGATTGGACTCCCAGTTTCCCCCCTCCCCTTGCAAAATGAGTTTATTGTTGCGCGCTTGTTGGTTCCCCCTTTTGCCTCCGTTTCTTACCGGGTTACGGAGTTTGACCTGCCGCCTGTTTGGGCTGGCCGGTTTTACCCTTTTATTCGACTTTTTTTTTTTTGTTCGGTTTCTGGATTCATTTTCGGCGACGCTTTTTTCATTTTATGTTGGCCTTGACGAACTTGGTTTCTTTTTGTTATAAGTGCGGTGTTTTTTTTTTTCTTTTCTTAAACGGGTTCTTTTTTTTTTTTGTTTTGGTTTTTGCATTTTTTGGTTTTGTTTTCTCTGTAAGTGTGTATTGGCTTTTTTTTTCCCTTCCCCCTTTTCTTATTTGTGCTGATTCCCTGCTGGATTTTGTTTTCCTCTGTATGCGCGGGTGAGGTTTTTGCGGATTTGTCAAATTCGGTTCAGTCTCAGCAGTTCCCCCCCCATTTTTCCGATCTCAACCAGAGTTCCCTGCTCCCTCCAGTGAGGATCATTAAAGTTGTTTTTTCCCCTGTAGAGATCCAGAGACTTGGGATTATTTTGCCTTTCTGGCGGGGATCTTTGCTGTGGGAGGCGCCATCCGTTGACCCCTTTGTTTTTCCAAACACGTTTTCTTGCCCGCGATGATTTCCCTTTTCCTCCCACTAACCCAGTTGTGTTGCTACGCTTTGCTGTTTCCTGAGTTGTTTTCCGGATCGTTGGTTCCGGAAGTTTTTTTTTTTTTTTTCACCCTCTCCTTTTCTGGGCCTGCAATCCTCTCTTTTTCCTTCATTTTTGTTTGTTTTTTGACGATTCTTCCCCTCAAGAATCCCCTGCTTTCCCCCCCTCCCGGCTTTTCTCCTCCCCCGCAGTACTTAAATCGAACGGCTTTTCTCTTAAATATAGCTGGTCACCCTTTTCCCCCCCCCCCGGCCACTAACACCCATTTCCTTGTTTTACGTTTGTTCGGCTCCATTTAGAAGGATCGCCCTCTGCACCCCATCTCGGGCACCCCCCTACCTCAGTTTCCTCTCCCTATTTTTTCCCCTCTTTTCCCTGCGTCCTCTGCCCAACTTTTTTTTCGCTTTTCTTTTCTCTTCTCTTACTTTGAAACTTCTGTTTTTTTCCCTCTTTCCTGTTTTCCGCCCTTTCCCCCAACCCCCCCGATCACAACAATTCTCCCTGCGCTTTTTCCCTCGTACATCCGCGCTTCATCCCCCCCCCATCAATTAGGGCATTCCCCCCTCCACTCTTACCCCCACCTGGCCAGATTGCACCTGTTCCCTCTCCCCGCGTGACCCCCCCCACGTTTTTCCTAGCCCTTTTTCCAATCCCCCCACAATCAGTGTTTCGCCCTCCCGCGCTCGGCCTCCCCCGTGCGTCCCTCAGATCCCCATTTTTTGACCGGCACCCCCCTCTTTTTTTTTTTTTAGGCCTGCTTTTTTCTCCGTCGTTCCCCTTATTTGTAATCCTTTGTCCAAATTTCCCCCCCTTTTCCGCTTCCCCATCATTTTCAGGATGTTTCTCATCTGCCCCAGATAAACCTTTTTCCCGCCCAAACTTGTAAGTTTTTTCTTTTGCCCTTTCCGAATTTTCTTTCCCCAGCGCCCGAATTTTTCTTCCTCCTAACCTAGTGAAAGTCTTGTTTCGAAACTTTTTCGCCGTTCCCCCCCCCCTACACAGCCCCCTTTTTCTCCGCTCCGACAAAATTTTTTTCCAATCACCCCTTCGACGTTCCCCCCGACTACTTCTCCTTTCTACTTTTCCCTGTTATTACTTTTTTTACTCTCCCCCAAGTACAAAGTCCCCCCCCCCCCCCCCCTGGTTCGTGCCCAAACTTTCTCCCCACAACCTTCCCGCAAAATGTTCCCCCCCCCCCTACCCTTTCGGCCAGGCAATTCCCTTTTCCTTCCCCCCCGCATCTTTTTCGTCCCTTTCTTTTCGTCGACCCCCTTTCAGGGGCACATGTTGCCCCCCCCCGAAACCCTTTTCAAACCCCATTCTCCCCAGTGGCCTTCTTCATTATTCCCCCATCCTTCCGCGCAAAATCTTCCTTCGTGTCAATTTCTCCCGGTAAGCTATTCGCTCCACCCCTTGTTCTTTCCGTAACGCGAACTCTTCCATTATCTCCTTAACCTCGCCTGTGGAAGTTCCCTTCCTTACGTAAGCCTCCCTTAGCCGTGCTTCCAGGGTTTCTCGCCGCCCTTCCAGTTTTTTAATCCTTTTTTCCTCTTACTCTCTTTTGATCCCAGTCATACCTCCCTCGGGTCGGCTTTCGGATGTCCTCAGGTTTTCTTTGTTGCGCAGCCAAATCTTTGCAACCCCCCGCAGCCCCACCCTCTTACTCCCGCTTCCACACTGTCGTTTGGTGTCCCCCCCCCCCCCCTTTTTCCCGTTTGCCGCAACCCCACTTTCCCTTCGCTGTGCCCCCCTCCCACACCTGTCCGCTTAAAACTTTCCAACTTTTTAAGGCACCTTTAATTACCACCCCGCCCTGGCTCCCCCGAAGAGTCCCAACCCCCCCTGTGTTACTAAACATACACCTTCTGTAACGGCTCCCAACACCCGTTTCGTGGTCCACTTCATTTTTTTCCCATCCACCCCAACACCTACCACACCCCCTTTTTTGCTTTCAGTCAACCCCCCCTTTAATACGCTGTCTTGGTGCTCCTTTTTTCCCCCCCCGCACCTATTGGCTTTCTTTTCCCTACACCCCACCCCCTGATACGCCCCCCGGCTCAAAAAAACTCCTTCCCCCCCCCCTTTTTTCTCACTTACCGTTGTTTTGTTCTCCCCTCTAAGTTGGCTCCCAATCCTGCCCCACGCTTTTCCCCTTTGGTCCACCGTGACCTCTTCGATGAAACACCCCCAGCCTCCCCTCATGTCTCCCCCCCTTTCACAGCTTTTTTTTCTGTTACCAAGCGTGCCTGCCCCCTGGCTCATTTCCGTTTCATACCCAATGCTTCCCCCCTTCGCTGATTTCGCTATTTTTGTTTTTGTTCCCCCCTCCCACGCCTAAGGTCCTTGTGTTCTTCAAATCCTTTTTTTTTCCTTTTTCCCTGCATCTCCCGCTGCAAATCCCTTTCAGCCCCCCCACCCCCCCTGCTCCTCGTACGCCCCCCTTTCTCTCCCTTTACGCCCTCCGTTTTTGTTTCTTTTTTATGACTTGAGATCTTTTTTCCTTGCTGTTGTTTGGCGTTTTTTTGCTTTTTTCTTCAAAGCGGGGAATTTTTTTTTCTTGCAGGCCCCGGCCTTTCGGCGTTTCTCCCCCTGTTTTTTTTCTCCTGGACTGATGCAGGCGGGGATATTGGCCAGTTTTTTTTTTTTCTCCCTCTCCTGCCGGACTTTTGCGGTTACTTTCACTTCTTTGTGAGTTTTTTCGGTTGATCCCCAGATGGAAGTTTTTCTTTTGCGTGGACCCAGACCAGTGTCCTTCTTTTCATCGAGTTTTCTTTTTTCAAGGGTGGTCTTGATTCAACCTTGGGAATTGGTCTTTTTTTTCTTTTTGAATCCACTGGCTTTTCCCCTTCGACCATCACCCCCCCCGACTTATTGGCCCTCCTTTTTTTTTTTCCTTCCCGTGTTTGGCCGCCTTTTTTTTTCCCTATGGTCTTCTTTTGGTTTTTGGGTTTTAATTGTTTGCCCATCTAAGCTTTACCCCCCCCCCCCCCCAGATTGTTTTCGGTTCGCCCTCCCCCGCCCCCCCCCCATGGAGGATTTGCTTTTTTCTTGGGGGTTGTTGTTTGTTTGGGTTTTTTTTGCCCCTGTTAATTTGCACTTCGTTTTGGCGGTGAATTTTTTTGTCTGTCCTTGGTCACCAGGTTCGTGGCGGTGCCCTTCCTTTTCTTGGGGATAATCCTTTAATTTTCACACTGTTTCCAACCCCCCCTCCTCTGTGTCCCGGGTTTAAGGTTTGTGCGGCCTTTTTGCGGCGCGGTTGAGTGCTGAGCGGCGCTGGAGGCTCCATTGTTTTTTTTTTTTTTTTTTTCACTTTTTGATGTGGGGGGGGTCCTGGTGGTTTTGGGTGTTTTTTTTTTTGTTTTTTTCCTTGTGGATTGCACCACCCACCCTTTTTTCTTTTTCCCTTGTCCTCGAGTTCAGCGTTAAGAGTATGTCTCTTCCTATTCCGGCTCGTAGTTTCCGGAGCACCGGTGCTTTCTGGCTTGTTTTACTTGAATCACCGAAGGTACGGTCCGGTTTTCCCCTTTTTTTTTTTTTTTGGTTTTTTTTTTTTTTTTTTGAGTCTGAGGTCGGATAGTATTTCCCGCCGATCCCGGCAGCTTTTTCCCCCTTCCCCCGACAACGGTTTGGAAGTATCTTTCTTCCTCCTTGGGTGCTTTAGTTTGGCGTCGGCTGCCAATCTTTTTTGCCCATCGGGTTTTAGTTTCCTTTTTCAAGCCAGCCACTGGGATTCTGTTTCACGTCTCTTTTTTGGGCGTCCTTTTTGTCCCATGGAATTTCGATCGAAGAACTTCTTGTTGAGCGGAAACCCCCATTTTCCCGTTTTTGGTTGCTTTTTAGAAAATGGTTTTGAACTTTGTAATTGTGTGGTTTTGCTTTTTTCTGTGTAGTATTGCGCGTTGTTTTGCGCCCGGCCCTTTTTTTTGGGTTTCCCTTTGTGTTGGGGGAATCGAGCACTGATTACGACTGTCTTTTTTTCCTCCCCATTTTTGGGTCTTTCTGCTCCGTTTTTCTTCTGGGCTGGCAATTTTTTTCCTGGAGCTTGTTTTCCTCCCCCACACCCGTCAAAGTTGAGCGTTCCCCCCTTTAGTTCCGACCACCCTGGTGCAGGCAGATGTTTTTTCCCTTCCCCTGTGCGGCTGGTGATCCCCTGTTCACCCCGGTTCGTACCCGCCATTTTTTGTGTTGCTCTTTTTATCTGGGGATTGACTGTTCTTCCCCCGTTTTTTCTTTTGGACAATGTATTTGAGTCTTTTTTCCCCCTTCTCGTGGGTATTTTTGAGTTCTCCCAATCCCCTTGGTTGACTAGTTTGTTTTGCTCTTGTTCTCCTTCCGATTCATTTTTTCTCGGTTTTTTTTTTTTCCCCCACTATTTTTTTTACGCGCCGGTTCCTTTCGGCGATCTGGCGTGGGCCTAATTGTTCTTTTTTCTGCCGTTGGACATTCGACCCAATTGTTTGGGTCCGCTGGGGGTGTAAGATGGTTCAAAAGGGATGCTGGTTTTTTTTTTCCCCCCCTTTCTTGGGATTATTCGGTTACCCTTCCCTATTATTTTTGTTCCTGCATACTGCGTCCGATGAATCCTTTGTTTAGATTGTTGGACTGGTTGACCGGTCGGTCACTGTTTTTCCCCATCCCCTACTTTTTCCAGTGTAGAATCATCCAATTTTTAAGAGTTTTTGCGAGACAGATTGAGGCCCTCAGCCCTTCGTTCGTGTGGGGAACGTTAGATTTGAGATTCCTCTTTGACTTTCGTTTGTTGTCCGATTTCTTGTTTTTTCTTTGTTTTCTTTGATCAGGCTGGTGGAGGACACTCCCCCTCCCCCTTTTTTGTTGCACGGGGGTTCCGTGTTTTTACCCCTCGATTTGGGGACCCGCAATCCCACCTGTTTTTGTGCTTACGATGCGCTTAGAGACGTGAGGCGTTGTTTTCCCTCGTCAGGCGATTCTGGGTTTTTTCCTTTTGCCCCCCTTTCTCCCTTCCTCCTCCATTCTGTTTTTTTGGATGATCGTGTTTTCCCCCTTTTCCCAGAATAGCTTGCCTCCCCCCCCCAACGGTTCTGCCCTTCCCGGCTTCTCCCGTCCTTGTTATCACGCCCGGTTATTTTTTTTTTCTCCCAATCTGTTGGCCCCAGCCACGTCCACACCGCCTACCACATGCTGTCCTTTTTTTCGCCCTCCACATTTACGTTCAGCCCCCCCTGCCCCCCATTGAACTCATACACTCCTTTTTTAAGATTTTTTTCCCCTCTCCGTTCCGTCTCTAAGCGCGGTCCCTCCTTTCCTTCCTGCTTAACTCCCCGTTTTCCCTTTCTTATCATTATTCAAAATGGGCCACCCCTTTTTTCTGTACCTTCCACGCCCTGCATTTTCCAATTTCCCGCATAACACAAATCTTTCCCGCCTTTTTTTTCCCCTCCCCCCAGTCCAAGTATTCCCCCAAATCATGTTCTCTTTACCCGCCTCCAGTCCCACGTCTACCTTCCAGTTTGCTCTCTGTTCACCGTCCAGCGACACCCCCCCCCACATTTCCACGCAATCCTTTTTACCATTAATTCGGGCCGAATGTTCTTCCTCCCCTGCCGGTTGCTTCCTTTCCCCTAAATTTTGACAACACATCGGAACCCCTTTATTCCCCGTGCATTCCATGTTTTCGGATTTTTCGTCCCACGTGATTTCTCTTCCCCCAAATCCCACAACACTCTTGCGCCCGCTCCCACCCTTTTCCTTCAACCCTGCATTGCATACGCTTTCCCCCCCCACAAGAGTGACCAACATTGCGGCAACCTTTGTAACGCGACCTAACACACCGTTTCCTCTATGGGAAAGCGACCCCCCTCCGGTGAGACCGATTAACCCCCGGCTCAAAGCGCCTTTTGATGTTTTTTGTTCTCCCCTCTCCGCTCCCCCCCCACTCAACACCCAGCCCCCCCCCCGTTTGTTTCCCGGGCTTCTCTTTACCCAATTGCTTGCCGACCTGGGGCCCCAACATTTTCCGACTGCCATGTACCCTTTTTCCTCCTTTTATTCCAAGCAGTTTTCCCTCGACCCCATGTCAAAGTCCGATTTCGACCCCCCAAAAAACACCTTTTTTCGTACCACTCTCCCCGCCCAAACAGAACACACTCTTGGATTTGTGTGCCCATTTCCCCCTTCCCCAACGACACCCCCGATTACTTTCTGCTCCTTTTCCGCTCGATTCAGGTTTACCCCAAAAATGTTTGCCCATCCTTGACACAAAACTCAGTGGCCTTCCTCCCCTTCCACATAGATTTTTTGCAGTTGTCAAACAACTAGTTTTTTTCCGTCTCCTTTCACACAAAAGACCGTTATCCGCTATTTCTGCCCCCCCCGTTTGTCGTTTTTCCCCGTACTTTTTTCTGCGAATTCTCTAGCCTTTACCCCCTCCCTCCGCTTACCGAGCCCCTGTCCTTTTTCCGTTTCGGCCGCGTTTGTTTGGATTTTTTCCATGAATCAGTCTTCTTTTTCTTCTTTCGGTTCCCAATTCCCCTGTTAAACTCGGATCCTTTCCTTAAGTTTTCACTTTTCCTCTTCGGCCTCTCTTCACTCTCCATTTTCTTGGTGGGGTTGGTTTTTTTTGTGTAATTCCACCCTTTCCTTCACAAAACCCCCTTCCCCCCCCCCGCCACCCCCAACCATTTCGCCGCCTTCCCCGCCGCTTTTCCGCTACCAACTCTCGTTGGGCGGCGCCCCGGCTCCAACCCCCCCTTCCCCTCTATTCGCAACCCTTTTTTCGTTTATTTTTTACCCCCCCCTTCATTTTAGAAAACAAATTAACCTTTCCCCCTTCCCTTTTTCTTTTCCCCTGGCAGCGCCACCCCCCCCCTGTTTATCCACCCCCCCCCTATTCATCCCCCCTGCTTTCCTCTTCCCCCCCCCCGTTTTAGCGGGGCCCCACTTTTTCCGGGGACCGCCCCCCCCCAACACGGACCCACCCCCCCCATCTCCGGTGCCCACCAATTTCCTTCTCCGCTTTTTTTAGGGTTCGTTGTCGCCCCGTCACCCCTTTTTTTTTTTCCTATATTCCCCCTTTCCCCCCCGTCTATCCCCCTGTGCTTTCTTTGTCCAAACCCCCCCCTTCTATTTTCACCCCCCCGTCTCCCCACTTTCCTTTTTTGTGTATTTCTCCGTCTCCTGTTTTTTCCCCCCCTTTCCCCGCCACGAATTTTTTTTTTTAATCCATTTTATTCCTTTGACCCCTCTCTTCCCAGCTTCCCTTGTTTCGCCGATAAACTCCATTTCCCAGCGCGCCACTTTACATTCCAAACTGTAACCATTACCCCACGTCCTGGGTTCTTTTCTGATCCACCGGCTGATCCCGTTCCTCCTTTTTTCCCCTCCCATTTCAAATCCATTCCTCCCGCATTGCCACACCTGCCATCTGCTTCTTGAACTCCCCTTCTCAGGCAAAACGCTTCCCCGCGTCCTACCCAAACTTTTTTTTTTCTTTCTCCCCTCCCGTTGTTTTTGGGTTTGCGATTAAATAGTGGTTCACGCCCGTTGTCTTTGTCGTCTTTTCCAGGTCTGGATTTAGGCTAAGGTTCAGATGGGCGTGGACTGGCCCCCCCCGCGGGCGTTTGGCGGCTTGAGCATTTTCTTCCGGCGGCATGGATCCACCTGCCGTTTGAATTCCCGAAGCAGGACTCTTTATTGTCAAGCCCCTTTTTGGCCATTTTTGGTTGTACTCAATTGCTTGTTTGATGGTATTCCCCTTCCTTCAGAGGATTCTTCTTTCCTCGTGTTGATGTTAAGTGGATGTTTGTTATGTAACCTTTCTTTTCGGGGATGCCTTGGTGATCCACTTTGGAGGTGCGCCTCCCCCACCCGGGTCCCGTTCAGGAGTTTTTGACTTTTTAATGAAGTTTTTGCGCCTCGTACCTTTTGGTTTTCGTCTATCGTTTTGGCTGTCCACCCCCCCCCCCGGTGTTATCATACCGCTTTCCCCCCCGAAGGGGTTGGGTTTGCCGTCCCCCCTTCCCCCTAACAAGCTGGGCTGCATTCCTTTCTTTTGCGGGCGCTGTTCTTTTTGGTTGGGTGTTTTTTTTGGCCCCTGAAGGTTGCCTCTTCTTTTATTGATTTTTCAAGAAATTTGTGGTTTTTTCTTTTTCCAAAATTTTGTACGATGAGGGGCGGTCCGGGTTTTTTAATTAAAGTTCATAAAACTTTGGAATGAGTTTTTCCCCCCCTTCGGTTTCCTGTGTTTACCATCCCTATTTTGAAGTGGTTGATGTGTTAATGGAGCTGTTCGTGTGGTAGTTTTTCTTTCAGCGGAGGATTAGTTTTGATTTGGTGAACGGTTTTTTTCTCCAAACGGTTTTTTATTTCCTTGCGTTTTTGGTTTTGCCCGTTCTTGTGGCTTTTCGTCCCCACCACCCCCCTGTGCGCATGTTCCCTCCTGAGTTTTTGACTGCGGTTGGGGGCAATTCGTTCTTTCCTAATCTTCAGGGTATTTTGACGTTACGTTTTTTTATTGCACGTGTCAAAGGTTTCCTTTGCTACCTTAAATTACGGTTTCAGGCAGCTCCCTCGCCCCCCCCCCATTTTGAGTCGGCTTTCCCCTAGGGATGTAAGTCCTCTTTTGTAGTCGCTTAGGAAGCCTGCTTTCTTATGGTACCTCCAAAAGGGGTGCCGCGTGAACTTCTCGGCTAACGGTTTGTCTTGTGGTGCCGAGCTGACGGGTCCATTTTTTTTGCGGCTGTTTTTGGTTTTATTTACCATCCCCCCCCTGTTTTTTTTCAATTTTCTTGTGGATACTGGTTTGTTGGCCCTTGGGAAAATTTTTTTCCGTGAGCTCTTGTTTTCACCCAACTCTTCTTGCGTTTGGTGTGGTTTTTTAGAAATGTTTGGAAATTTTGTCTGTCTTCGAGGTTTTTTTCCCTCTTTTGCCTGGATTAGTTTATTGCGCTTTTCTCTTTTTAGCGACCCGGGGGGGGCTTTACCCAGTTTGTTTTCCCTTTTTTTGGAACAACCTTTTCCCTGGGCGAAGGGATCTGGTTTTTTTCGAAGGCCCCTTTGTTTGGGCCCTGGAGGGTCCAATTTTTGGCCTAAAGGCGGGGTCGACCCCGATGTGTCTTTTGAGCGGGCGTGGGTTTCTAACACTTTTTTCTTTCCTTTTTTTTCCATGGCGTTCCCTTTTTTGCTTGGGTGCGGTTTTTCAAAACTGGTTGGGCGTACTCTTCTTTGCCCCTGTTCCCTTTCATGGGATTTGTGGCACTAGTCTAATGGCTCTCCCCCCCCCCCCCCCCCCCCCCCCCCGTCCCTCCTTTTCCCCATTTTGAGGCTGGGTTCCGATAATGATTTGGATTACAATCCGGGCCACGAGTACGAATTGTTAGTTGACCTGGTTTCTCTCATTGTAGATGGTTTCCCCCTTTTTGGGCTGCGGTACCTTGATGTTCGAGGCGGAGAATGATTGTTTTTTTTTGTTTTGTGGGCTTTCTTTTGTGGGGGTTCGTTTTGGTGGTGGGGGGTGTTGTTTTCTTTTTTTTTTTTTTTTGTTTTTTTTTTTTTTTTGTTTTGTGCTTTTTGGTTATGAGGGTGTGGGGACTCTCAGACCGTGTTTGATTTTTGGGTTCCCCGCTGGCATATTTTCCAACTGTCCTTCTTCTGGGTGTTACGAGTTTTTGCGTGATCGTTCAATTTACCTCCTTTATTTCTCATCCTCTGCTGGGATAACGGGATTTCAGCGCTGGGTGACGATTTTTTTTTGGCCTGTCCCCTTTTTCCTTGCAAGGGGAGGGTTTCCGAGTCCTGTAGGATCCTTTTTTTTCCCAATTTAAGACATAATTTTCCCTTTCCAGCCCTTCAGTTTTCTTTTTTGCCCCCTCCTCCGTAGTCCTCGAGACCCGTTCCCTGAGGAGAGAGAGATCGGATTGAACTTTTCCTTCTTAGTGTTCCCCCTTCTGCAAATTTCTTTCTTAGGTTTGGCGTTTTCCCCCGGCCTCATGGTTGTTTGTTTTGGTTTTTTTTGTTCCGGCTTTGCCCGGACAGGCGTTTTCCGCCGTTTTTTTTCCTTTTGCGAGGACTGTTGCGTGGGACTCCGACCATAACCCGAGGTTGTTCTTTTACCGGGGAGAAGTCGGTTTTTTTGGTTTTTTTCTGGGGCTTTTTTTTTTTCGATTCTGGGCAACGGGTCAATCTTCTTTTCTTTCCTCCCTTCTCGGTTTTGTTGGTGTTTTTCTTTTCCCCTATTTTGATGCCCGTGCGACTAGATTGTTTCGGGCCCCCTCCGGCTCTAAGGTCAAGCTTTTTATCATCCCCTGTATGGGTCAGCCTTCTTCCTTTTTGGTCAATCCCTTCCCCCCCCCGGAAAACACACACCCCCCCACTGCCTTGACTTATGTTTCCACCTTCTAGGAATACGCCTCCGGCCAAATCCTTCCCCCCAATTTACGTTATCTTATTCTATTTTTGTTTACTCCCTTTTCTCTGTCTTTACTTTCTTTGTCTTTTGTCGCCTTCGTTCTTTTCCTCTTCTTTTAAATGCTTCTTGCCTCCTTGACTGAACCCGTCCCCTCAATCCCCGCATACAAAAATCTCCCCCCCCTCCTGTTCCCTGGTCTTCTTTTCTACCAAATTTCAGGGGAACTGATGATCAACTTCTACAACCCGCAAGACCTCCGTCCTTTTTTCCTCTCAAGATTTCAACCAGTTTCTTTTTCCCCCACAATTTGGCAATACCCCCAAAGATTCCGCCGGCCTTAGTGGATGCCTCCGCCAGTATCTTCCAACAATTGGGGAACATGCCCCATACCCCCCCCTATCATGTTCAATTTTTTTGCCCCTTTTCGTTTCCTTTCACCGGCTTTACTTCCTTGGCCAATCCCACAATTCTTAGCCGTTTTCAGTTAATAATTTCCGCCGTTTTCCCCCTTTTTGGGCCTTTTGCCACAATCACAGATGATTGGGTAGAATCGGACCCCCCCCCCCCCTTTCAAGGCGTTTTCTCCCCCCAATTTTTCCCTCTTTTTTTTCCACTAGCCCCCAAGATGTCCGGCCCCCTCCTCACCACCTTTTTTCTCCTTGTGGGTCCGCAAGTTCTTCCCCCATCCACAGAAGTTTTTTTTTTCCTCCCCGTCTCTGTTTTTTCCCCTTGATCCGCATGCCCGTTTCTGACCACCCCCCCTGTTCCTTCTTCTGTCAGACGTTTCACGCCCGATTCCCCCCCCCTGTGACCCCCCCTGCCCCCCCTCTTTTCCGGCAAAAAAAAACCACCTTTCCCTCACTCATCCTCACCCCACCCCCACAAACTCCTTCGGCCTGACCCTTCTCCCTCCCAAACTTCGCCCTTCGACTCCCCACCCTTTCGCTAGACTTCACTTTGTTTCCCCCACTTTTTCAGTGCCCCCTCGAATAAAAGTAAAAACGGTGATGAAACCCATCCTTTTGGTTTGCCTTTTTCCATTAACTTTTTTTTTGGGAGCCCCGCCACAACCCTTCAGCTCCGCTCGCCCTCCCCGCTGCGATCCGTTTTCCTTTTTTCTAAATAACCTTTCGCCAGTAAGCGATCGTCCTTTTACTGAGTTCCTCCCAACCCGGCATCTCCGTTTTTCCTTTCAGTGCCCTCATGTTTTTTTGGCCCTGTTGCACTAAGCCTTTTCTTTTTTTTCCCCCCGAATTTTCTTTCCCCCCCAGCATTTTTCCCTGACGCACTACTTTTCACATCCCTTTCCAACGCGCCTCCCCCTTTGTCTTTCAGATCATCTATACGTCGTTCCTCCTACCTTTTTTTTGTGAATCCAGGTTTTCCACCAAGGCAAAAACCAAAGGCCAGCCCAATCCCCCTTTCCTCCCTTCGGGCTTATCCCCTTCCTTTTTTTCCCGCTCCACACCTTTTAGGCCCGCCACAAACCTTCCTGTAGCGCACACTTTTTCCCCCCTCTTTTTCCTTTTTTTTTCCCCCCCCTTTCCCATAGAAAAGGGATCCCCCCCGACGTCGGGTCCCACCGCCCCCAAACTTTGGCCGCCCTATTCAAAATGGCCTTCCGTTTCTTTTTTGTTTTGAAACCACCAAACAGGAGTCAGTGCCACAGGGGACAACGCAAAAAAACACGACCCGAGGGATCCGCCCCTGAATCTAGACGGGGGAGGGTTGATACCCATCCAAACGCCCACAAACCCCCACCCACAATCCCCCCCTCCCCCCCCCCCCCCCCCCCCCCCCCCCCCCCCCCCCCCCCCCCCCCCCCCCCCCCCCCCCCCCTCGGGTTGCGGTGCGAAATATTGGGTTCCTATCTTCTTTCCAAATACCCCCCCACGTCATACCTGATCACCCCCCCAAACATTCCCCCCTGGCGTACGGGTTTTCCCTTCACAAAGCCTTACTGACTTCTTTTTCTTGTACTCTTTGGCCGGCCTTGGCTCCCATCCGACCACGATACCTTTTTTTCTCCTGTCCCCACCCATTTCGAAAGGTACCGTTTCCCTTAGCTCTCAACTTCCCCTTGCCCAGCGCCTGCTCCCCTTGCTCATAAGTTTCTTTTTCCAAATACTTTTTTTCCCCGGCGACTTCCCCTGTTCTGATGCCCCGCGCCTTCACTTTCCTTGCTCAAATTTCCTCCCCGCCCTGGCAATTCTTTTCCTTCCCTTTTCCCGCTTACCCCATTCCCCCTTTCAGGGCCAAAAACGATCTCCCCTTTACGGCCACCCCACAAATTATTCCCGTCCTTCGTTGTTTGTTTTTGATGTGTCTTTTTTTTTTGACGTGCCCACCCTTCTTTTTTTTTGGGACGTTGCTGCCTCCTGGATTTTTTTTTTTTTGGTGCCAGCAGGCAGTGGAAGTGAAGGCGAGCGTTTTTTTTAATTTTTCGCATTGCGGCCTGTTTTTTTTCGGGGATTCATTTTCGTTTTTTTCCCTGAAATTGGAACTTGGTTTCGGTTCAAGCCTTGAGCAGGTGGCAGGGGGCGCTTGGTTCCCTCTGATCTGTGTCCGCCTTCCCAACAGGCGGTTCGTTTTTTTCAGCGAGATTTCTTTTTTTGGTGGTGGCCAACCCCTTTCTTTCTTGGGGCGGGTTGGAATCCAACGTTCCCTCCCGGTCTGACCCCCAACCGGGATTCCCCCCCTTGGAATTTTTTTCGGTAAGTTTTTTTTGCGTTTGGTATCACGGTGGGTTCACTTTTTTGTTTTTTTTTTGGAAGCTTCCGTTTTCCCCAAAAACACCAAGTCTTGGCGCGCCCCGCCCCTACAAAAATTTTCTATACCTTTGTGCTTCTCTTTGGTGCGGTTTTTTGGTGGTTTTTTTTTTGGCTTTGAAGGTTCTTTGTGGTTTCGCGTGGTGCCCCCACATTTTGATTATTTTTGTCCCTTTTTCTGGTTTTTTTTTTTTCGCGGGTTCTTCCACACGCTTGTATTGTTTTTCCCAAACGTTTATGTGGGGCTGTTTTGCTCCTTTAATTTCTTTTTTTGTTTTTTTCCTTGCACCGGGGGCGCTTCTCTTGTTCTTTTTCGGTGGAGGAGGGACTTCATGTAGTTTCATTTAACTTTTGGGCAGGACAAGTTTTTTTCTGGGACCCATTTGTCGTTTTTTTTTGGTGGGTGGTTTTTTGTTCATTTGTGGATCGCCACCCTTGCGCCGCAGCCGATGGTCGTATGGTGGTTTTTTTGTCTTTTTAGTTTCCCTTCGTGAAGTTATGGAGAATGCCATTCCGGTGCGGTTGTGCTCTGAACTTTCGTTGACTTCAGTCCGTGCGTGCTTTCCGTTTTTTCTGGCCGCTGACCTGCGTTTTTTTTTTCTTTTTTTTTTTGAGGCGCGAAGCGTTCTGCTTACGTACCTCACTGGGTGTTCGCTGTCGTTTAAAGTTGCTGGCTTGTGGGCGCGTTTGAGTTTTTCTTTTGCGTGTCCTTTTTTTTAGTTGCAATGACTCCTTTTTTATTGACCCCGTTCTTCTGGGGCGCTACCCCCACGGGCATTTCTCTCACCCGTCAAAGGACCGGTCTCCCTTTCCACCCCCTTTCCTTTTTTTTCTGTTCACCCCACATCGTTTTTTTCGCAACGTGCACCGCTTTTTTTTTTTTCCGCTTGGCGGCTCCGCGCCGCTTCTCCTCTTGCGGGACCTCCTCCATTTAACAGTTGTTCCTCTGTCCTTCTTCCCCACGCCCTTTCCTTCTTTTCATGTTCTACGTTCGACGCCCCAAGCGCTTTTGCACCCTCTGTTGGCAGAACGTTGCGGGTTCACACACTGGTTTTTGCTGTTGGATTCCGCGCACCTTCGCGATGCGGTTTTACCACCCCCCGGGTTTTCTCTTTTTATTTACGGCGGACATTCCCCGTCCGCCCCCGGCGCCCCCCGACAACCAACTCGTTGCCCCCCCCCGCCCTCCCGCGGGCCCACTTACTATTGCCAGCGTTCCCAGACTCACCTTTAATCTGGGGACGATCCCCTTTAGATCCCCGAGGTCCCAGGGTTTAACATTGTTTCCTTTCGGGGCTGCGATTTTGTGGTCACCTGTTCCCTTAACCCTACGGGACGATGGCCTCCCCTCTTTTTTTTCGCCCCTACTCTTTTTTTATTGTTCTGGCTTTGTCCCTTTTTAGGATACCTTGTGCTTTGGCCTTCTTTTGGCGCACGATTAATTGGGGCATTTGGGGACCCATCTGGAAAACCTGTTGGGTCGCTTGAATGCTTTTTTCAAAACTATGTTCGGTGTACGCAGTGGAGGTTATTTTGCCCCTTTTTTAGTATTTGTCTTCTGCGATGACGATGACTGCTGCTTTGGTCCGTTTTATGGATTTTGGCATTGGGCCAAAGCTTTTTTTCAGAGTTTCAGGCCTTTCCCCCCCCCCCCCCAATTTTAGACGTTTTTTTTTGAATTAAAAGAATATTTTTTCGCATTGAGGATTGAGTTTTCAATTTTTGGTCCAGAGGCGGATTGAGTGAGGATGACTTTTGATTGTATGTTTTGCATTTTCGAGGGGTTTCTTGGATCGGCTCTGGTGGACTGCGCTCCGGCACATGTGTGGGCCGCCCGGGGTGTAAAGTTTTCCTTCCCCGCCCGACTTTTTCCTTTTTTTCCACATCCAAAAACCTTTTTGCGTTGCTTCCGGCGGGTTCCGGAGCCGTTTTGAGGTTGCCGGTGGGGCCGAGCCTGGCCCTCTTCTTTTTGGGACCCTTCCCCATCCTATATTTTTAATCCCCCTCCCATTTGTTGGTTTGTCCTCCGAAGGATTGCGACCCCCCAGGAATCTTCCCGTCCATTCTCCTTCTCCTCCATCTCCCCCCCAACAGGTATGGTCTGTTGTCCATGGTTTTCCATGACTTCACCAACGGCACTCAAACACATTGCATTTTTTTTTTTTACCCTCCTTTTTTGGCTCCCACGCACGATCCCCTCCAGTTCACAACTTTCCACACTCACCTTAGGTCTCTTTTCCCCGGTTTCCTCCTTATATGACACCCCCCGTCCTTACTTCTGTTTCGGACGAACTTCCTTTTTTTTCATTTTCAACAATTTGGTCAACACTTTTCTGTTACTTTTTTTGAATCCCCTTCCATTCACCGCCTCCCCCACATCCCCCCCCTAGACATCCCCCCGCAAATTTCCTTTAACAAACACTTTAATAGGGGAACCCGGTCCTACCGTTCCCTCACTTTACCCCCTACCCATACGTGTTTCCCTCTTTTCATGCGCGCCCCAAGTTTTTCTCTTCCCCAACGGATACGACCCCATAAAAAATTTTTCCCTTCCCTAATTATTATCGCCGCCGTCCCTTTTGTCGCCGGGCTCTTTTTTTTTTCAACTTTTTTGCCCCCCTAGCCGACACAAATAATCTAGGCAATGGCTCATTGGTTCGGTCCTTCCCCAGGCTGGTTAGTTGTTTTAACTGTCGCCCAAATCCCCCAATTCCGATCCTTCCACCAAGGTTCTGTATTGAGCATACTGTTTTGTGTGTTTTTTTGACTCTGTCCCTTCACCCCCAACATTCGGCACCACCTTTAAAAAAAGGAGAGTTTTCCCCCTGTTCTCTCTTTTTTCCCAGCTCCCTAATTTTCCGCTCATTCACATGCCCAATTTTGTTCGCAACTCGGTCGCATCCCACATTTAAACAGACCCATTTTTTTATCACCCCGATGGACACCCCTTGCTAGTTCCACTGTCAACGGAGTTTTTTTTTAACTCCGCCTGCTTCTTCCATTCTTTTAAGATTTTTCCCCCCTCGCTTTCACCCAAACCTGTCCCCATTCCCAGCTGTGATGCCCTTCCAAAAAAAACACCATACGGGGCCCCTTCCACCCTCGCGCCAAAAATCCTCAAACAAACTTTCCTGAGCTTTCTCATCCCCCCCCCCCCCAGGAGGACCTTTTTTATCCACCCTCTTCGGTCCCGATCCCAATGTGGGGCCACAACCCTGGGGGGCTGCCACCAAAGTTCCCCCCCCTTTTTTTGGAAAGAAACGGTGAGACCAATCTCCTTTCTGCTTGTTCACTTTTTCCACTTTCCGATGGACAGGCCGACACCAAATCTTCTTTGTTTCATCGCTCGGCCACCAGCCATCCCCAGTCCAGTGTTCCTTTTATTCTCCCCACACCGTTTAGTGATGATACCCCAATCTTTTTCTATTCTCCCTTAGCTTCCAGTGACTCAATGGGTTCCGTCGCTTTCGTACCTTTCTGAACCGACCCAGGAATAGCCCACGCCGCCCTGTTGGTTTTTGGGTCCGCTCGTAAACGTCGCTCCCTTCCTCTTTTTTCATTGCTTCTCTTTATTCTGCTTTCTTTTGGCGATGTCCTCAGGTGTTGTTTTCGCATTTCCCCCTCGGCAAAAAAACAACCCTTGCCTTCCACACCTTCTTTTCTTCTTTCTTTTACTTCTTACCCGAGTCTTGCTTAACCCTCGGGCCCGGCCGACCCCCCCCACATCCCTTCCCGTTTTAGCCCTTTTCCACCTCTTTGCAGGTTTTTTTTTTTTTCAACCCCAGTCCTATTTCGCCAACCCTTTGGCCTTTTGACTTTGTTCGGGGCCTCCCCGCATCTTCCCCCCACCCCCCTTCTTGTCCCAACTATCAACTTGCTCGCTAAACCTTTTTACTCGGGCCCTCATGGGCCCCACACAACCAACACAACACCCAGTCTCGAAACAACCTTCTCACTTTTTTGCCCGGGGGCTCGCCCGACCCCCCTGGGTCCTCTTCTCTTCCCCCCCCCCCCCCACCCACAGACCCTCCCCCCCCAACCCCTGACCCTGGGTCCAACACTTCCTTCACTCTCACTTTTTTCTTTCTTCTTCGTGTTAATTCTGCGTCCGTTTTCCCCCCCTTACAACTTTTTTGTTCTCTTTTTTTTTTTTTACATTTCTCGATTGAAAGGCCCCCGCCCGCTGTCTTCGCCCCTACCTCCCCCCACCGACATGCTCCCCCCTGCTCATAGTTTGCCCTCTCACCGCAACTTTTTTTTTTTTCTTTTCCCCGGTGATGATTGCACCAACCGTCCCATTTTCCCCTTCCTGTCCCCCTTACTGCATCTGTTTCCCCTTTTTTTTGAACTTCTTTCCCTCCCATGCTCCCTTGCCGCGTATCCCCCC
>Ga0179593_1373166_pt1 | contig 24533 bp, 27 predicted proteins | sample CZODoug2_1_08_16_FD_185931 | JGI IMG/M metagenome (GOLD analysis project Ga0179593, IMG submission 185931) | Vadose zone soil fungal communities from Angelo Coast Range Reserve, California, USA - CZODoug2_1_08_16fungal (PacBio error correction) | ecosystem: Environmental > Terrestrial > Soil >... | reverse complement strand
TCCCCCAAGTTTCTGGCTTCTGCTCATCCCCCCATCAGTTGAATTTTCTCAAGCACTCTCCTCCCCCGCCCACTTACTTAATAGATACCGCAGACCGAGAACGCTGATCTGGGCTTCTTGCTCCTTTTTTTTCCCCTTTCTCCCCTAGGTCCCGGCCCAACACTTCGGTCCTGACAATGTTTCTTCCTGTTTCGCCCAGCGGCAGGCCTCCTGTTCTTCTTTCCTTCTTCCCGACTCCCCTTCTTCCTTTTTTTTGGATGTAGAGTTTTCCATTAGACTCAATCCCACGTATCGTGACCCCTAAGAGGCTTTTACGCTTTTTATTTTCCTTTTTTATCCAAGCTTTTCCCTCTTCAGACCTCAACGCCCACGCACGGCGAATAAGCAACACTGTGCGGACAACCCTTGAGAAACGGGTCCGTATCCGCTTTTCGATACCCCCCCCAACCCCCCCCCAAAAGTTGTATTTGTTGAACACCGCTAATTCAGTGACCTTCCCCTCCCCCCTCCTTCCTGTCTCTCGATCGCTTCTTTGATATCTATAGAATTTCGTCTTTTTCCCCTTTCATTGATTTCATCTCTCAAAATAGCCCATTGCCCAAAAGAAGCTTGCCCCCCCGCCCCCGGGCCCATGTCCACGTTGGTCTGCGATTTCGAGGCTGCGATCGACCCAGCCTTTTCTCAGGATGGCTATTGTTGGGCACTCGAAATTACTGCCTAGTTCCCACAGAGCTGGACCCCTCCCTCACTGCTCGTCCACTTTTGATTCTGCATTTGGACAACCGGAGTTCTCCCTGTCCTCGAGGGTACTTTAGACCCTTTCGCTAGCTCCGGTTTCCTTCTTTCTCCTCTCCCCGTCAGTGGATTTTTTTCCGCTGTATACATCGTTCGCATGGCCTTGCAGTCCCATATTTCCCCACTGGTCCAGCTCAACCCCCGTTCCCCCCGGTCTTGCCCAGCTTAAATGTTTTAATTTTGCATGCCGTTTTGTAACCCCCACTCAACCGCACACCTGCGTTTCACAACAATGTTCTAGCTCCCCCCCCGGCCCAAGCCTTTCCCGTTTCTTAATTATTCCTTTTTACCCCAAGCGCAGTTTCTCTGATAGGGCAAGGGGGTGTCACTTGGTTCGCCATCGACCACTCTGGACTTCCCCTGCTGCCCCAACCAGCTCATTTTTCTACCCCCTTCATGATTTTGTTTTTTTTTCGTGAGTTTAAAATCGTCCAAGCCGCCTCCTGCGGAGAGACTGTGAAGAGCCGTTCGGTTCTTAGAGCCACGTGGCTTTTCAGTTTCGCTCCAAGCCGCTTATTTTTCCTACAAACCTTTTTTTTGCCTTCACTCCGTCATCCCCCCCCACTCTCATCCGTGCCTTCTTCTTTCTTTCTCCCGAAAGTTGTTGTGTGATCGTGCTGATACGTATTGGCTGTCGCGAATCTGATTCTCTTGTCCGTACATTTGCTTTTGCCTTCGGACAGGATGGATTCGACACGTGGTTTTAATGACTCCCTCCCCCCTACCCCGGCCGAAGCCAAAAGATCCGCTCTTGGATGGGTCTTTTCCCTTCCCCCCCCCTCTTTTTTTCCCCCATTTTCCCTTTTAGACGCATGAAGTCTACTCTTTATTGTTTTTGCGCGGGCCAATTGTCGTGCGAGTGCGTGTTCCTTTGAAACCATCCTTTTTTTTTCCTTCCACGACCTTTTTTTTTTCTATGCAGGTTTTAACTGCCTCGCTTTCAGCGGGAACTGTCCCCGGTCTTGTTCCGCCGTTTGGCCCGTAAGCCATTGACCCCGCCCTTGGTGTTGTTTTTGGTCTGACACTCCTCCTCCTTTTCCTTCCCCCCGTTTTTGACCTTTCTTCTTTCTTTTTTTTTTTGGCCGTTGGTTAAATTCTTCCCATTCCGCCTTCGTCTGTAAGATTCCTTCCCCCCGTCATTTGGCTTGAGTGCCAGCCTGTGCAACATCACTCCCACCTATCCCGCCCTTCTTGGCCAATTTCCGGTTAAAGTTGTGAATAGGAGGAATTCGTAGTCTCTTGTTTGTTTGCTGTTAACCCCACCAGTTCCCTTTAGGTACTTTCTGAGATAGGGTCGGAGTCGTATGCTGCCCGGTCCGTCCTTTCCCCCCAATGCCCCTCCCAGCCCCCGCCCCTTGCCCCATCTTGAACATGTCCATGTCCTCCCCCCTTCGATTTCATTTTCTTCTTTTTTGACTCAGCCTCACGTACCAAAATGTCACTTGGCATTATGCCCTTCCCCCTGTCTCCTTTTTCCGATTGCTCTCTCCTGTGGCTGGATTGCCTACTTCTGCTACTTTTCCCTCCTTGATCCGGCAGAGCCTGAGTAATCCTTTTTGTTTTTTTGTGGAAAGAGTGTTATGCCTGGTACTCATCCCGGTTTTTTTGTTTTTTATATAGACAATCCCTCTTTCCGGTACAATTCTCTTCTTTCCCCGGATTTTCTTGTTTCTCCCTGGTATTTGTCTAAAGAGCCCTTCCCCAACGATGTTCGCTCCTGCCTCCCAGATTTCCCCCCATTTAATCTATTCTTTTTTCTACAGATGTTTTGTCCCATTTTCTTCCCTCTCGCATCTTCTTTCGTCAACCCTCTCCTTCTAGTTTCAACTCCCTTTCAAGTTCCCCTCCAACCGCGGGGCCCATCTTGCTTTTTTCTCTAGAAAACCCCCCCTCGAATATCTCCCTGTCCAGTGATGGACTCCCAATTTTTGCCCTTTTTCCCCTTCCCACCCAACATTCGCCCCCCCACGATCTCCGTTCCGGTCCCTGGTTCCTCCCTCCCCCCGGTCTTCACCTTTCTTTTTTTCCCCTTTGGCGTTGATGTATTAAGAGCTCCTGCGATTCCCTAATTGCAATTCGATTTTCCCCCCTCCCCTCCTTGACCCTCCCCCTTCTTGCGGCTCGATTTGAACTGGGCATACCTTGCTCCCTCTCTGTGGGAGTTCCCCCTCTTTTTTTTAGTCCGTTTTGCTCCACGAAAAGTGGTCGACTTGGTCGATCATCCCCCATCGTAACAATAGGGTTATCTCTGCAATCGGTAACGATCACTCGAGCCATTGATGGCGACAGAGTTTTCATAAACGCCTCCTTCTCTTATTTGCCTCCTTGTCTCGCTCCTCCCCTTTCCCATTCTAAATTATAGTCAGGTTATTACTCTCCCTCTTCCCCCGTCTCCGATGGGACATCGAGATTGATGACCTACCTCAGCCCGGCCCCCCAATTTCTTTGCCTTCCCTTTTCCGATCTTTTCGTCTCTTTTCCTTTTCCTTTGATTCCTTCAGCCATTTGAAGGTATTCGAGCCCCGAGAAGGTAGTAAACAACCCCAACTGGAGACGCCTTTCTCCCCTCGATTTTCCCCTTTTCTCTTACCCCACCCTGATGTTTCCTCCCCCCCTTTATTTTGATTTCTCTCCTCCTCCCAGGGCTCCGATACCCACCCTCTCATCGTCGCTTTTTTTTTCCCCACCACCTCCATATTTTGCTTAGAAAACATTCGCCGCCCTGCTGACACTTCTCCTCCCCCCCTCCCATTTTTTTTCTCATCCCCGTCTGAAAGGACTTAAGTAGGATATTAAACTTGAAAGTTAGATATTCTATTCCTGAGATCTGGGGCCTTGGTCCTCGTCTCCTAGGCCTCACCAGCGCTGACAAGATGTTCTCCTTAAGTATTTTACTCTCTCCTCGTTTGGCTTTTAAACTAGATTTCATCCGTCCCCTTCCAGGATGTGCTCCTCTCTTCCCTTCCGTTGTTTTTTCCATTTCAACATGGGTCCCTGTTAAGTTCTTTTCAAGATCTTGTTATCTCCCTCTTTCATTTCTTCCGAACGTACTGTCTTACCTTTGCTTCGTTTCCTCTTTCCTGGCTCGCCCTTTTTCCCTTTTTTTTTTTGATGCCCAAATTTCGACCACTCTTTCCCAATGTAGTATTCCATTCTCTTCCGACCTGTCTGCCTCGGGCTCGGTCTACCGTCTTGAGATCTTCGAACTCTCCCAATCAGCAGTCCTGCCTCTCTTTCTTCTTCAGTCCCCTTTTAGTGATTTCTTCTTTTTTTCTAAGTTTTCGGCTCCCTTCCCTGAGACGATCCTAGTCTTTAACCGAATATTGTTTTAGCTCCTTATTTTTTCTTTTGCCTCCTGCGATTTTTTTTTTTGTTTTTCGGTTTTTTTTGCCGAAAATTGAAATGAAATCCCCTCCTTTTTCAGTTCTTTCCTTTTCCACTGCTTTTTCTTGCAGACTCTCTATGTAATTGGTTACCCGTTTGAGAAGATCGGGGTCACATGTGAAAGTCCGAGCCCCTCTTCCGCCCTCTTTCACTTTTTATCAGATTTGTTTTATCTGAACAATCTGACTTCCCTCCTCCCTCTCGAGGGAACGCTCTGCCCGTTTTTGAAATCCTCGATTCTTGTTATGTTCCTCTTCTCTTCTTTTTCAGATTACCCGCGGGTATGACGAATCTTTGGTCCCACTTTAGCTTTTTTCTCTGTTCATTGATCCCCCTGCAGAGTAGCTATTTGGAAATTCCTCTCATCTATACCCCCTTTTTGTTCCTTTTGCATTCTTTTCCCTTCAGACCCGCGTTGACATCTGCAGCATTCCCAGTTCACTCTTCTCTTCCGACCCAGAACCTTCTTCACTCTTTTCTCCTCAGCTTTTCCCTCGAGAAGGAAACGGCAAACGCATGGCTTATGCCTTTCTGACTCCACTCCGCATTTTTTTCCCTTGTATCTTAGAACCCCCGACTTTTTCCCCCCCTTCCTACATGACAGATTCGGCGAGGCCCTTCCCCCGATCCTTGATTCTTATTTTTGCACCTGCCCCCCCCTTTGACCAATGCTCACTCTTTCGTGATCTTCTGACCCCTCTTTTTTTGGTGTTCCGTCCAGCGAGTCTCTTGTTGGGGGACCCGCATCCTAGTGCTTTTTTTTTTCCTGATCCTCAGCTTTTCTCCTCATCCTGGGTGAACAAATTAATATTCCCGCCGATCACCCCCCCCCGCTTTCACATCCTTTTTGAAGCTTGTAGCGTTTCATTCGTCGACCTGGTCTTTCAACTCTTTGTTCGCACTCCCCTTCTCCCTTCCCCCGGTTTCCCCAATCCTCCCTCACTGATTGAAGTTTATCTCCCCCCTTTTCTCTCCCCCCAAACACAATCTTCGACCTGGCCCCCAGAATTAAATCTAATCCTGTCTAAGAATTCCCCCCTCCCCCCTCTTCTTTCTCCCTTTTGCTCTCTTTCTTTTTTTCCTTCAGACAGTCCGAGTTTTGGCCATGTCTTCAGGAGTGCATATTCCACTCTTGCGTTCTGTCCTCCACATTGTTATATGTGAGTTTCTCCAACGTATGGGTTTCCAGTCCCACCAGTATCTTGCCTATTTTCTATTTCTTTTCCCCTTTTTCCCTATTTCCCTTTTCATAAGTCCTTTGTCGTTTTCCTTGGTGAAATACCCCCGCCTGACCACCTACGCCTCGCCAAAGATCCGCGATGTCCCCCCCTGTGCCTTGACCCCCCCCTTATGTTGTCCTTCCTCGTTTTTTCATTTATCACCTCTTTTTTGCTGAACGGCCGGCTGAATGGCAGTTGTGCGTTTCTTTTTCTTTTTCCCTTGCTTTGCTGATCACTAGTCAGTAAATAAAATCTGGACAAGCCAATCAACGACAGCTTTTCGCCGTGCCGTCGTATTCCTCCCCCGTTTCACCCTCCCATGCCATTTTTTACTCGGTTCAGTCTTTTTTTTTTTTACAAAAACCCCCCCCCCCCCCCTTCAACCAATGTATCCCCCTTGACCCCAAAACCCCCCTTCCCCCCCCTTTTAATTCTTTCCCCCCCAGATCCCGAAGACCCGCTCTCCACTTTCTCTGAATACCAATTTTTAGGCCAGCCCGCCCCGCTTTTTCTGCCCTTCCCTTCCTTTCCCTACAGGTCTGCACGGCAAACATGGACAGTGATTTTTTTTTTCTTCCCCCTTGCCCGTTTGGTTTTTTTACTAGAAAAATTCTTCCTGATCCCCTCTCAGTCCCTGCTTTGGGATCTCCCTTTTTCCTCTCGGACCTTTTTTCCTTCTTTTCTTTCTGTCCCCCCCCACTCCGGCTTCTTTGCTTGAACCGATGCCATCTGACCCATGCCTCGGAATCCCCCTTTCCTTTTTTAGATCTCCAAATTCACCCGTCGATCTCCCCTTCCGTTTTGTTTTTTTCTCGATAGTTCTCTCTTCCCCTTTTCGAACTTTCGTTTTGTGCCCCCTCTCCTGGCTTTTTCGATGGACCCAATGGCCCCTTTTAAATCGCACCTTGCCCGCTGGCCCCTTCTTTTCCTTTTCTCAACCTCCAGCGCCCTTCACTTCTCTTTGCCGGGCTCCGGTCGATTTTTTTTTTTCCCATCGACCATGTTCCCCGCGACCACTGCCATCCTTGTATGATTGTTTGTGTTCTCTTGTTTCCACCTCCCCCTCTTATTCTTTTCTGGCGATCTTCGTCGGTAAGACCCCACCTTTTGACGCACTTCTCTCTTTCCCTTCTTTGATCTCAGTCTTCCTCTTGTTTGAACTTGACTTTGTTTGAGCTTTTTTGTCCAATCAATTTTTTGTTTTCTTTTGGCCAGCCCCCTCCTTTCCCTTGTTCATGGACCCTGACGCCTTGGCCCAAGGGGGTTTTTGTACCTTCTTCCCCCCCTCTTCCGGAGATCTTGTATGTGCGAGGCCCCTTGGAAGATTTCTCCACTCCCAGTGCACCCCCTTAAAGCAAAGCCCTCCTCATCCACTGCGGCGCCATTCAGCCCCTCTGGCCTTTTTCCTCTTGCGCAACGCCCCTGTGATATTTCCTTCCCAATCTATTTTGATCCCCTTTTTTTTGTAGTCATCTAGGAAATTCAAGACCGTTCTGCTCAGAGTCCTCGTCCGGTAGGTTAGTTTTCCCCAAGACCTCTCACCTGCCCCTCCATTCTAAACTGTGAGGCTCTTTCCCCCTTCCCGGTTTCTCCCTCCCCTTCCCTTCCTTTCTTTGTTCTTTTGCAATTCGGAACTTAACCTATCCCAGGTGGTGAGTTTCCCTCCGGACTTATGCCCTGATCAGGCCAGGCCTAGTGCTCTCAGACGGGGCTCTTGGTCGATTACTTACTCTGATCTTTTTACTTCCTTCTTTTCCTTCCGGGTCGGTCGGATTTTCTCTTTGAAGTCGTTCTCCGTTTTGTTTTTTTGTTTTTTTTTTTTATCTACAAAGGTCTACAATTATTAACTTTCCAACTTTCTTGCTTCCTCTTTCGTGTCCTGTTCCTTTTCGTCGGACACCTTTAGCCCAAGGTTTCACTTCCCCCCCCCCCAAGACCACTTGAAGGAACCTTTTCCAACATTTTTCCCTCCTTGTCCTTTATGAGTACAAGTCCAGGTTCGTCGTCATCTTGTAGTCCAATTAAGGATTAGCCTTCCAGCCCCCCCAGGACTCACTTTTTTTGTCCATCGGTTAGGGATACCAAATCTATTTGACATTTGACCATGTCCTTTAGGTTGGGGTCAAATTTGGATACCCCCTCCCCCCCTCATTTTTCCCTCCCTCCCTCAGTCCTCTTTTTTAATATTTAATGTGGACATTGGCTTTGCTACCGCTCCCCCTTTCAAGCTCATATTCAAATGATGTCTTCTAAACATTCTGGTCACTTTTTACTCTTTTTTCCTCTCCAGACTTTCCCTATTTTCTTCTTTAATTTTTCCTATCTTCTATGATCGGCATGATCGACATGATGTGGAGCACCGGTAATCTTTCTTTGTCCAAATCCTGAATTGGATGAGAATTTCTCAAAACAGTTTCCTCTCCCATCCTTCTCCTCTTCTTTTTTCCCTTTCCGGCGTCCCTCCTTGATGCAAATTCCGCACTCCGGCTGAGCTTCTCTAAGAAGTCCTCACTCTCTAGATTTACAAGCCCCCATCATCTTCATATCCCCCCCCTTCCTGACTTTTTTACCTTCCCCTCCCTGGACGAGAGAGTCGCCGGATCATGCTTTTCTTTCCGATTCGTCGCGATTGGACATACGTTTTACCCCCCCCTTATGCCACGGCTGGCCAGCTCCCGAGTTGAAAGTCAAACCTTTCCCCACTTTTCGCCCCTGCTTTGACTTTTTTATTATCCCCTCGTAAGCGCTTCCCAACGTCTTCTCCTCCACCTGTAGGCGTCTTAGATGCTCATTCCTTTCGAAGGCGCCGGATGATACCTCTGCGTGCAACTCCTTCTTTCTTCCTTCCCTCTTTCCTGCCTTCTTTTTTTGATACAGTTCATTCAGCAAATCTTCAGTACTATTTCTCCCGCCCTTCAGGAATTCTTCGAGGATTGGGGGGGGAACTACTTTTTTGAAAGGTGGGAGAACTCCCGAGGCCTCTCCTCTTTTTTCTCTTTGATCTGACCTGGTCCCTTCTTTTTGAATTTCCTAATGCGAGAGGGAAGTACAGTGGATCCTCTCTTTTCCCTCCTGCACTTTCCGCCCCTTCGTTTTTAACTATCTCTCTCCGTTGTGTGTAAGACATCCGGGTTGTTCTGTTCCTTTCTCCCCTCAGCCTTCTTCATCCCTCCTCAAGTTTTTGCCACCTCTTCTGCGTTTTTCTGTAGGGCCTCCCATTTGATTGCTGTGCTCGCCCTTTCTCGCCCCCCCTTTTCAAGTCAAAAACCTTAACGAATAGGATTTTCTCTTCTCAAGCCGGCTCCTTTCCCTACTTTTCCTTCTATTTTGACTTCCTTCTCCTTCTTTCGATTTTTTTCAGGAATTCGCTTTTGCTGAGTGTTTGCCGATAGGCGTCATAGAACTGAGGAGCGCCCCCCAACCCCCCCCCCCCCACACCCCCCCCCCCCCCCCCCCCCCCCCCCCTCCCCGATTCCCCCCTTTTCCTTTCGAGCTCCAATCTTTTTTTTCCCGAGATGAGTTCCCTCCTACTCCTGACAAGTCCTTTTTTGCTAGTTTTTGACCTTCCCCAGGCTCCGGTCCTTCCAGCTTATGCGGAATGAAATATTTTTGGAATGTACCACACTCTAGACTCTCGTTTCAATGTTGACCTCTCTTCTTATTTTTGATAGTTTTCTCATATATCTCCCCTCTATTAATCATCCTCCGTGCCAGAGTAAGAAAAGTTCAGGAAGGATCTCATTTCAGTATTCTATGTAGGAGTTTTTGCCCCTTGCCCTTTTTCCTATTTCGTCTTGGGTTCTTTTTACTCACTTCACTCTTTCTCGCCTTCCTTTTAACACTCCCCTCTGGTCCCTGACCCGGTCTTATCGACCCCCTCTCCCCCCTTTACATCCTCCCAGGCCTCTCCCCCCATCAAACCCCCTCTTTCCCCCCCTAAGGGCGCATTATTCCCCAGCCGATTCGCCAGTACCTCCCATTCCCCCTTATACGACTTCCTTCCGTCCCTCTCGAAATTAGGAATATTTCTTTTTTTTGTGCCCTCCCCCTTCCCTGTCATAGTACGTGAACTTTTGTTTACTCGCCCCCCAGCTTACTTCTACTCCTGCGAGTCCCTGCGTCCACTTATGGCTGTCTTATTCTTTTTTAGTTCTCCCCCCCTTCTGCCACCCCCCCCCCTTCTCCTTTTCCATCACTGATGGCAAGCTCCCGCAACCATTTGGGTTGGTTTCTTAGCCCCTCCCCGTGGAACGGCCTTTCTGGGTTCTCTTTCCCTTCTTTCCCTACCCCCTCCCCGTTTACATAGCGTGGGAGACAGTGGCTAGCGCCTCGACCCCTTTAGAGAAAAGCCCACCTAGGACCACCTCCCTTCTTAATAGCTGAAGATTAGTTTTTTTCAAGTAGTCCTGGTACTAACCCTTTTCTTTGTGTGCCCACCGTTTTGTATTCCCCAACGCTTAAGACATACTCACTCCAAGCGGAAACTCTTCAACCCCAATTTCATTCAGGGTTATTGTATAAGTTGTCTATCCCCCCCCCAACCCACCCAAAAGCCTCGCAACTCGATTTCCCACCCCTCACTCACGGTCTCCTCCTACCCCCCAAATCTTTAAGGATATTAAGATCTGTAAGTTCTTACAAGCGAACACCCTATTATCACTTTCCCTTTCCCCTAAGTTCCCCCCTAGTCCTGAGCGGAATGCAGAATTACTTTGAGCTTTTGCATTCCACCTCCTTTCTTTCAAGAACTTGATTTTCGTATCACAATTTATATTCCGTTCATGTATTCCAGGTCCTTCTCCTGGAATTTTCCTCCACCCGACTTAGCCTTCGTAATCCTTCTCCGACAAAGATTTCGCCGTTCTCTTTTCACCACCCCTTTCTTTGGCTCAGTTGAATCTTTTCCTGTTTGCATTTCGTTGCCCCTTTGACCGTCCCGTTCTGAGGTCTCACAATGCTCTCTCCTTTTCTTTATTTTGTTCTTTTTAGGTAGACTTTAGGAAACCAATGAATGAAGTAAGCAATCTTGCCACAATCCCCTCCCCCTCCGAGGAATAGTTTTTATCCCACAAGCAAATCCCCGAACTCATTTTAAATCGGAATTTCCACTTCTTTGAGTTTTTCCCCCCCCCCCCCCCCAAGCACAAAGCCTTTACAACAATGGGATTATCCAACCCCGTTCCTGAAAATAGCTTGAATTCCTCTTCCCCTCCCTCTTTCTACTCCCCTCCTCTCCTTTCCTCAAACTGGTTATCCGAGAATCTCCCACTACCCGACACCTACTTGAGGCATCCCCAGCTCCCTGTTTTTCTCAGGCATTTCTTTTCCTCCCTTTGTGATTGAGGATGGTTCGATTGTTACAAATTGGACTTATCCGCCACCCTATCACTTTTGACCTTTCCTCTACTGTTCCTTCTTCCCCTTTTTGGATTGGGTAAAAACTCCCGCGTCCAGGTGACTCTTCTTTAAGTCTCTTCCAGCTGGCCACCCCCGAGCTGCCACAATTCGTCCTTCCTTCCTCTCTCAAATCCTATTTTCTATCTTACTAAATACAGGTGAGACAGTATTTCCGCCTTTAGATGAGATGTGATCCTCAGATAATGGGCCCCCTTTCCGTTTTATTTCCCCCCGCTTTCTTCACTTTTTTCAGACCCCGCAAACGCAGAGCTGCCCATTCACACGAGGCCGTTGCCCTGCTCTCCTTTTTCCTTCAGGTTTCCCTTCATTTTGCCACCACCTCGACCAGACGCCTCGCGTCTTTAACAAATATGACGGTGTTAGTCTTTGTTGCGTCCCCCCTCGTTGCTCCTCTTTCTTGTTCCCCTATTCCCCTCCCTTTTTAGGGCAAGGCTGTGCTTTCAATCTATCATAGGAACGTTCTTTCTTTACGTTTTTACCCTTTCCCGCTTGCACTGTCTTGGGCTCCTTTTGAGTCTCTCGGTTTTTCCCCTCTTTTTTTTTTGTTATTTTTCTCAACAAATTGGACATGAACGCTTAAGTTTCCGGATTGTTCAGTCTGCCCCCCCTTCGTTTCCAGGCCGCTTTCTCTTTCTTTTTTCTTTGCAGATGTGCTCGATTGGGAGGATTTGAGCTGAACCTCCACCCTCCTACTTTATTGTCCCCCTCTCTGATTTCTTTTGATCTTTTTTTCTATTTTGAGTAAGGGGTTTTTGTAAGGACCACTCTGATTCCCCACGTTCCCTCTTGTCCTGAGCCCATGTCTATTTTCTCTCTTCGGCTTTCTTCCTTTTTTATGTTAACCATTTCTCAAGCCCTTATCAGTCTGACTCAAAATCTTTGGCAAAATTAATTTTCTCTACATTTGCCTGCTGCAGGTACCTCCGAAGCCCGTCTCACCTGTCCCCCCCCCTTTTGGAGTTACCTCCCCCTCTTTTTTTCTTATTATCTGGATCGTCTCCGGGGGGAGAGTCGATCTTAGAAGTCCTTGAATGTTTTTGGCGGTTGACTTTCCCTGCTTTTTTTAATATGCCCTGTCCCCTCCCTCCCCCCCTGTTTTTTTTTGGGTTCTCGGATACAAGGTTTCTTCAAGTTTTCTTTTCGCTTGTTTACGTGATGTCCTGTTTTTGAGTGCGCGTGCCCAGCCATCACCTCTTTTCCCTGTACTCCTTCTCCGCTATTTTCTTGTTTTTGTTTACTCTTTCTTTCTACGACGCTGAATTATGGGCCGCTCTCCTGCCTCGCTGGTCCTCTCCCCCTTTTCTCATTCTGGATCCCGAATAATCCTCAACAACACGGCGCAGGGTTTGCCGAGGGATTGGCTAACGACCCCCTGCATCTCCTGGCAGTGATTGACCTTTTTTATCCCCTTTTGTGTTTTTTCCGACCCAAACCTGCAACATCAATGCCCGGTCTCGCCCGTTACAGTAAGGGAAGTTGTCTTTCTCTTTTAATACCTTTTTCCTGCCACAATTTCGGCGATTTCATCCCCCAGTTGCGACCTTCCTTTTGAGCCACTCTTATTTGAGAGTATCTTTCACTTAGGATGTGTGGATAATTGACTGCCTTTCTTTATTCTAGGTCTATCCGGGCTGCGCCCATACGGCACGTGTTGTTTCTCCTTGTGCTTTTTCCTACCCCCCCAATTTTCCTTTTCTTCTTTTATTAACTATTGATGGTATGTCTGTGAATTTCCTTGGCCCATGTCCTGTCCCTTCCAACTACTCGCTAGAACCAGACCCTAATTCTCCTCTTTCAACCGGGCCTTGACTGGGTTCTTTCCCTTCGGTCCCATCTCCTTCTTTTTTTTTAGAGAGGGCGAGTGATACTCTCCACCTGCTCGATCTTTGCACCTTTTTTGAACGATCGTCGAAACATCTTACCAAATTTACCCCCTTTTTTATTCCCCCTCTCCGGGCAATCTTGTTCCCCTCTCCTTTTTTTTCCTACCCGCAAACGTGAGTCATTTTATTTGACCCAGATACCTCGTGATTGCCACATCAAAAAAGGGGTCGGCGAGATTGCCTCGCCTCGGAGCGCTACTCAGCAGTAGTCATATGCTGATCCCCCCCTTCCCTCCCTTTTTTTATCATAAAGTCCCCCTATCTTGCGAGAGCTACTAGCCGCCTGCTTTCCACATTAGAAGCATAGTACGGTCATTTCCGAGCACGCTTGCCCTTGGCCTTCGGGTATGACCTTTTTCCCAGTTTTGTTCTTTTTCCATCCTCGAGGCAGAGCACGAGTTCCCTCCCTTTTTTTCAGCAAGTCCGACTCTCCCGGAATGAGGCTGCAGAGAGTCCGGTCGGTGAGCTCACGATGATTTCATTGAGATTTGCAGCCCATATACCCCGCTGTTTTGGAATCTTCATCCTCCCCCTTCTTGTTTTTTATAGGCCTTTTCAACCCTCTTGCTCCCCTTTTTCTTTGACTCGGTATCATCCCGAGAAAGTACTTATGTTAGGAATAGCCGTCGGCGCTCCCCTTGTCTTTTTCTCCTCCACTTTGTTGTTTTTTTCCCGCTGTGCTCCTCGGCTTCGCCCCACCTTTCAAGAACGTAGTCACCCCATTCCCTTCGATCCAAGGATTTCTCTTACCTTTTCTTCTTTTTTTTTTTTTCACAGCTTTTGTTTTACGATCAGGGCTCGCCCTGACGGGCCTAGATGTCGTGCTGCTTTTGAGTTGTACTCTCTGGTTTTTCCTCTTCGCGCGTCGAGCTCTCGAGTAATTACATTGTCTGATGACACTTCTTTTTTTTTTTTATCCGCTGCTATCTTTTCGCCTTTGGAATCAAGTCTTGGAATGGCGTTCGCCGCCGCATCGGAGCCTCACTGTAATTTAATCTTACACTGTTTCCAAATCCCTATCGTTACATGGACTTGATTGCCTCGTGCGGTCTTTCAATCTCTTTTTTCTCTTCCTCTCCCTTTCTCGTTCTCTTTTTTTACACCTTGGGTCGAGATGATTCTTGGATCTGCTCGGCGTCGTCTGACATTTTCGCTGCTATTCGTTTTCTTGCCCGGCGGCCCCCCTTTTCAGGGTTGGTACGGACCTGGTGTCTTCCTCCCCCCCCCCCCATTCTCGTCCCCCTTTTTTTCTTCGAAGTAGGAAGAGTGCTCACAATTCTGCCATCCACGATTACCTGCGTCCGATCCTAAGGCCTCTGTCCTACGGTAATGTTCGGAAACGTACCTGCGATGCTTCGGGTCTCAGTCCTCACTTTTTTATCGCCTTTTTACCCCTTTTTATAGCAACCAAGAACTCAATCCGCGAGGCCGTCCTCCCGTGAACGCGAAATCGCCTTATGTCCGAATTTCTTTGCCTGGTCCCCTCCATTGATCATGGCAAATGGCGGAGCTCGAACCTCTTTTGTATCTATCCCAAGCTGCTTTCCACCCTTTTTTTGATTCTTTGCTTCCTTCCCCTATTTTTTAGTGGCGACGCAAGCCTCTGCGCTAGGCGTCCTCCTTGGCCTGTACGCATCCACGAGTCCTAACATAGCGGGAAGTCTGGCCTCGTGGTTAACTCGTGTTTGGATGACACCGTTTTTTCTTCCACTCCTCATCCCCCCCCTTCCATGCCCTATTTTGAAGAACCATCTTGTTGCGAACCAAAAAAAACTTTTTTCGATTGCGTTCCAGGACATTTAAACAGTCCCCATCCCCCCTGCCCCCCACATCCGCTCTTCCCTTCCCTCTCTTCTTCCTTTCCTCATACGTCCCCCACTTCTCTTAATTCGATTTTCCTGAGGGCCACCATTTGTGAGCCGTTTCCTCACGTCTTCAGGATTTACACGGTCAGAAAAGGAGCGGCTCTTGCCCCTTCGCATCTGATTCGGTCTTTTTTTCCGGCCCATTCCATGACAGTCCTTTTTTCTTCCCCCAAGTTAGAATTGCCCCAAGCTTTCAGCTCTTTCGATTTCAAAAAAACGGATCCAGCTGTTCCTCGTATAACTCGTGGCGCGATAAACTGGCGCGGGCATGAATTTTTTTTTCCTCTCATTTCGCCCTTTTAGTTGCGTGCACGTGAAGTGTTGACCAAGTGGAAGTCCCTACTCTGTTCTGAGTCAAATCTTCGTGACCGCTGTATTGACAGCTCCCCGCCACTTCCCTAGCTCACGAGCCCCTTGTTTTGACTAACCAAGCTTTCCCACCAATGGTCTAGCTGCCTTCCCACCTGCTTCAAGATTTTTGAACGCATTGCCAGCGCGCCCCCTCCGCCTCCATTTTATGTTGCATATCCTTTCCCTTTTTTTGAACCCTCGGCACCCTGAGCAGAAGGAGGAATTACCACTTTTAAAACCCCCTCTCTTTCTCCGTAATGTGTTTTTTCGCGGTCCTTCCTTCCCTCTTTCTTTGAAATCACAGGTGAGCCCCCGTCTCCCACTCTCGGAATGCTTATTGAAGAGGCCGCGAGGGCTTGACCCCTCCGGCAGGCTTCCCATTTTTTTCCTTCTTGACATGGGCTTCACCACATTTTGGATTTTTCAATCTTCTTTCGTAGATAGTCCAATTAGATCTTCCCCTTCCGTTTGTTGATAGCCGGGATTGGTTTTTCCTCCTTATGGAACTCCTTGTCCTGAATGTCCCAATTTGACTGTCCTCGTCTGTCCCCAAGCGCACCTGGGAGAGTGATTTTTTTTCCGCCTTCCTACATCCTCCCCTTAGTGAGTTCACGGGAACTTGAACCCTGAGTCTGTCTCCTTTGGTAGCCGCTTCTACCCTCGAAAGAAATCTGACCCCCACTCCCCCCCAATATGCCGTCCCCCTTTTTTTTTTTTTCTTTATGTGGTGTGCGGCCCCCCGAAATTTCCTCCTTTATTCTCTATTCTTTGTAGATGCCCTACCTCGCACGTCCTCAACCACTGCTTTTCTTTTTCCCCCCTCCCCCCCTGATTCTCATCCTTTTTTTTTTGCCTGCCTACCTGTTAAGATTAACCTTCTTGCTTGGGGTTTCGCTCCCCTTTACAGTCATTGTTTTCCGGAGTGAGTTTTCTGACCTCAGACCGACTTTTTCCTTCCGCATCCTTGATTCATCGTTTTTCATTTGTCAACGGCAGGGGACAACCATGCTTTCTTTGATTTTCTTGTTCCAGATTTCTTGCTGCCACGTCCCCTTACGAGTGAAGACCGTGACTGCACCCCCCCCCACACTTTCCCCCGAACGATTCTAACTTTGCGACAAGCCCAATAGTCCCCCGCAAACGCGGGTTTTATTCTAGGAAACTTCCGTGTCACTAAGGTTGTTTTCCCCCCCGCACACCCCTTATTTCCCGAGTTTTCCCATCCCCCATGTAGGTGTCGGCTAGGGGATGCGGTATGTCTCACAATGCCTCTCCAGCCGAAGATTGTTGGATCCTTGCAATTATCATTGACCCTTCTCTCCCCCCTGATTCCCTGTGACTTCTTCCTCACTTTTCAGTACGATAACGTTCACAAATCGTGAGCGTCTCATTAGCCTGATGCCCCTCCTGAGAGGGACCCGCCCTACTTTGCTATGGGGGCTGTGCTATCGAGAATTCCGGCTCCTTCCTCCTTAGGTTGTCCTTTTCTTTTGCTTTTCCTTAGATCGGCAAGAGTCGAAGAACCGGCTGGTTTTTGGGTTGTCAATCTTCCCCCCCCTTGTGTCTACCCTCACGATTCAAGTGGTCCCCTATAGGCGTCCTCTCGTGATTCCCTTTTTTCTGTCTTCGGTCTTTTTCCCCCCCAAGCCCGGTGGTCCACTCCCCTTTGATCACCTTTGATGCCTTGAACTCTCTCGGTTCTGTCCTCGTTGTCTGTCCTGTACCCCGTCCTGAATGTACGCGTAGCGCAGATGTTTTCGTTCTCACGCGTCCCCTTCTGATGATTTTTTTTCCAATCCTTTCCCTCCCCCCAATTTCCGTATGCACTGCTAGAATCTTTTTTTTCCTCGTCTCCTCCGGCAAGTGTCCTTGGTCCATCTCAGGGGATCTTCCCCCACCTTCCCTTCTCCCCTCCTCATAACCCTTCCTTTCTAGTTCGCTCTCGTCATGAGGTCTCTGCGTTGCTACCCGATCCCATTTACAAAGGCTGGAGAAATCGTCTTCGGATCCCCTGTTCCCTTTCATTTCTCCTTTTTTCTTGATTTCCCCTCCTTTTTACGAGTTCATCCCAGTTATTACTTTAATTTTCTATGAGAGACTTCTGGTTCTATTCCTGGCAATCGTCCACTGGTGTCTTGGTTCTTCCTTCCCCCCATGTCCCCCCCCGTTCCCTTATGCCTCCTAATTGTATTCGATCATGGAGCCCCCCCAAGAGTGCTTAACATCGCGGCCCCGAAGACTATGTAGTGACTACCTCGCGCTCAACTACCCCCCACTCATCTATTTTTTTTTTCTTCCCCCTTCCGTCCGGGTCCTCTCCCTTCCTCTTTGAGATTTGAATACCTTCCGATCCAAGTGAAATTCTTACCATTTTCCCGGTCGTCGAGTACGTATTTGTACATGTAATTTACCCCTACGCCCCGACTGGCTGGTTTCTCTCTGTCATGTGTTCCCCTTCCCCCCCTTTATCCCCAACTCGGAACCTCGACTCCTCTGTTTTCCCAAAGCCGAGTGTCGCGAAAACGCTTAGTGCGTCTTCACATGTCAGCAGTTCGCCCTATCCAACGCTCACCTCCTCATCCCTCCCACATTCTGCTCGCTTTTTAGAAACTGACTTCTTGAAAAATTTATACGTTACTTTCCGAGCGACTGGCCGGCCTTCTGCGAGTTCGTGGATCCGCGCATGGGTCTTTTTTTTTTCAGTTTCGTAGTCTGCCTCCACTCTTTAGCTTTTTTCGCATTCCCTTTTTTTTGAAGCTTAAGCTGAGGCAGTAGGTTTCACGCGTCTTACCCGGCGCTGCTGCACTTCCTTACCGCCCCGGCTGTTGGTGTAAATTTTTTTTCTCTCCTCGTTGGTGACGCTCTTCGGCGTGTCAAATTCCCTTTTCTTAGCATTCTTACCCTTTCCTTAACAGAAGGCTCACCTCTTTTTCTGAGACAGGCGGCGTCCAGCCCTTGCTCCCCCTGTCATCGCTCGAGCTCCCTTCCACCTTTCAAGCTACACCCATGGTGCAGCCTCCCCCTTCTTTTTTGAAGTGAAGGTCTTTCCCCCTTTTTTAGAGGATCGGGGTATCCAGGCGGAGTTTTCCGCGCCGGCTTTGCAGTGTCGAACGCTTTTTTTTCTGAGTTTTTGTCTCATCTTCCCCTTTCCTTTTCACTTGCTTCGTTCATTTAAGTCTCAGTTACAGGACTTCGAGCCCTGCTGGTTTTCTTGCATCGAGCGAGTTTCGAAACCTTGCAAGAAATCCCATTGTGGCCCTTGGGTGCCACCATTGGGCCCGTTCTTTGCCAAGCCTCTTTTCAACTTCCTTTTTCTTCTTTCCCCCAAATCGGGGTGTTGAAGAAGCGTTGAGGTCACATTCATTCGCTTTTTATTCCTATGCTGCGTCATCCTCGCGGGGTCTTCTAGATGATTTCTTTTCCTTTTTTCTTTCGCGTCTTTGGTCCCCCTTTTTGCCATATGCGGGGTATTTAAAGATTCAATTGACTGGTACAATTGCGCGATCTTAGGTCACTGACATGGGTGGTGTGATCCTTCTCGGCCCATTTTTTATTGCGTCCGCCCACCTTCCCCGACATCCCGAGTTTCCCCCTTTCCTTTCGGATACATTGAGCGATGCCTGTCATAGCTTCGTTTCAAGTCTAAGGACACTCACCCAATGTCCGCTGATGTTAGCCTCCCCGATTTCCATCGCCTTTTTCCCCCATAGGGTCTGCGTTTCTCTTAATAAGATAACAAGGTTAAGCAGCCCGGACTATCGTGATGTTGTTCTTTACTTTTCAGTCTCCCAATGAATCCCCCCATTGCTAATTTCCCCCCTCCCTTTGGCAAACTTTGATCCCCTTTCCCCCCTGGCCGCAGGCAATACTCTGATCTCTTGCCGTGCTGCCCCGCAAGCCGTCTATGTGACTCTCCTTTGCTTTCTCTTCCCCCTTTTTCCAACTCAGCGTCTCCCTTTTTCAACCAGAGTAAAGAAAATTTGAAGAGAGTAAGCTTTTCCTTGCCATCGTGTGATGATGTCTGGCCAGTTCACTCCATCAGCCAACGGACCTCGGGACTATGATTTACCTGATTAAGGGTCTTGTATCGCTTTTCTCTACCCCCCTCCCCCAAAATTTGGTATTTTTTTCCAAAGAAACCGCTCATGCTCCGTGCCGCCCCGCCAAACCGCCTTCTTCTCAGGCGCATTATCGATTAGTTTCCCGGCGATAGCACGTCAGTCCTGGGCCTGCCTGAGGGCTCTGATATGTCCGTGAGGTTTTTTACATCACCGGTGTGGCTTCCCAACGGTGGGAAGTGCGATTGTCGACCCAATGTCATTTGATCCCGTGGGCTCTTTTGGAGCTTGTCATTGTGATCCCCCCCGTTCCTCCTCCCCTTTTCCTGACGACTCCCTCCAAGAGCGCCCGATTTGTTGCCTACACCACTGATTTGCCGTGAATCGTTTGTCAGATCACGCGTTGCGCGAAGCTGGAACCAATTGCGCCGTTTCTATCTTTCTGTTTTTATTTTTTTTTTTGTTTTTCTTTTGATAAATCCTTTTGGCGCCAAGGGCAGTCACGCATGGTGAGACCCCAGAGCGGAATTGCCTTTTTGTCGGTCTTCCAGAGTCAAATCAGTTGTCCCCACTGTTCTCCCTCAAAAATCCCCCCGCCCCCCAAATTAGTTCCCCCCCCCCTTTTTCTAGTCTAAAAAATCAAGGTTCCAGGAAGTAATGCTTTGACTCAATCACCGAAGGCCTGCTCGATCCTTAGATGCCACGCGTGGGTCGGTTTCGTAAATTTCTGTCGGTCCCCATCGCCTCTCTCACACTGTTCTTTTTCCGTTCAACACCACTCTCCTGAGTGCTTTCGGGAGGTCGCTCTTGACGATGGTCCAAAATCGTTCCTGGATCCATTGCGCCCAGCTTGCCGGGCGGTGTCGACCAGTTTCTTCTTTTGGAGTATTCCCAAAGTTTTATTACAGGTGCCCCCTCAGATGCCGATGTTGGCAAGGCACATCAGTCCAAATCGTCATCTTTCTCTATCCAATCCCCCGAGTCCCTCTTTTCCTCATGTTTTCTAGCTTCGTCCGGATTGTCCTTTTTTTCCTTCCTGCTCCTTTCCGGCAAGATTTTGTTGTCAGGACAGCAAGCGCACCCTGGTGCCGTGTTTACGCACTAACTTCCAACAGTCGGCCCGTGCCTTCTCTTTGTGCCTCCGGTTTCTTTACGAGGTTTCCGACAGACCGCATCTCCACCAGAATTCCGCCCTGTGGTTGTGCGTGTGCAATGCTCGTGCGCGATGGTGTTTCACCCCTTTGTGAGTGCCCTTTCCCAAACAGTCGACCCGCGAGTCGGGATGTATCGCGTCTTCGTCTTAACGGTGTTTGGGCTTCGTGGGGTTCTAAGCCATTGGTGGTCAACACGCAGGTTGGAGTGGACCTCAGCCGCCCTTTTTCCTTTCCCACTCCACTCTTTTCTATGGATTGTGACGGGCGTGATTTGGCACTGGCGAAATTCCGCTTCTTTGATTCGGTTCTGTGAAGTTCGGTGCCTGGCCTTGCGGACTATCATCCCTTGCCCGTTGTACCCCCCAGCCCGCCTCCTCTTTCTTTTTTTTTTCAGCCCATATTGTTAAGCTCGCAACTCGGTTTGATCTTTTCATCAGAGGAGACCTTGTGTGTTTGTTCCCCCAAATCTTTTTTTCCCCCCTTGATAGTTACGTTTAGAGTTCGTCGGCCGCAGGTGTATGTCGTCACCAAGCCGCCCCAGCCACGCGATGATGCGCGGTCGTGGAAACATGACAGGTCTCCAGACACCTTCTTTTTCCGTTCTTGATTTCCGCTCTCCTCTTCTTAAAGCAAAGGATCACACATTTTTGATAGGACCTCACAGGGCTAATGGAAAATGTCAGGCCAGTCTCCGTGCTATCGCCCGGGTGGGCGTTTTTGTGAGGCAGATCGAGAAGGCAGAGCGAGAGGCGGCGTGGTGGGGGGTGCGGAGCTTTTAGCGCGTTTAACGTCTTTTTCGGTTTTTCCGGTTTTACCTCCCTTTTTGGGATTGGGGTTTTGTCTCAAGCGGCGAAAAGTCTCCAGCAACGTACCCCAATCTAGGGGGCGCTCTGTGAGCTCAGTTTCTGTCGGAGTTGTCCATATGCATCCCATCCCCACGAGGTCTGCCCCCTTCCAGTTGAAACTTCATATACTGGGATCTGTCTGGTAAATACGCTGACTGAATTTTTGTTACCCCTGCTGCTGGATGCTTTCTTTCTGGCGTCACCCCACTGCAGCCCATTTCTTGGTCTTTTAATATACCGTCTGGCCCGCGGCTTGTCTCGCGACCCCCCCATATTTGCCGATTCCGCCTGTTTTTATGTAGTTTGACCTCTTTTCCGTTGGTCCCCACCCACCGGCATTCCCGATGTTCCTTTGGCTGGTCTCGGCGTGGAACTGTAATTGAAATCTGGCTGAGTGGCGCATTCCCCCCCTTCACACTGTTTGGACGTCCTCAGGATTGATAAGCTCACTTTCGCTTTCGCGGCGACGACTTCGACGATCTTGTTCATCTGAGTTTCTGACACTGGGTAAGAATTCTTCTTTTTTGCCCTCTTGTTTTTTTCCTTTTTTAGACTCCCCCCAGGTGGGAGATAAGGGGACCCCGTCCCGTGTCATCGGTCTCAATTCCGACGGCGATCAATCCGATTCCCATTTGAGGCTCCCCTGTGGTTTTTGTTTTTTAAAAATGGAAGGGAATTAGGAGACCCGTAATACTCGGCGAGATACACCCCCAACCCCTATCTTTATCACCGCACGCGGGGCTGGCGCGCCGGCGTTCTGGAAGTCATCCGGCGACTGTTCCCTTCTCCCCTTTTGATTTTCATTTCAGAGGTATTACCCAAATTACAGTTTCATGCCCTTTCATTGAGTTTACCGCGTTCGTGAAAGTCAACATCCATGGCTCTTTTTATTTCATTATTGCCTTTGATTCTCAGCTTTTCCATCACCCCCCTTGGGTGGCGCCGACTGTAGCTCTCTCGGAGTCCCACGGTTTGAGGGCGGCCGAGTTGTATTTCAAAAACTCAGCCCCGGAGGCTTCCGCATCACCTCCCTTCGCGTGCCAACCTAGTCCTGGCTCTTTTCTTTTCCCCCCCCAAATATCGGGGAAGCCGACTGTCAGGCCCCGCGCGATACTTGGACTCGGTTTGAACTACGTTTTTCGGAAAAGTGGGCCCGCCTCGTAGGCGCGCACAGCGGTAGCTTGCTCGCCGTGCCTTTTTGGCTTCCCCCTCTTGACCTCCCCCTTTCTCGAGCAAGTACGTTAGGGTAGAGCTAAATTGGAGGAGATAGGGCTTACCACGCCCGGCTGTTGAATCTTTCTCCTTCCTCGTTGTGGGTTTCGTCTGAGCTCCCCAGCCGGTTTTTTGGACTGACCAGGATCAGAACCTATCTCTCTATTCCTCACTATGCGCGCGTGCGTGAGTTGGCGATTTCTCGACAACCCAGTGCTCCTTTTTTTTTCGTTGTCTTTTGCTGCCACTTCCTTTCCCCATTCAACCAACTTGATTTCTTTTTGAGAGAAGCCTGCTAGAATATTGAGATTTCTTGAATTCCATCCATTTCGCGCGTGGGATGTCATGTATTTTGCGTTCTTTTGTTGCTCATTCCTGACTCGCAACTGCTTGAGAGAAGTGAGACGGCTTGTCGAGCGAAACTTTTTTTCGGGTCGACATCCTTGCCCTAACTCCGCATTTGCTTCATGACTTCGCTGTCCTATCGGGCATGCAACACTTTTTCTTTGTAATTTCCCCCGAAAGCCGTAAGCGATTGAGAGATTGTATATCCCCATATAGAAGTCCTCGTTCGCCGTTCCCTGGTAAGTTCCCCCGGGGTCGGTCCGGTTTTTCATTTATTGATCTAGCTCTTTATTCTTTGCGTTTTTCTGTCCAGTTGAGGCTATTTTTTCTTCTTTTTCGATTTGTGACTTGCTGAGTCCGGATTCACCTGCGAGAGGCCTACCCGTTACATTGGGTACTTATCGTTCCGCACACATTTCTGTCCTTGCCTGCAGCCCTGCATAGCCCTCTTTTTTTTATCCACCCATATGCTTATTAGGACTGATACTGAGCCGATCCGACATGCTTACACCGTTTATAAGGGAGTTCAAGTGATTAGTCGACCGGTTTGATGCTATTTTCCTCCCTTCAATTTCTTCCCCTTCTTGTTATTTCGCAATAGACAGATCCAAGCCCTACGATAGCTATCTGCCGGCACCGCGATGGACTGCTGCGGAAATCTTTTGCCGGACCCTGCGCACCCATTTTCCATTTTCCATCACTCCTGGGCACCTTGGTTTGACATGGGGGTTTTTTTAGCCAGCCCCCGCCTGGCCAAGTTCGGGTGTTGATGCTGAGGCCTGCCAAAGCTGAATTCGAGAGGTCCTGACCTCCTGGTTTTTTCGGGAATAGGTGTACGCAGACAACGGTCCCTAGAGCGTTCTTCGTTTCCCTTTGTTGGCATTTTGGAAAGTGTTGGATGCACAGTATTTTGCAGCCCTCCACGCGGCCAGAACCCAGGCATCACGTTAGGCCCGCCTACTCTGGACACCTTTGAGAAGTTGTATCCGTTTGACAACAACCACCCCAGCAAGGTCTTTACGACCTGGCTTCAGACCTTTAACCCGCTTTCCATCAGAGTGCCTTGCAAAGCAACCGCATTCAGTCTCCTCTCTCTGCTTCCTTAGCGCGCCCCCGGCTATAGCACGTCCGGTCCTTGGCCTGTACCCTTCTTTCCTCCCCCAAATAATTCACCAGAGTGATAATGGGATGAACTCGTCTTCGGCCTAACGTTCAAGAAGTGCTATGTCGAGCCCTTTCATTTCACGTTCAGCTTGGGTATCCTTTAGTTTTCTTTGGTCTCCTTTCCCCTGGAGCCTACCTTCCGCAGACGCCGGGGGTTTTTGGAAAAAACCCCCATTCCGCCCTTGATGGACGGACCCACCCGGCTTGTTTTTCCCATCGCTTTCCTCATCATTTTTTTTTTTCAGAATTCACCGGCCTTTTGGCGTTGTTCGTTATTTGTTGTTGAATTACTGTCCGCCAGGCCGTGGCATCACGACCTAAAAGAGTGGAATCGCCGTGAATCTTAGGTAACGCCAATTTTCCATCCTGCGTCCACCCTTTTGCACAGGTTTTCTTTTACCAAACACCGCCACCTGCTTTGTAAAACCAATGGCTTCCCAACAGGCGCCCAAGCCCGTTCTACTTTGACTGATTGCCCCCAGCTGCTACCCGGACCGTTCCTGCTCGATCGCTTGTCCTGCTCACGTCGCAGTCAAGCCTTTGGTTACACTACCCCACCCCTTCCATTTTTTCAATGTGTCCTTAAACAGAAGCCCGGGTAGACGCAGTGTTTTTCCCGGTTAGAGTGGTCGAGGGCGATGTTGGACAATCCGGCCGGCTCCTTTTCAGATCGCCGTTTGGCCGGGCGCTTCTTTTTGTCCGCGGTCCCCGTTGGCTTGTGATGGGACCCACTTCTTGCAAAGGAAGCAGCCACGAGCAACCCATAACCCCCTACAAACAAACCAAGTGCGCTGGAGGAAATCCACCGAATTCTCGGATCAATCGTATCTCGTCTCGCA
>Ga0179593_1481699_pt1 | contig 24536 bp, 30 predicted proteins | sample CZODoug2_1_08_16_FD_185931 | JGI IMG/M metagenome (GOLD analysis project Ga0179593, IMG submission 185931) | Vadose zone soil fungal communities from Angelo Coast Range Reserve, California, USA - CZODoug2_1_08_16fungal (PacBio error correction) | ecosystem: Environmental > Terrestrial > Soil >... | reverse complement strand
CCAGCCATTTTGACCAACTCTCAGTTCTGTCCCTCTTCCCGCACGTGCCGTCTTCTTTCTGAGGCCTGACCTCATTTCACTTTTTCTTTTCGACACACATTATTCGATTGTTTTTTGAGCATCTCTTTACGATTGAGACCAAGCCCCAACGTTACTCCCCCATTTAATCAGTTCCTATCCTGTCTGACTCAGCCGGCATGAAAGTCTTTTGAGGCCCTCTTTTTTTAGTTTTATCATTTGATCTCACCTATTTAGCAACTGGTTCTTTTGCGTTTAATTTATTCGCATGTCCTTTCTTCACTGGGCACCCCCCGCCCTATGCGTGAATCTTGGGAAGAAGCTCCATTTCCCTGTGTCTCATTAGCCCCGCGTGAAGCATCCCTAGTCCCTCGATGGCACCCCTCTTCCTTCTGTTTAGAAGATGTAGGGCGATAAGGACAGGACCCTCTTTTAGTACACGATCCTCATGGCCATTTTCTTCTCTCTTTTTTTTTAGAAGAACCGCTCGCAATTTTTTACTATTCGCAGGTGATGATCGCCTGCTTTTCCTGGTCGACCGACAACGAGAAATTTTTCTTTAATATTCCATTTCAGTGTTCCTTTTCGCTTTTTTTTTCAGTCCAACATGACTGGTTTAGAACTTATCTTCCTTTGTAATGATTCTCCAGTTCGATGTTTCCCCCAGGAGTCCCCTTTCGGTATAGTGAGTGCTAGTCCCTCCTTGGTTCCTCCCCTGGTGTTGGGTCGTTGACCTTTGTCCCTTCCCTTTTTTTTAAATTTTTCGAAGTTTAGCGATTTTTTTACGGATGTCGTCTCCCCTCTGTCTTTCGCTTGACAACCTTGTCTTTAAGGGACCAGTTCGATAGCCAACCCCCTTTCTATTTTTCCGCGTTAGCGGGTCATCGCAAGTTTACCCCCCACTTCATCGACTTTGTCTAAAATTTAGGGGTCTTTCCAACCAGCTTCAACTGGGCAGACGACTCGAGCACCCCCGACTTTCTTCCATGTTTCCGATTCCCGCTTTATTTTTTCCCTTTTTTACTTGATCATGGACCACGGCCCTTTTTTTCGGATCCGGCAGATCTTTATCAATGCCAGTACGGTTTAATTTCATCTGTTGAGCCTTTCGCTTGTTCTGATTCCAAGCGATGTACCGTCTGCTGATTTTTTGCCTTCCATTCTATTTCCTTTTCCAATTGTACGGGCTGCCATTTCATCCCACGAATTTCCCCTTTTCCCCTTTTCAAGCTGGCTTTCGGCTCTCTGAGGTGAGCTTCTTTTTTTGAGGTTTCCGCTTGGGTCTCTTTTTTGACTTCCACTTTTTTCTTTTTTGTAGCAGTCAAAGAGCGATGAGTATCCTTGATCTTCACGTCCTTATTGCCCGGCGGCTTTTCCGGCGGACGACTGCCTCTCGAAAGTCTTCTTGACCCCGGACGATTCCGCTTTGGGCGGACCTTGGAACACTACCTCTTCCTTCTCTCAGGTCCTTCTCGGGCTGACTCTCTTCCTGGTTCCCCTTCTTCTTCTACTGACCCAGTGAGTATCCCCTCTCTTATTTTTTGTTCCTTCTCCCCCTAGAGATTCCCGGAGACTCAAGGCCAATACCCGCCCAGTTTGCCGGACCGAGATTTCCCTCGCTTCCCATTTTTTTTCCTTCCCTTGCGCCAAGCTTGTTCTCCGCGAATATTCCTAGGTTTCTCTCAACTTTCCTTTTCCCGACTGGCACAGCGAAGTTTTTGAGCATTTCCGGTGAGCGTTTTTCGTCTCCTCTTTTCGACTATTCGACTCCACGCTTGACACCTCCCTGACCTGTTCATTTGAAAAGCCGTCGTCAAGCTTAATCCCGTTCCATGTTTGCTTTTCGGTCCCTTTCTTCCGGAGAGATAACTTAGTCTCCCGAGATCCAGGGTACCGAAGTTGTATGCTTGTTCCTTCTTTCGTTCCACGAAGAGGAATGATAGATCACCCTAGTTCCCCTCCCCTTCCCCTCGGAGCCATCGGCGACGTCTTTCCCCCCACCTAGTTTTCCGAGCCCGCCCACACTTTTTTCCCTTGAACGCGAACATTGAGGCGGCCTTTCTTTTGTAAGCGGGCAGAGGTTCCCCGTTTTGGGTACCCAGCACTGGTGAGATTTTTTCCCTCCCGGACTAAATCCGTCAATACCTCCGGCCTTCATTCTTTCCACCCCCAAAAAGATTCCGTAAACCCCGGTTTTAGACGGACGCTTTATCACTGGCATCCTTCTTGGACCCCCTTTCCCTCCTACGTGGCCTCAGAAGAGCATCCTAGTTTCTCCTTTGATTCTTGACTTCCAAGTGTCGCTCACAAAGCCCTTCGGTTTCTCTGCGCATAGAATCCCCTGCCAGCCGCGGCGACGCCCCAGTTTTTTATTGGGTCAGTATCTATCTGCTCCCCCTTCGTTGAACGCCTTCTTTTCAAACTTTTCTGCTTCAGCTTTGACTGGGCGTCACCCGCCCCCCTTTTATTTTTTCTTACAAGAGAAAGCATCGACCCCCGGGCTCTTTATTTCCCTCTTTGTCTTTTTTTTTTGTTTTATTTTAGTCACTGCTGCGGCTTGGTTTTCTTTTCCTGCCGGGTTTTGTAGATATCTCGTCCCCCTCAGCCCCCTTCCCAGAGGGATCTCGCAGTGGCGTTCGCTGTCATCGTCCTATTTTTTGGAGGTCCATTTCCGTTTTTTAGAACTCACCCATCCATTCTCCTTTTTTTTTTGAGAGATCCTAGGGTGTATTGTCGAATGCCATGACCTCTCAAGGGTCCTCCTCCCGGGCTCATCGACCTCTCACTGCGATTTACCTCTCCGGTTTGCGTGCGTCTTCTATCGATTTTATCACTTAACCCATTGCCCGTCTGCCGTTCCGCTCGGTCCCACTTCATTTACTCAATCCACTCCAGAGCGAATATCACATTAGTCACCTGGTTGTCTCTTTGCCCTTTTTTTTTTTTCTTCCCCCTCCGTTTCTCTTGTCTCCTCCTACGCGTTCTTCCCTCAGTCCTAATTTTTCGACTCCACCTTTCAGCTTTCCTCGCCCCATTTTGCGCCTTGGTTCCAGAGGTTCTCACCGCACCGCGAGCGTTTTTTCGTGCTCTTCTTATCGCGTTTGTGAGCTAACTTTGACCCTGCGTCCCTTCCTTTTAAGCTGCTCTGCTTTTTTTTTTTTCTTCACCTACTCAATGGTAGTGTCTTTTTCGATTCTGTTTTAAAATCCGTTTCTTGGTTTTCCTTTAATCGGTTTGTTGCGCCTGTGACTTTCCTGGTTGCTTTTCTTTTTTTTCCCTTTTGCTTTTCAGTATGTGCAGCCATTTTTTGAGAACACGTATCTCACTCCCCTATGCGATTAGCCTTTTGACGCGTGCCCCCGCCCCTCCCCCATTTGAGTTCCCTGCCAGAGGTTGTTTGGGCAATTCCTTGTTCCCATGACGATTTCGACTTTCCTCTGAAGTCTTCCTTCCTCCAGCTGATGTTCTCTCCCTTTTTTTTAAACAAAAAAAAACCCTTTCTACGCGTTCGAGCTTTCCCCCTTACCTGCCGACCCTCGTTCTTTCACGTTTAGCTTCTTCGCATCTCCCTTTTCCCGGACCCTGCCGCTTTTCCCCCTTTTCTTAGGTCGGCTTCGTTCGACTCTTAAGCTTTTTTTTCTTTCAGCGTGTTTTTGACTCTGATTTTTTTTAGGCGACAGTCGAGCTCACCCTCCTTCCCACTATACCCTGTCTAGTCATTCCTCTCCTTTTTCTAGCGTTGAATTTTTTTTTATTTCTGCTCAGATTTTCCCTTCGCCCTTTCCTATCAATGTTATTAATGTGTTCCCTCGTCTGTTCCAATTCGGTCCTGTCGCCTGATTTGCCGGTCTGTTTTCAAGTCCGTCTTCAGCTTCACGGCTTCACCACCTATCCCTCTTTTGCGACCACGTTTTCAGATAGAACCCGATTCCGAGATTCTAATGGTTCCTTTTCCCTCCTGGCCCATTTTTTTTTCCCTTTATTTGTAGTTTCCGTCGCAAGTCCTCTTTGACGCATTGTGCCCTTGTTCCTTTCCATCGGAGAGCAGTTCTTCCGATTCATCCTCCTGAATTATTCCCGTTAAGACCTTGCTTTGCCGTCGCTTCTCCCCTTCCCCCGAAGCCCGCAAGAATTCCTTGAGATCCCAAATATGTTGCCCCCCCAGGCTTTTGCCTGGAACTAAACCCCATCCAGCGTCTTGATCATTACCTCCCCTACAGTCACTGGTTTTTCAGCCGTCCCTCCCCTCCTTATGGTCTGTAAATGGCATCCCCCTTAACCCTCTCGGCGTATTTTTGCTAGATTTTCGCCTTCACTCTCTCCGCGTGTATTCCCCTTCGATAACCCCAGGAAGAACCTCTTCTGCCCCGTCTTCCTACCCCTTTTCATTGTGATTGGCATGCATCTGCCTTTCTGACCTCCTCTAACGTCCTTCTCCCCCCTTTAACCAAGCAATACTTTTGGCTTTTCGCTTCCCCTCCTGTCTATCACTGTTTTTCTCGGTAGGGGCTCCCCCGTTTTTTTGAGATTGTCGGGTACTCGTTTTAGACAAAGGTCTTCATTTGCTTTAAGATCTTGTGCGCCGCTTCCCAACCTTCCTCTTCCCCTCTGTTTGTATTTTAAATGCTCGGACTGCAAGTTCCGCCTGTAGACCGCCGATTTGAGATCGACATCGCCGTAACCGAAATTCCCCGGCTTCTTTGTAACAAGCCACTTCGCGTCGTCTTCCCTCCTTTTCCCGGACCCCTCCCAACATGCTTCGCCCGCACTCTTCGTCTCCCAGACCCATCTGGTTGCCATCTCACCGAATTAGTCGCCCGCCTCGTGTAGCGGTTTTTTTGGGTCTGTTTGAATAGGCAGAGCAGTGCAAGCCCACCGTGTGATATGCAGTCGTCGTGGATCTTTTTTTGCTCCACCGGCGCGCGTTCGGGTTCCCCCCCCAACCCCCCCAACAAACCAACCCCAACAACAAAACCCAACCCAACACCCCCCCCCACCAACCCTACCACCCACACCCACCCCCCCCCCCCCCCCCCCCCCCACCCCCCCCCCCCCCCCCCCCCCCCCCCCCCCCCCCCCCCCCCCCCCCACCCCCCCCCCCCCCACCCCCCCCCCCCCCCCCCCCCCCATGCCGCAACGCTTCTGTCTCTTCATCACTTTGCTTCCTCCTTTTTTTTGAGAATTATTTTTCGTTCGGCTCTTAATCCTGAAAGCTTGTTCACTCCGCTTTTTGTTCTTTTATCCCTTTTTTTTCTTCTTCGTCCATGGACGGTCATGTCAAATTTTCGTTCGGCGGGCTTTTACTCCCTCCCTTTTTTTTTTGAGAGATGGCTTGAACAGGTTCTCATTAGCTTTCCTTTCTTTCCTCTACGTTTCGAGCTCTGATTCCCACCCTTTGGTGCCGGTTTTGTCCTCATCCCCCCTTGTCAACGCCAGACGTCCTGTATTTGAACTCCTCTCTTTTCGTCGTGTCTCAATTTCCAATCTGACCCTTTTTTTAAACAGGCCGAGCCATGTCTTCTGGATAGGTACCGTCCTTTTCCCTGTTTGATAAAGGTGCCGACTTGGCGTTGTGTTTTGGTCATCCAACTCTTATCCCCCTGACCCCACTGCTCCCTATAGGTTAGTCCTAACGGCGCTTTACCTTCTCTTCTATTCTCCGTTCCGGCCAGCGCACCCTCCTGTTTTACTTTTAGGCATTTCGAAACGTTTGGCGCCTATCCATCGCCGAGCATTTTCTTCCCCTTTTTCCCTCCCCCCTCCCTCTTTGTTTTTGGATTGAGTCCCTTTTTTCTTTGCTTTTAACCGTCTCGTTTCTCTACCGAACCTGCACGTGCCGCAGCTGATGCGCTGGCCTTCCGCCGTAAGACTCGATCCGGTAAATTCCACAATTATTTCTCCCCCCATTGTCGTCCTTTTTGAGCGAAAGAGTTAGCTGTATACCCTGCTGGAGACCCTTTAAAAACCCAAGATCGGCATTACTTAATGAGAGCCCGGGACTAACCTATGAAGGCATGAAAGAGGGATTTTTCTTTTTCATCAATCTTCGGTTTTCCCCAGTTTTTCTGAATTTCTCTTTCCCCTTCCAAAATCGATCCTCAAATCTGATTCCTTCCCTTCGTTGAACGAGTATTATTTCCTACCCCCCGATACCTGTTTTTCCCAGGTCCCTCAACGCCCTTGTCCATCGGCTGAACTCTTCCCTTTGGTGCCTGACCCCCGACCCCCCCCCCCTTCCCTCGCTCGCCGGCCCGCGCGTTTTTCCCTCTTTGACCTCATGCTCCGATTTAGGGAGCCCCCCCCTTGGTCCAAGCCCCTACGTGGATCCAGACCTTTCATGCTGGAGTACCACCCTCATGAAGCAATATTTTCCAGGCGAGCCGTTCGCCCCACCCCCTCTCGCCTTAGGCGAATTTCTTTTGATGACATTGACCAGCGGGCGGCTTTTCTTTCGGGACCTCTGCCATACCAGGTCTCCCCCCCCTTCTTCCTATGTCGTTCCTTGCTTGAATCTCCCATGAGCTTTCCCTTTCTCAGCGAGTGCTTTTCCTTTTTGCACCCAGCTGTTTTATTCCTTCCCCTTTGGGCGTTCTAGGACTAATGAATTTTTTTTGTCTTTTTTGTAAGTGACGGCATTGCTCCTCTCGCCCACTTTTTTTTTTCAATTTTCGAAGGCCGTCGTTTTTTATTCTTATCCCTTCCGCCGCAATTCTTTGTAGGCTTGGAATGGCGAGTCTGTCCTCATTTAACACTTTCCTTTTCTATGTTGCGTTTCTCAATTGACCTTTTGTCATCCCCCCCACATTCATCGACTTTCACCTAGTCGGGGAGCGGTCCCCAAAGTCAAACTCGCCCCAATCCCGTCGGTTATCGACCGCTTTCCCGGTCCCCCCTGTCCAAAAATTCTTTTTTTTTCCCCCCTTTCTTTTTGCTGGCCAACTTGCTTCTTCGTGCTATCCGATTCCCAGTACTTTTCCCTTATAGCCCAGTTTTTTTTTATAGTTCGCTTTCCCCTTTTCTCCTTTTTTACCGGCGGATGGATCGGCTTGTTCGTGTCACTTTAGTGAACCGGTTCAAGGCGCACAGGCAATCCCATTCATGTCGTTGCGGCTACTGCCCGGGCTTCTTTTTCAGACTGTTCCGAGGAGCCCGATAGTAATCCCCCTTCCATATTGGCCCTTTGCCAATTCGGCTCCCCTCCCCTTTTGATTGAGGCGACGGCACGCGATTTTACACTTGGCTCCCAGGCTCCTCCTGCTTCTCCACGATGTCGGATTTTTATTTTATGCGGTCGGTCCTCTGAAAAACCACCCCTTGCATTCCAGATGTTTGTCTTCTCAGCCGATATTAGGTGTGCCATCGTCTCTATCCTTTTCTCTATTTTGGTGTGAAGACGATTGCGCTGATCTTCGCGGACGGTCTTCCCTTTCAAATGCATCAGGTGCTCCCCTTTTTTAAATCTCTTTCCCCCGCGGACAATTTCCCTTTCATCTTTTCTCCCTCCCCGTCGGCTCCCCTGCAGAAGGCTTTCTTATACCCAAGATTCCCCCGACAGCGGATCGATGATTCTTTCGTCGAATGTGTTTTTCTCTTGTTCCTATCCTTTCGAAAGCCCGACACACGCAGCACACTCTCCCCCCCCGGATACTGCCCTACCGTTTTCCTCCTTTCACGGCTACCAGGAAGTTTTAACTTCTCTGCGTCGGTCAGCTTAGCGCGTTCCTGATTCTCCCCCACGATTCTTTTCTTCCTCTAATTTAGAATCCTCGCGTAGGTTTCCTACTGTGGAGTCAAGCGAATCCTCTGTACCATCCATCAACAGCGTTTTCGCATTCCCTTTTGCGAGTCTAGTCTCCCTGATAAAGGCATTTCCGACTCGCCCCCTTTCCTTTCCCCCCTTCCTTTTGACGCGCCGGCGATTTTTTGAAGGCTTCGCTTGTTCGCGGAATCTTTTTTTAACTCCTTGGTCAACAGATCCGACGAGTCTTCCCCCCTACCCCGTACTTTTTTTTCGGATGCCCCCCCACGGATTCCGTAAAACAAACTACATTCCCGGGCGTAGTTATCAACGATCTCTTACATTCGATTGCCCTCCTTTTAGATCAGTCTCTCTCTAGGCTTTCCACCCTTTCTCCTCCCCCTGTTGTATCGCATAGTCACCCCTTTCTTTTTTTTGACGGCCTTCTGAGTTCTTTTGATTATCCTGCGTTAAAGTTTCCCCCCTCCCGCCCCGGCTGTTCCTTTTCGGTCGAAAATATTCTCCCCTTAGGTTCTGGGCGTTAGACTCTTTTTTTTTTCTCCACCCCCCCCCCCCCCCCACCCCCCAAGGTGTTTTTTTTTTTGTTTTTGTTTTTTGGGTGGTGTTGTTTTGCACGCCTCGACACCCCTGTTCCTTCTGAGGTTTCTTTTGTCTGGCGTAACTTTTTTGCAGGGCTGCGAGACCTTTTTTTTCTCTTCACCTGGGTAGCGTGCTCTATTCGACCCACGCACGAATTGGACATCGGCCTTGCTGCTCTCTTTTATCCCTTCTTCGTCACTTTTTGTCTTTGAGGTCTCTCCCCACAACCCGATATATATAGTTCCCGATTCTGGTGTGTCGAGATATGTGGTTATTGTAGATGAAGGCAGCCCTCCCTGGGAAATTTTTTCAGTTCCCCTCTGTACCAGGTTATCCACTGCCTCCCCCCCTCTGTTAAGGTGATTGCTGGGTTTATATATAGAGCCAAGCTACCCCAGGCCCTGACAAGGTACGCTCTTCCGCTCATGAATCCCCCCCCTCGATTCCTGAATAAATCCCCAACTTTCTTTTCGCGGCTTTATTTCGACCTGGTGTAGCTCCCTCCCCCGTCCCCTTCTCTCTTCTCCCGTTGATTCTGATTCCAATCAGTCAGATGCTTCTTTTTTTCTTTTCCTTTAATTTTTGTGCATGGATAGGATGTAGATCCCTCCCCGGTTCTCCACGCGCGCTTTCCCGTCTCTTCTATTCTTCCATGTTAGCTACCCTTTTACCGCTGCGATCCTGATTCGCTTTCTCTTGCTCCCCCTCCTTCCTCTGGTCGCTGCTCGTAGCCTGGTTTTAAATTCCTTTGCTGGTTTTTACGTGACCCCTGTTGCGCTGCATGCGTCACTTCTCGCGTCGTTGCCGACATTGAGACAGTGCCTTACTCGGTCCTTCAACCCGCGGCGCCTAGTTCTTTCGACGGCGCGTCCGCCAGGTACGTTAAATGCCATCCTTTCTCGGCAAAGAATTTCTCCTTTCCTACGTCTCCCCTTGCTTCTCTGCCTGCGACAAATCCCCTTTTGTTTATGTCTTGCGCTTTCCATATCTCTCCCGCCTTCGCAGACTTCATGTTCCTCTGACAGCGAAGTTCTCTCCTACCTATCTTCCCCCGACTGCACGTTTCTTGCCCCCTGGGAGGCCTCCGGGCTTCGACTCTTTTCCTTCCATAGTTTTGTACTGGTCCTTTTTTACGTTTTTTTTTCGATCGTCCTCTCTCCTCCGGTCGTATAGATTCCCCCCTTCACGATGCCTTCCAACTTTCTCATCCCTGCGTCTCTTTTTTGCTCTCGCTTTTTTCCTCCTTCTCGTCAATTTCTTGAACCCATGAAATGTGTTCCCCCCCGGTTCCCCCCCTTCTGTCGCCTGATGCGGTCAATTTTCCTTTGAGTCTCCGTTCGATCAGTTTTTTTTTTCGGCTCCCCTTCCCCTTTGAGACTTCACGGGTCCGATTACTCTGGACTGAAGAGCTCGTCTTTGCCTAGGTACTCTCCTCTCTTGATGACGCGTTTCAGTAGCCAAGTCTCCCCCGCCGCCCCCTTTTTCTTGATAAATCCGCCTTTTTGTTCATTTTTCTTTCCGCCTTATCCTCTTTTCACCCTTGGAGTGAAGTCTAGCGTTCCTTTCCTTCCCCTGAATCCTCAGAATTCAAATCGCCGGGCCCCAAATTCTTTCCCCTTCCTTTTGACCATCACCATACCAAGAGCATCCTCGTAAGATCTTCGGGCGTCCTCCAGAACTGGATTCCTTACGATCCTCGTCCACGCATTTTCGTGTTTATAGCCTTCCGTCTCGTCCCCTGGCTAGAATGTTTTGTCACCCCTTTTTTTAGGGTACATCCTCTTTTTCTTGGATACGCCCCCCCCATTCGCCTTCGCAAACCTTTTTTCTGACTTTCCCTCCCTTGTCCTTTTCGCGTCGATTTTCTTCCCCCCCCCCCTTTCCATGCTCCATCCCCCCCTTGAACACCGAAGCAGACTTTTTTTTTTCTCTAAAACTGCGAAATCCGATCCTCTCTATCCCCTGTTCTGGGGTCTCGTTTGTCCTCTTGTGGGTCCCCCCCTCCCCTGACAAGTGCTTGACTTGTTAATTCCTTTTCTGAATTTGCCTTGCCCTCTCCTTTCCCAATCAGACAGTTACCCTCTTTCACGCAAGTTCCAAGTGATAGACGTTCATTTTCGGCGGTCTCCTCCATTTCACCAATCCTTTTCGCCGTCCCAAATTGTGCCGCTTTCCTCGAAGGATCCCAGTCTTGCTAACACGCCCCCTCCCCCCCCCCCCTCTCATGTCGCCACTTGTAAGTCTCTACTTCAGCTGGTGTGCCACATTCTCCCCCCTTTTCTTGTCCTGCCGTATGCGTTTCATGTTGCTTCCGCCCTCAACCTCGGCCTTCCATTCATTTTTTTGTATTCCATAGTGTGTCCGTTATTAGCCTCTTCTCACTGGATCAGTCCTCCCCCCCCCCCCCCTACCCTAGATTCTGCCGCTTTTCGTTTTCCTGCCTCTTTCTTCCTTGGATCCAGCCTTTTTTCCTGGTTCTTTCTTCCTCTCCCTTTTTACTTATTGAAACATGGATTTCTGCCACTGGCTTCGTGCAGTGGTTTTTTCCTCTTTTCAGTGAGGCCGTTTGCATTCCCCCCTTTGCTAGTCTCGTTTCCTCCTCCCCGATATTGCTGAGTGAAGGCCCCAAATTTTGTTCCTACCCCTGTCTTTTTCAAAGCCCTCGGTGCAGAATTTCTTTGAATCCGAATCATGATTTTGAGGCTGTTCTATCACTCCCCCCCTTTCCCGGAGCCAGCCTCCCCCGCCTCCTCTATCTAGGTCTTTTTCCTTTTCTTCATTCTGACCCAAATGATGCCCTCTGGCGTTGTTTTCTGGTAGCACGTTCGTAACCCCCGCCTTTCTCCTGAATGTGGTTCAGTCCATGGGGCGCTTCCCGGATATCTCCGGTGTCCGCCCCAAGTCAAGGCATTTACTTTCGAACGGTCTCGTTTGCGCCTGACTAATTCTTTCCCCTTCCCTTCTTCTTCACTTTTCTTTGTTTTGATCATTATTCTATTAGTCTTTTCTCGTGGATCGTGCCCCCCCCAAGCTCCATGTCCCCACCATGCAGACTCTTGTCTCCCAAAGACGACTCATTCTCCTTTCCTAATTACGACCATCATTCATGAATTTTTCTTACGACAGCGTTCTGCCTTCCTTCTTTTCCAGCCCCGCCACAGCTCTCGTATCTTTACTCCTATTTATTATTCCACTCCCCGTTTTTTTTAGCCCAGAGGCCAGCCTTTGGTTCTTTCGGGTCTCATTTTGCTATCCCCCTACAACGATTCGCCATTTGTCTTGGCGTGTGACCTTCTCTCCGGCACCTGCCCCCCCCCCCCCACCCCCCCCCCCCCCCCCCAAACCCCCCCCCCCCCCACCCCCCCCCCCCCCCCCCCCCCCCCAACCCACCCCCCCCCCCCCACCCCCCCCCCCCCCCACCCCCCCCCCCCCCCCCCCCCCCCCCCCTCTCCCAGTTGGTGAACATGGTATTCTCCTCTCTCTGAAGCTTTCCTCCGCTTTGTCCTCCCCCTTCCTCCCTCTGACCGTCGAAGCATACAGGCATCCACGCTGATTTCTCCCTTCCTTTTTTCCTAATATTTCGGTCCCCTCTAAGGTGAGAAATACGCCTGTTAGTGGACCACGCTTTCACAGGGCGCTCCTGCCGCCCTCCCCTGCCTTTTTTTTATTCCGGCCTGATGACTCACTTTCAATTTGGACCTTCCCCGAGTGCCTTTGCTTCTCCTCAATATCTCTTCTGCATCTTCCCCTTCTATTTTACGCCCGGTCGACGCATACCATGGGGGCATGTCTAGTTCGCATGGTCCCCTTCTTCTTTTTTCTTTTTTTAGTCGCTTCGAGAATGAATTTGTTTGCGTTTTTTTTTTTTCCTCTGTCTCCCTCTTCCTCCTCCCCGTGGCTGGTTCAAATTTTTTCGTTCCATTTTCGCTCTCCCCGCCGCCCCTCGTTCTTCGCTTGGACCCACTCTCGTCTTTCCCCATTCCTCTCGCCCACAATTTACCCTTCGTTTGCGTCGCGTTCTCCCCCTTCCACCTTTTTACTTTTTAAGTTACCCAACCATCGACTAGTAGGTTGCCTGCGGAACCAAGCTACAACCGATTCATTTCCTCTTTTCTCTCCTACGTGTGTCTCGACATTCTTTCTCCCTTTCAAGCTCCCCTTCGTCCTTTTTTTCGGTCTTTTTTAACTGCGTCTTGGTCGATCCCGTGTCTTTCATGCCAGTCTTGTCCCTTTTCCTAAATTGTTTCGAGCGTTCTTTGGTCGTTTCTACCTTGCCCACGCTTCCCCCCTCCTTCTTGATCGTTCCATTCTAGCCCATCTGCTACTTTCGTCTGCCCCATGGGAAAAGTCCCCACCCGAAGTTTTCTCTCGACTAGTCCGACTTTCTGAGGGGGCCCCCGATAATTGGGTAGCGTCGCTTGGTGGGCAATTTTATTAATTATTTTCCCGTCTCCCCTTCCTGATGGCGTGCTCGCAGAACTTTGTTGCACGCGATCTTCCACTCCTCATTTAAATTTCTCTAATTGTTCCTCTAACCTGATTCCGTCTTTGATTCCACTTCGATTCCTTTTTTTTTAGGCGACTTCTGGTCCCCCCTCCGTCATTCATATTGTCGTAGCTCCCCATTTTTGTTCCGACGCTTCGGTGCCCGTGATTCTATTGATTTGCGTCTCTGGTATCGCTCTGGTTGCCCGGGCTCTTTCCGGAGACCTCCTTTTCTCCTTCCAGTTTCTACCGTCCCGAGAGTTTCCCCCTGCGTACCATTGCATGGTTTTTTAAAGGACGCCTTGATCTCATTTTCCGACGTGAACGCCTTTTCCGAAGGCCTCTATACCCCCCAGTTTCCCCTCTTCCCCTTGATTCCCCGCTGAGAGGAAGAGCAACTTCTGCCTGATCGTTTAGTTGGCGTTTAATTTTTAGAACCGAATTTCCCCCTCTTACGAAGCGACTTTTTCCCCTTAAAATGTCTCCCTAAATCCTTCTTGCCCAGGACGCTGTTCCTCCGAGGGGACGTTTTTGATATTCTCGGTCACCGTAGGCTCGGTCGCATTTCCTCTTCCATCTCTCCGATAATGATTTTTTTTTTCCCAGCTAGTAGGGGTCCTGTCTCCAGTCCCCTGGCAGCATCTCGTGGATAGTGCTGCGGCGTCTCCCCTCCTGTTTTTTCCCTCTATATGCTTGCCATGGAACCTTGCTTCCCCTTTTCTTGCAGCGGCAGTTTTCGGTGTCGCTCTGCTTCGTCACAGCTCTCCAGCCACTAGACGTACCCCAGATCATTCCCTTCACAAACGATTTCTCCACCACCGGAGATCTTCTTTTATCAAACGATCTCGCTCCCTCTGGACCGCAGGCCGGAGTGGAATCTCAGAGCGTTCTCTCCTCAGGCGATCGCTCGTCCCTTTTAACCAATCTTCTAGCGGGTCAGCTATGCATCGTAAAACGTAGACGGCTGTGTTCGGCCCTCGGGCACCATGCGGCCTTTCTCTCTCCCTCGCGGAAGGTATTTCTACAACTTCAATGTGAGGTTCTCTCCTCATGGAGTCGTTTCAAGCGCCTTTGTCGTTTCCCTACCGTCCCTCCAACCTGTCCTGATTATCCTCTGTGTTTTTTGGTTCTTTTTAATCTTTCTTTCTGGTACCGGGCAAAGTACCGTGGTTAGCTTCCTCGATATCTTCTCCCCCACAACCCCCCAAAGTCGGGTCTTTCTTCCGTCAGAGATTATAATTCGTTTTTTTTCCTTGGGTCATTCTATCCACCCTATTCTCTCTTCCCTTTCTTTTGATGATAAGTTGTATCGTGCCACTGTGCCACTGCCCAATGGGACCCTAAGGGAATGATAAATCTTCCTTCTTTCCTCCCCTGCCGCATCCTCTGTTCGAGGTGTTTTTGTCGGCGGAGATCCCTTTCAACCAGTTCTTCCTACAAATTTACTTCTGTCCTTCCTCCTGATCCAATCCAAAGCTCGATCCCGAATACGAGAGTCCTGGTTGTCTCTGGCATTGTACGAACGGTCCCCTCCTTTATTGTAACAAGACCCGTAGCTTTTCGCCCGTCGCCATCTTTTACTCCCCCCCTTTAGCGAGTGCTTTTTTCTTTTGTCATGATAGGCTTAGAGGCACGTCTCAACCCCTGCCTTTGCTCCGTCTTCGTGAGCTTCACTCCTGTTGTGAGACTTTTGCCCATTCTGTCTCTTTATTCTCCTTGCGACTTTCGCCTTTTTGGCGCACTGGTCGGCGATTTACGATCCACGCCGCTTTTGGTTTTCCGGCTTTGTTCGAATGCATGCGGCATTTTTTGTTACCTTCCTTCTTCCGTTGCTCTAAGTTTCTTGCTTTCCTCCGGAGCGTCCGGCTGAGTCGGCCCGCTTTCGAGTCTGCTGTGTCCGCTTGTCGCGTTCAATGCCAATTTTTTTCTTCACAAAGCAGTGATCTTGACGACGTCGTTTCCGATTTTTTCTCCCGCATGCTGCGACACATTTGCGGTGTCCCTCTGCTCTTTTCCAACCGCCTCGTCTTGTATCCTCTCGCTTACTCCTCCGATCTTGACGACGAAGTCTCCTCCCCGTCCCTCGCGAACCGAATGCACTTTGTCATTTCCCCTTATGCTGATCCCTTCCTTTTTTTCTCCCAGTTTTTCGTGCATTTCTTGTTTTTTTTTTCCCTTTGTTCCCCCTCTGCGCTTTCCCCGGTTCATTCTTTCCTAACGAGGATTAGTCCTCCAACCCAACTCCTCTTTTTCAAATTCTGAGTATCTCCTTCTTCCGCACCGTGCCTTGCTTCGCGCGGTTTCTGGTCGTCCTTGGCTCTCAATTTTTCCTTTCCCTGCAATGTGTCAGCATTTTCCCATCTAAGTTCTGTACCATGATGCTCGGTCTCCGTCTATCGCCCCCACCTCTTCCCCCTTTCGACAGTCACGGGTCATATTCTCTCGGAACCGAAGATGATTCATCTGAGAAGGACTCTTACCATTTTTTTTCAGTGGCCCGTCGCCCGTCGATAAGCATCGGCGCCTTGGACATTTTTCCTCCCTTTTTAGATGCTCGGTCGTCAAGTGCAGTTTTTTTTCCATCTCCCGTGAAGATCGGTGCCGTCGCCCCTTTTCTCCGCCAGTTAATGCCCTTTTTCGGGCCCCCAGGCCTGCTTGTGCCTGGGTGTTTTTTCTGGGTGCCCCCACCCACCGTTTCTTCCCCTTACCCAGGTTGTTGTGTGTTTGTCTCATTAACACCCCTCGCAGCAGAGTTGAGAATATTGCTCGCGTTCCCTATCCGTTCGTTTTTCTTTCCCATCTTACCCGTCTCGTCATTGTTAAGAATTTCTCCCCCCTTCTTCCCAGCCGCTTTTACAGCGTGTATCCCCGACCTTGCGAACTCTCTTTTGTCAACTTTTGAAATTTCCCCTTCTACGTTAGGTTTGCCGGCTCGGTGACTTCCCCTGCAACGGTGGCCATTGACCCCCAATTTTTTTTAACCCCCCGATCCATATTTGCCTATGACAGTGCGGCGCCTTTCTCCGACCCGGGTGTGCTTCTTTTTCTGGCGCGGTGAAGCTTGTGTGGTTCCAACCTACTCCCTGTTTAGCCAACTCGTGACCCTTTCGTATTATTCTTCGCATGGGTTCCTCCGCCTTTCAAAATTAGCATAGTACCGTTGTTCTACTGCCCCTTGCCCGCATCGAATAGCAGCATGTCGTGGCTTTCTAGTCAAGCTTCCCCGCATTTCCATCCCTTCCCTTCCCTTTTTGACACAAGCCAATTGGGCGCGGGTTAGTTATTTCCCCGGTCACCTACACCACGTCCAAACTCAGTCTTCCTGTCTCCCTCCCCCACGCTATCTACCCCCCTGTGCCTTTTCCTTTCCATCTACGCCGCCTCCCTTTTAGCGTTTTTCCTTCTTTCCCACGCCCGCACGACCCCCCAACTTCGATCCTGATATGCGTTCTCCTGGGAAATCAAATCTACTAGTGTCTCTGTTTCGGGCCACCCTTTTTTCCAGTGTCGATTTTCCATCACACGCCGTAAATCTGAATCGGCGGTTCTTGGACGGCTCGGTCCTGTGCGGTCCTCTGGTCCTTCACCGCGTTTTTCCACAGAAGTGGCCGTTTTCTCCACTTCTTTTTCCCCCCCCGACATTCTGAACTTTTGTTAGGCCCGAGACCTCGCTTTTGCCTCTCGGTTCTTCCCCCCTTGATGAGGATTTTTTTCCTCCCGGCTCCTGGAGGGCTTCCAGGCGTTCCTTGCGTCCTTGTGCCAACCCTTTTTGCTCGGTGCGCCGAAGACCCGTGTCAATCTCCCCCGCCCCAGAAATTTATTTTATAGGTGTGAGATCCACTAGCCTCACTTGACACCCTTGCCTCCTTTGCTTTCACCCGAGTTTTGAATGACTTTTGAAGCCTTCTCCTTTCCACTGACCAATGATGCCAGATCCCCGTTGGTCCTGTTTGCAGCCCACTTTTAATTTAATAGAATTTTTCCTGGGGATTTTCCTTCGCCCGAGACCTCTTCGTTCCCTTCTCTCCTGCTCAGGGTGCATGTTGTTTCATTTCTCAACGGGACTGTTGGAGCCCTCTTTCCATTTCCCGTCTCCCCTTTCATCGGAACTCCCAATACTTCTTTCTCCTTGGGTGTTCGATCCTCTTGAGAGGAGTCCTCGTTTTTCTTTCTCCCTGCTTCGCCCAACGTAGAAGTTCGAAATAACTCTTAACCCGTGCCGCAGCTTGCGCTGGGCCTCACGATGATCCTCTTTCAATATACCGACTTTTCCCTAACATGCGCTGGTTTTCCAGAGTTCGATGCTTACCTGCTGGGTAAAGCCTCCCCCGGGATTTATCACTTACGAGAGCCCTTTATAGATAGCGGTCATGCTTTTTTCGCAGGCGTCTTCTTGTCAGGACTGTAGCATTCCTACCCACCATCTATTTAGCAAATTTCTTGCCGTTTTAGTTGAAAAGCCCGTCTCCTTCTCCCAATTTTCTACCCAATGTTTGTAAAACTTTTTGCTCCCCGCAAGATCGCCCCATCTTTTTTTCCTCTTCATTTCTTGGTGTGATCCTATCACCCGCGCTGCCTCCCGTTTCAACCCCCTCCTATTGGCGCGTGACTTTTACTAAGATCGGGGCCCCCCTCCGTGGGACCCTTGGCCGCTTGAGTACCCTTTTGCTAATGTACCCAATCCCGTCTCCTGGCCGGAGCACTGAACTTGATCAAGGCTATTTATTCCTTCCTTTATGATCTCACATTGACCTCCCGGCCGACGGACTGTCCTCTCGACCATTGCTGCAGTTCTTCCGTACCTCCCGTCTTTGAATCGGGTTTTCGTGCTTAGTCCTTTCCAACATGACGCCGGCTACCCCCGATACCAGGTCGTGCCAGTTTTTTATCAATGCTTTCACTTGTGTATCGTGATTTTAGGAGAATCATGTCTTTTTTTTTTTTTCAGTGACACGTTTCTTTAACCCGCTCGCGGCCAGTTACACCCCCCGTTTGTTGTCAAGGTTCGGGTGAGTAGTGCGTCCTGAGGGGATATACCGGCTCCCCGTTTGCTTTTCTGTTCGCTCATCCCCCTGGTCAGGACTTCGATAGCAACACGTGTACTACTGCGTTTTGTGCGTCACCTTTCCCCCCCCATTCGTACGAAAGTTTCACCCTCCGTCTAAAATCGTAGTGTTAGGGACCACACAATCCCCCCCCCCCCCCCCCAGTGGGCCTCCTATAGAGCTGCACCTGCTGGGATCGACCATGTAGCACTTTCATTTCGCCCCAATTTGATTTCGTTTCCCTTTTGTAACCGTTTTTTTTCTCTTTCGAACGCAGATAGGCCACCTTTCAAGGGGCCCTTCTCATGGTTGCCTTTAGCTTTTTTGTCTTTCCATGCCCCTCACGCTTCTTTTCCCTCCTTATGATTCAGTTTCAAATTCTTACTCGCCACGGGTTAGGTTGCTTCACATCCCCACCGAATTATTAGTGTTCGGCCGCCTCCTTTCTCCAAGGCTTATTTTTGAATTCGATCAGATTGATGTGCGTTGTTTGATGCACTTACTGCGGCTTTTCTATTTGCCTTTTCCGGCCAAAGGTCCTGGGCTTCTGCCGAAAGCGATGCTTTGCACGCGTATCATCCGTCAAGATTTCCCGGTTGGTCCCGGCTCGCTTCCCTTTCTACGATGTATTTTACCAAGGGCGCCTTCGCTTCTGCGAGGAAACCAAAATTTATGCCTTCCGATGGTCGTGTACTATCGGCTTACCCAATATATGAGGTGCCAGAAGATCCCCGGAAGTATCCTTTTATGATTCGTGGTGAAGCCGATGGGCCCTTCACGGCGCAAATACCGCAGCAGAAATATTAACCCTCGCGGCCCATTGCATTTTTCCCTGGACTCCCCCTCCCTTCCTTTCCGCCAGCCGCGCAGAAGAACGCTGGAAAAGATTTTCCTTCAGCGGATTTATGAGATTACCCCCGATTGTGTTTTTCGGTTGCTCTTGTAGTCTCTATTTTTCTCGAAAATCAAACTTTAACCTCTTCCCCTCGACCGACACAGCACTTTATTTCCTGAAAGACGTAACCTTTCCGCGCTGCCCCTTCAAGTGTTCCGTGCAGGGTCCTGCGCTCCAAGTCGGAGATCGTTCTTTTCCCCTTCTCGGTCGGGCAGGTAACCTTTCTCTTAGCAGCGTACCTTGTTGAGGCCCCTCCAGGAGGCCTGATCCCCGTTTGTCGAGACTTTAGCTACGTTCTCCTTCGTTCAATTTCCGCATTCCGAGCACCCGTCATTGAACGACCCTGAGGCGGCACGGGCCGTCTTCCGCGCCTCGGGTCGAGTTTCTTTTCCCGGTACAATGCTTCCCGACTTCTCATTTCGCATCGTACCCTTTGCTATGCAGTGCCCAAACAGATTCCTAAAAACTTGATCCCGGTTAGTTAGACCCTTCCTCTCTCATCGACTCGTTTTTTCCAGTTTAGCAACGCGGTACGAGGAGATAGCCAGTGTTCCCAAGTGCTCCCACACAGATTCGATTCAGCTCCCTTCTAGGCGGCGCGGGTGCTTCTCCGTAGCTGCGGGGCAGAACCCCCACCAACACCAACACACCCACACAACAAACAAACACTCCCAAACAAACCCCACCCCCAACCACAACCACAAACCCCCCCCCCCCCCCCCCCCCCCCCCCCCCCCCCCCCCCCCCCCCCCCCCCCCCCCCCCCCCCTTATGCAAAAAGAGTTTCCCCCCTCACGCGCTGTGGCGTTCCACTCTGGCGACGTTCCAGTTTCCGTCTTTGCGTTCCCCGCACAAGGAGGTTCTAAAACTCCTCCTTTAGGACCAGGTCCTTATTAGACGATTTGCTTTCTTTCGCGCCCAGCTACCTTTTATTTGTTAGCTTCTCTCGTTCTTCTGACAAAACGCAACCTCTACCCCTTCTCGGACGTGGAGATACCTCTGCATCTCTTCTTAAAGTTATTACCTTGTTCCAGGCTTAGACCTCCACAATCTTGCCCTCCCCCTCTCTTTTTGTTATGTTGGCTTTTCCCATTCCTTTCCTTTTTTCACGGGGACCCCACTCCACGGTCTCATCGCGACCACTTTTTCTATATCATTCCGGTTGAGTTTTTTTTTTTTTAAGATATCTAGATCAATCTACCCCCTTCCTTCTTGCCCAAGGTCCGCCGTAAGACATTTCGCCGCAGGCCTCCATCCCCCCTGCCACCTGATCCCCCGAAAGTAACATGCGTTCTCTTTCTTTGGAGCACGGAACCCCTGTCTTGACTCCCCGTCCCCCCTTTTTATTTTTCTTAGGGACTTTTTTCGACCTCCCTTCTCGTTCCCCTCTTTTCTTCCGACCATTTTTGCGCTAGGCTCTCTCGCCCTGACTCGCCTCTGGACTTGCGACTCGCCCCCCCTTTGAGCTCACTTTGAACACGGCGTTTTCTTTTTCTTCTCTGCTCTGTCGCCCATGGTCGGATTATGGTGATAACTATCCCTGATGGTGTTTGTATTGGTCCTTTTCCTGACTGCTGGTTCTTGTTACTTCTCGTCTTTTTTTTTTTTGCCTTTTTGCATAGTGCTTTAATTCTGATCGACCCTGGGGCTCCAGTGGAGACTCGCAATGGTCGCCTTTAAAGAAAGAATTTTTGTTGATCCTTTCATCTTTCCCTTGACGACGCGCACTTCGCCCCCCGATGCCTGACAACTCGGTGGCTGAATCTCCCCTTCCTGTACGAACCCCTCTCTTCCTTCTCGATTCGCTTACCTGGTTTTCCGATATCGTGCCCGTTGATAAGTTTCCTGCCGTCCGCGTCGCTCGCCCGTTTTGCTCCCCTGGCCGGTAAGCTGTTCTTTTTCTCCGTTCTTTGAAGGTTTGTGGTCGTCCTGTTTGTGCAGTTCTGAGTTTTCTCTGCGCCGACAAGCTCACCTCAGCTGCTTCGGAACTCGCGCTCGCCTCGTTGTAACCTTCTTTTTTTTGCGGCTCCTTCCATTCCGAAATATTGGCTGATCCCTTTTTTTTTTTAACCTTGCAATGTGTCGCGAGGGTTCCATCTCGGCCTTCTCCTTCTTTTGCGCCGTTTTGTTCCTCCAGTGCTCAGAGTTCTGTCTTCCCCCCCCTATTTTCCTATTTTCCGGGAGGACTTCTGTCGGCATGAGGAACCATCCTCGTAAGCCTGAGAATTAGACCCCTTTTTTCACGAGTTTGTAGGCCGTCTCAACCTCCCCGCTATGCCCTGTCCACTCCCCACATCGTTACTCGAGTCAGCTATTTCAGGTGGCCAATTCCTGGCAAGAGAGGCCGTCGCCTACCGATCTTCGCACGAATGCCCGGTTCCCCATGATTCATGTGTCCCCACACCATACCGGTCTCCCCTTCGTCTCCTCATAATCCCTGACATGATCGATCGCCTCCCCACTCTTCGTTTGATTTCAGCCTTTCCGGACCCTCCTTTCGCACGCTCAAGCTTGGTTCATCAGTCCCGTGGAGGCAAGTTGCTCCCCCTGAACATCCTGCACACATGTGGCTCTGGTCAACCTTTCCTTTTTTCCTATGGCATGCATCTTTCCTGGAGAAAGGATTTCCCCCCTGGGTGGCAAGAAGATTCCCCCTCCACTTTACCTTTTCGTGCTAATGAAAGCTCGACCCTGCATTCCCTCCCGGCTTTATCGTATTCGGTGTGATTTTTGTCCACGAGGTTTTTTTTTTTGACTTTTTTGAAATTGTTGGTCACCCCGCCTTTGCGCATTTGCCCCCCGACGCCCCTGACCAGCCCCGTTTCTCTTGAATGATTTGACTCGCATTTTCCAGCTCATTTACCCCCTGTTAGATCGACCTCAGCACCCGACATCTGAACTCTACAGACAAAATTGGTGGCTTTTTTTTAGCGTTTCACTTTCCCCACCCCCACCACTTCCCATTTCCTCCCCACGTCTTCCGCCAATGCCACGCTGGTGCCCCCACTTCTTCGCATCCTCCCTAATGTTCCCTTTTTTTTTCGTCATGCCCCCGATCTTCCGCTTCCCCCTCCCCCCGCGGGCTTTCATATCTCTGCGGTAACATACCCAGTTGTAGTTGTCGGCCAACGCCCTTGTCATCAGCAACGTGTACATAACCTTTCTGCATGTCGATGGTTTTTTTCCGGCTCGATTGCCTTCCTGTTCCAGCGTGTGAGCCCATTCTTGGCTTTTTCAACTTGGATAGAAAACCGACTCTCTTTTTTTCCCCTTTTGTGGTCTCGACAATAGCTTTTTTTCTCTTTCACGCAGGTTTCTTATTCGTGGCTCGCAGGAGAATTGCTTCCCTTTTTCAGCTCTCTCGGATGCCCGCCGGTTGACGGTGGTCTAATCCTTCTCACGCCAGCTGCTTCCAGCCACAGATTTGCCCTTCTCCTCGATAGGTGAGATAACTGCCTCCCCCAGCCGCCTTGCTCCCCAATGCTTCCCCTCGATGATGTTCTTCCCTCTCCTTTCATATGATCTTGTCGTTGTTTTTTTCTAGCAGGTAGTTTCAGAGACTGTCCTCCCCCTACGAATATCGGGGTGGACGGGGCACCGTTTTTCTTCGGCGCGGCCAGCGCCCTGCGGACGTGCATGTGTTATTCTCAACGGTTTTTTTTCGCCCCATCGCTCTCATGTTTTTCATTATCTCTGCTCTGTTACTCCCCTCCCCTTTGGTTTGCTCTAGATAGGGGAGAAGGCTCTTAGCCCCCTTCTGCGCCCCCGTATCCGTTTCGTTCCCTTTACACAGCACGGCCGCCTTGTGTTGCTGTTTCCTTTTTCAGATTCTCCCCTTTTCATTTCTTCCGTATACGACCCTTTTCCCTCGATAGGAAATGCTTTGAGTCCCCCCGACTTCCTATGAATGCTCTTGCCTGTACTTCCTAAGGCATGGAACGCTTTTGCAGTGCCCGTTGGCCAAGTGAGTTCTCTTGATACCCTATCTGATCGCAATTTCTTTTTTTTTCTTTTTGGACACGGTAGTCTTCGTACCCGCACCAAGTGGTTCTTTCATTCCAAATGTCTAATTTTCCGTGTAATCTAATGGTACCACAGCCTCAACTTCCAACTCTCCCTCTTCTCAGCACTACACCCGCGTTACTTCTGTTTAATGAGTATTTAATGGGGAGAAAGAAAGCCTCTCCCTTTTCATGAAGCCCTCCTTGCGAGTATGAGTCCCCCTCTCTCTGTTAAGTCTTTTTTCTACAACGTTGCTTGCTACCTCCGAAGATCTTTCTTGTTCAGAGAAGCCTCTTACTTCATAATCTGTTTAGTGACTTTGACCACTGAGAGACCCACTGCCCTTAGGAAGGTCTCGATGGCGCAGTCATTTCCCATCTGGGTTATTGGTTCTTGTTTGCGGCCTCGGAATGACTTTGAGGGTAGGCCTTCCTTTAGTCTGACTCGGCGCGAGTCTTTTGGGTTCACTTTCTTAGACAGGTGTCGTGCATTCTTTGATATTTCTCAATCCCTCAAACTTTTCTATCCGAGTGGAACTTCTTTCCCATAATTGATAGCAAAGACTTCTTCTTTGCTTTTGTCCTCTTTCGTTTTTTTTTTGTTTCCCAAATTCGACCTTTACCCCGTTTACCCAACCATCTTTGACTTTGACCCCGTGAGGTTTTCTCGGTCCCCCACGCCGAAAACGCCCACGTTCTCGGCTAAGGGGGTCCCCTCTTGCGTCCCCCCTTTTCGCGCCCCACCTTTGATGCTTCCCCCTTCGGTCTATCATTTTCCCCGTTGGATTTTTATCCTGTACGATCCATTTACCATCATCAGGACCTGACCCATTCAAGCCCCCTTTTTGAAGCTGATTTGTCGAGGAGTTTTTGCTAACCGTATATTGTACCGCTTTTTGTTGATTTCGTGCGCAACACTGACCCTTACGGGTAATCTCTCGTGCATACCAATAACCCTTGGGCATCGATAAAATCCCTGGCTTTTTCTCGGCTTTGCATCAGATCTGCCCCTTTGGTCTTCAGCAGGCCTGGATCTTTTTCCTCTTCAGGATTTTCCTTCCTTGAAAGAGCGATGAGGCGTTGCCCTTTTTACGCTCGTCCTCCAGTCTTTCCCTTTTCCTCGCAAGTCTACTCCCCTCCTCCTCCACCCGATGTTCGGATCCCCCCTTTTTTTCCTCAGCGGCAGCCGATGGCACCTACAACTCGTCCCCAGATGGTACGTCTTCTCTGGACTACTTTCCAATGAATCGGTCTAAAAGTTTTCCCCGTCTCCCGTTGACTTTCTTGGTTGGTCATAAAAACCCCCGCAGCTCTAGCTCTAGACCTCCCCTAATACCCAATCAGGGGGGCGAAATGGGATTTTTTTTTACCTGAGAACCTTGCAAATTATTGCCTCCAAGGAGCTTGCTTCCGACTAAAGTTTCCCTCTTCAGAAACGCTTCAAGACAAGTCCCAGTTGTCTTATTTCTCGAGAATTTGAAGATGGCCCCGGTTTTCGCTTGTGTCGTCGACTTTTTTTCGACTCCTTTGCCCCCGTGCGACCCTCTTTGACCCCCCTCCGCAACCCTGACTGCCAGTTCCGAACGCTCGCCACGCTGTTTTCCTTGTGCCACCTGTTGCTTTGCTTTCCTTAGCTCCTGGTCGATAACTTCTTGGCACAAGACGTGAGCTAGTAAGAGACTTCTTTTTTTTAGTCTTTATTCCTTTGTTCCAACGCGCCAGATTCTCCCTCCAGAGTGGTAGTCCTCGAGAGAT